>Ga0209830_10003938_pt1 | contig 11111 bp, 26 predicted proteins | sample ArcticOcean_MG_C_12_FD_187439 | JGI IMG/M metagenome (GOLD analysis project Ga0209830, IMG submission 187439) | Marine microbial communities from western Arctic Ocean - ArcticOcean_MG_CB8_130 (SPAdes) (version 2) | ecosystem: Environmental > Aquatic > Marine > Oceanic | place: Arctic Ocean...
GTCTATATGAAGCTCAGGAGACTCAGGGAATTTGTATCCTGTAAGTTTATCAATCAATCCGTAATTCTCTCCTTTAGTAATAGCAACGTCTATTTCATCAGTCGCATCTGCCATATTATCCATTGGGTTACTAAAACCTTCATTATATGTACTAGGGTGGTAGGTATTATAAAGAGCTCGGTAGACATTATTACTGTAACCAGACCATATCTTTTCCATGAACTTCTTTAATAGTATTTTATCTTGTTCTTTCATTGATAATAAATATCTTAATTAATGAAGTTATCTAGGTTTTCTATTATTAGATTTATTAGAACGATTAGTGTTAGTTCTATTGGTCTTTACTCTAGTATTGGTTTTTACTTTCGTATTGGGTCTATTAATATAAATCTCATTAGAACGGTTAAAAAGGGTATTATTACTTTTTACCTTCGTATTCCTATTAGGGGTAACATTTACCTTCGTATTCCTATTAGGGTACTTATTTTGGAATTTAATGGGTACGTTAGAATTGTTTTTTACAACTAAACCAATCTGATTAACTGTCTTAACGTTATAACGTCGATACGTTTTATTATCCATTCTTCGATGAGTGTTAGGTCTTACTACCTGATTTCGTGACCCTACCTGACAATAAACATGTTTGTGTAGACTATAGTGGTATGATGGGGTGTAATGATAATAATACCACCAAGGGTAAGAATGTCTATAACCATAATAATAATACCAACCGTCGAAGTACCCCCAGTATGGTAAATCATTCCAGTGGTATAAATCTAATGTCGGTACATAATGATTTTTATAGTGAGTTAAGTCATCATAATCGTCATAAGTTGTATTTTGAGAATAAGATGTAGAAGGCATTTCATAAATATAACACCCTGATAGTAGACTCATTAAAAAGATACCCATGATTAATCCTTTTAACCAGGACAACCATAAAGTCTCATAGTTGTCGATACGTAGAAAGTTTTGTACTCTCCCAATGACTAATTTGTGCCACCTAATAATTTTTTCCATTATAATATACTTTTAATATAAATATAAGAAAAAAAAGATCAAAAAGAAAGGAGGGGTCGAAACCCCCCCTTTGTATAAATGTCTAACATTTTTCTCTACTGTAGAGATAATAAACTTTTAGAATTTGAAACCAAAACCTAATGAAAGGTTAGTTGTTTTCATACCAGTATCATAAACCACTTTAGGGTCTATATATACATTGTTTCTAAAGGTAAACATCTTTCCAGCACCAACTTTCATACCGTCAGTTCCGATACCATCTGTGGCTACATATGCAAAATATCCTTTGTAGAAATATCTTGCGTGAAAATCTAAGTCCATATCCACAGTTGAGTCAGCTTGAGCAACAGACACACCTATCATAAGGTTGTCCATAACACCATACCCTACATTTGCGTCAATAGCCCAGTCAGTCCAAGCCACACCAGTAATATCACCAGTACCTACGTACCAATCACCTTTTTCTTGTGTGAAACCGATAAGTGTGAATATCGATAGTGCGATTGTCATTAATAATTTCTTCATCTTATTTGTCTTTATTAAATAAGCTCCAAAGAATAAGAAGGGCTATTAAGCCTACAAATCCTCCATCACCTAGCATTGTTATTAACTTCATTACATTCTCAACTACATTAGCACCAAATACTCCTATACCAAATAACACCTCAGCAAGTATGCTAAGAGTCACTAGCGATAAAAGCATAGTTGATAATCCACTTAAGAAATCTCCTACTTTTGAAAAAATAGCGTTCATAATTAAAATTGTTTTAATATCTGTCATATAATTTTGTAACAGATTTTTTCCACACCTTTCCGGTTCAGTATGGTCATTATTCCTCCCACTAATATGGGGGATTTCACTCTTGAGTTAACAATAACTACGCTTCTTCTTCGGTAATTAAAGTCTATATGACTAAAACATGGGTAACATAGTTAAAAACCATGTTCTTTTTCTGGGGATAATAAAAGACCCCCTTATTTTTTAACTTAAAAGGGGTATTAACTAACTTTACTACAAGAATATTTTTGGTATATTTAGATAAAAATAAAGAGAATTAAAATTATTCTTTGGATAAAAATACGACAATGAGTAATAAACAACTGAAAAAAACAATGGAGGACTTAAATATTAAGATTTTTGACCTTATAAAATATATCGACCCTTCTGAAACTGGAAAATATATGAAATTTTTAGTAAAAGAGTTTAGAAAGAAACATAATAAAGAAGGTTATACTAACTACACTCCTGTACTAAATGACCAAAACTACTTAGACAAAATAAGGAAAAAGTGTAAGAACGAGTTAGAGGATAGGGTGGTAGAATATATCATGGATGTGTTGAGCGATACCAATGTAACTAATTTACAAGTATTTGACGAATTAATAAGAACTAATAAAATAAAGGAAACCGATATTCAAAAGTACGACTCATTTGAAGATATTGAAAAGGTTATTGTAGAATATGAAGAAAATAATCATGAAGATAATATACACGAATATGAGGAAATTTATAGGGACGATAGGTGGTATATAGTAAAACCTTTAAGTTATTACACCGCCAAAATATATGGGACTGCAACTAAATGGTGTACATCAAGTAGAGACACACCTAAACAATTTTACGAATATTCAAAAGACGGAATACTTTTATACATAATGGATAGGGCCACTAATAATAAATGGGCAGTACATTGGGCAATATTTGAAGGTGGTAAAGAGGAAATGTCTTGGTGGGACGCAAAAGATAGAAGAGTAGATTCAATCCAAGTAGACATACCTTTTGGGATAATGAACGAAATTAAAAATTATTTACATAAAGAAGAAAGTCCTAACATTAAATATTTTAGTGAAAATAGTTTGATTAATCTTAAAAAATTATTAAAATTAGAAAAGAAATCTACTGAGATAAGACAATATGAGAATTTGTTACAAGACACAATTGGAGAAGGACTAGATTTGGCACCAGAAGATGTTTTCCCAACGTGGGTAACAACACCAACAGAGTTCAAAGTAGATGAGTTAATAAATAAGACTCTGGAGTATAACTATACTTTGGAGGTAATAAATAAGGGAGGTATCCCACAATAAAAATAATTAAAAAAAAAATGTCAGAAAAAAAGATAAACAAATGTAGATGTGGGGCGACTCACGATGTAGATGGTAATTGTGATGGTTCTCACAAAGACCTTAAAAAAGTTTCACAAGGTACCCAACCGGAAATGCCAGAGGTGGTAACACGTAATGTTAATGTAGAAGGTCTTGATGATTTACAAAAATTAATAAGTGAGATGGAGAAAATTGATAAAGACCAGTATGAAAACATGGATAAAATGTATGCTCTAGACGTAACATACAACGGAAAACCCTCAAACCCATACTTTACTTTATGTAGGTTCATTGAAGAACTTAAGAATAAAATTGATAATGAGTAAGTTACCAAAGTGGTTTACCGGAGAACTATACGAGGAAGGGAGTAAAGTCACGAATCGGTTTTCAGGGGAGGAATATCAATTAACATCAGAAGAACTCTCAATGTATGATTTTATTATGGGGGCGACTATGGTGATGGAGATGAATACAAAGTACGATACCCAAATGATTGCCGACCTACGAAAAGGTCTGGAGTGGTTTAGAGAAAATAATAGTGAAGCTTACATGACCTTACTTGACTAATGGACGGTAAAGAGATTATTAAACGGGTGAAAGAAGTTATTGAACATATTAAAAAAAATAACCACGACAAGGCAATATTGTATTTGAAATATATATTGGAAGACATTGAAATGTATAAAAAAAACAGTTTATAAAATGATTGAAAGAAGTAAAAAAATAGTAGGATTTACCGCAGGTAATTTTGATTTATTACACCCAGGTTATATCTATACCTTTGAAAAAGCTAAAGAACACTGTGAATATTTTATAGTATTTTTACAAAGAGACCCGTCATCAACTCGTAACACTAAGTATAAACCAGTAATACCTTTATACGAGAGATATAAAACTTTAATGGCGATAAAATACGTGGATGAGGTACAGACTTATCAAACAGAAGAAGAACTAGAAGGGTTAATTAACTTCTACCAACCTGACATTAGGATATTAGGGGATGATTATATTGGTAAACCGTTTACTGGTGACCATTTACCACCTAAAGTGGTTTATACTACTAGAGCACATAACTGGTCTACGACAAGGATTAAGAACTTAATAACAGTTCAGACTTTGAAACAGAATCCAGAGATAATAAATGAGATTAAAGAATTAAAAGATGAAAATTAATACAAAGTATCAAATAGGAGAAGGTGTATACGTATTTAATGATAATAAGTTACAAAAAATGGAGATAAAAGGAATTTATGTAAATGTATTTACAATTTATCCTAAAGACGGACCACAATTAAAGACAGAGATTAACTACCAATTAACAAATTTACAAGATTTTGCACCAAACTCAGATATGGAAGGATCAGTTGAGGAAGGGTTAGTTTATGATAGTGTTGAAAACGCTAAAGATAATGTAGTGGTAGAGGGATAATGACACCCGAAGAATTTATTATCTGGTTAAGAGGTGTTAATGTTGGTTTGTCGGGTCACCCATATGAATCTCTATGGAAAGAAATAGTTGAAAAATTAGCTGAGGTGGAATAATTTTACTATCTTTGTATTATGGAAAACATTATAAAACAAATACAGGAATCTATAGATAAGGAATTACCAAAGGAAATTACCATGGTGGATGATGGTTTAATGCAAAGAGGAATTGCTGACATCATTGAAGTTAAAGTTAGTAACATAATCCTAAAACTTAAGCACCAGTCGATAAAAGAATCTTATGAAGCTAAGAGTAAGAGATCAATAGAAGATGTGGGATTAGTCACTAATGATTACGATGATGTTAAAATTGATATAAAAACACATGACTCTGAATCCGAATTATCAATGCCAAACCTTATCTCCATTTCAAGACTAAAGAAATTCTACGAAAACGATAGAAATTTACTTCTATATGTTTTTGTGAAATACATTAATTACGGACACTCAATACAAATCCTACATGCCCAAGTTAAATCGGTAGAACAACTTAATTGGGATTGTCTAACAATAGGTAACTTAGGTAAGGGACAACTCCAGGTTAGGAACATGAACGAAATATCATTCCAAAACCACATGACACGAAATGATTGGATGGAAAGACTTTCTTACGATGTGGTAATATATTACCAGTCTCTAGTAAATAAGATACAAACAAAATGGATGAAGGAATGGATATAGGTAAAGTTGATTATTACGCTAGGGTGGATATCTTAAGAAGAGAATGGCTAGTTGAAGAAGGATTTCCTAATATTAGTTATCAGGAAAAAAATAATAGAATGGAAAGTATGAACAATGTGGAGTTCCAGCAAAACTTCTCTGATGTATTAATTAGAAGAATGTTGCACGAAAAAAAGATACCAAACTTTAATATTGGAGGAAAGTTATTATATATAAGTGATCCACAAACAATAAAAGAATTAGAAAATAAAATAAAATAGAATGGGAGAACAAGAAAAAACTAAAGAACAGAAGTGGCATGAAAAAGAGTCCACTAAATGGAAAGAGGAGGTAATTGGTGAAGAAGAGACTGGTAAAGTATATCCAGAAACAACGGACCCGTCAAAATTAAGGTCTAAATACTCACCTCAAAATCCATATGGGGAAGAAATGTTTTCGGATGAGGACTTTAAGGTACAAGACCCGATGGAACCTAAAGAAGAAGAATATGTAAAAGTTAAAAAATCTTGGTTGGAGAGTTTAAGAAATTTTGACACTTGGACAAAATGGAAAAGTAATACAGAGTATAAATAATGGAATTAGTATTAAAAAGTGAATGGTTATATGTTATTGATAACGTACTAACACCTGAAGAATGTAAAGAAGTTATTATAAACGCTGATTCGATAATGGAGAAGTCGCAAACTTTGGGGGTGGAGATAAGAGACTACCGTACTAGTAGTAACGCTTATATTGGAAAGAACACCGAAATACCAGCATTAAAAAAGATTAATTTAATAACAGAGGTTTTGACAGAACTACCCTTGGAAAACCAAGAGGACACTTGTATTGTGAAATATAAAGAAGGGGAAGAATATAAGGTACACCAAGACCACCTTGACCATGGTAATTATAATGACGAAGGTTCTAATAAAGAATTAGAGAGAGGGGGTGATAGGTTGTATAGTGTGATGTTTTACCTTAATGACGACATGGAAGAAGGAGGTACTTTATTTACGTCTCCAGGAATAGAAATAAGACCCAAAACTGGGAGATGTGTAGTGTGGAAAAATTATCTAAATGGTGAGATTAATCGTAAGTCAGAGCACGCGGGATTGCCGGTTAAAGGAGGGTTAAAATACATTGCCGTCAAATGGGTGAGGGAAAATAAATTCTTATAATATGAAAGATGTCATCACTCAAATATATAGTTGGATAATAGCGATATTATTTATAATAGATTTAGTCCTTATTATTTTGTTATGTGTAACAATTTCCTTAATTTTGTTAACTCCTTTGATTATAATAATTGGAATACCAGTTTTAATCGATTTGATGTGGAAGAAAAAGTAATAACTCACATAATAAAAACGGTAAAGAAAAAATATAGTAGAAGGATACCATGTGGGTCGGGAGTTATACCAGGGGATGTTGAATCCATATTAAAATTATATGGTCCCTTAATGTATGAAGAATATGATGAAATAATGAAAAGAATTAATAAGACAATAAAACCATGACAGGTAAACAATTTGACATAATCGTTGAGTTATTAAATAGAATTTTAATACAATTAAAAAAGAAAAAATAAAATGGCTTGGGAAGATTTATATTGGGACATAAATAAAGAGATAGGGGGTTTAGGTTTGAAGAAAGAATTTGACAAACAATTAAAAAAGATGGCCAGTCAAGATAAACATAAATATAAAGACATAAGAGACAGATGGAATTATGCAAAAAACAAAGTGATTGATAACAACTCAAAAGAAAATAAGGGAAATGGAACAAAGTAAATATGATAGACGTAGAGCGATAGATTGTAAAATATTGGGAAAGTCTAGAACACATAAAAACTATTACAAATATGGGATAACTGTTGCTGAGACAGATGGTACAAAGACAACACATCCAGTCTATGGTAAAGATATGCAGAACGCTCTTAAACGTTTGATGAACCAAGAAAAAACAGTTATGGTGGAAAAGAAATTAGAAACCAACACAGGACTTATATTCGTATCGTGGTTAGTGTTGATGGGGACACCAGCTTTATTTTTTGGTGCGGGAGGTACACCATACTACTTAGCCGCTACATTTGGATCCATTATTATGATAATGATAGTGGCCACTTTATGGTACAATTATATAACAAAGGGTAAAATATGAAAGAAACGGTCCTAGATATAATAACAGAAATAAATCCACAGGCCTTGAAGGCTGATGGATTTGACGAGGCAATATTGGGAATCGCAAATAGATGTGGTAATGACTCTATAATTGCTTATGATTATGACGAATGTGTAAAAATTCTACAGAAAGACATGTCCTACGAAGACGCTGTAGAATATATGGAATTTAATGTAGTGGGTTCTTATGTAGGAGAGGACACACCAACCTTTATAAAAAAAATACAATGAAAAACGACTTTAACAAATTTGCAACAGGAAACATGGGGATATCCTCGTCAATCCTAAATGACTACCAAAATAGTGCAACTCCATATATTTTGGAAGAAAGACAACTAAGGGTCACACAAATGGACATATTCTCAAGATTGATGATGGATAGAATCATTTGGATACCTGGACCAATTACTGAAGTAACAGGTGTAATTATACAAGCACAACTTATGTTCCTAGACACTACCGATAAAAAAGACATAACACTACATATTGATTCACCAGGTGGGTCAGTAAAGGCTGGTTTAGGTATTGTTGACGTTATGGAGTATATTAAGTGTGACGTTGCTACGGTAAACACAGGGATGGCAGCATCTATGGGGTCAGTTTTATTAGCCGCAGGTACACACGGTAAAAGAACATCATTAAGATTTAGTAGAACAATGTTACACCAGTCAAGTGGAGGTGCTGTTGGTAACATACAAGACGCAAGAATTACAATGGACGAGTGGGAGAAAACAAATAAACTATTATTTGAACTACTTGGTAGGTATTGTAAAAAGACAGCAAAAAGAGTAGAAAAAGACGCTTCGAGAGACTTATGGTTAAGTGCTGAAGAATCGTTAGAGTACGGAATAATAGATGAAATAATAAAAAGTAAAAAATAATTAAAATGAAAGGAAAAATAATTACAGAACATGGTACAATGGTGGTGGAGTTTTTTGAAAAAGACGCACCTAACACAGTTAATAACTTCGCTAAATTAGCAAAGATGGGATTCTATGAAGGGCTTAAGTTTCATAGAGTAATGCCAGGATTCGTAGCCCAAGGAGGTTGTCCTGATGGGAATGGTGCTGGAGGACCAGGATATGAAATTCTGTGTGAATTAGATGGGAGTAACCAATTCCACGACAAAGGAGTATTATCAATGGCACACGCAGGTAGAAATACAGGAGGGTCACAATTCTTTCTAGTTCATAGTAGAGAATCAACACAACACCTAGACAGAAATCACACTTGTTTCGGGAAAGTAACTGAAGGACTAGACATTATCGATAAAATTAAACAAGGAGACGCTTTTAATGTAGAGATAGAAGGAGGTGAAGAATACCCAGAGGACATTCTTGTAGAAACACAAATGAAAACAGGTACATTCTAAATAAAAATGGATAAATACTATAAACAATACTTAGACAATCACTCAAACCCAAAATGTAGACTACTACATTTTATAGGACAATGGGTCACTATCTTTTTCACAATAGCGGTTATATACTACCAATTTTGGTGGTTCGTACCACTAATTCCTTTTGTGATTTATCCTTTTGCTGTGAGTGGACATATCTTATTTGGTGAAGAGGGTGATAAACCGTCTTTTACCAAAATGGGATACCTACAAGCTAAAAAAGCAGATTGGAAAATGTTTTATGAAATAATGAAAGGTAACCTTACAATATGGTAGTGATATGAAAGAGACTAAAATAATTAATTTTTTCGGAGGTCCCGGAATTGGAAAGTCCACACAAGCGGCTGGTTTGTATTCTTTAATGAAAAAGAACAACATGAGTGTAGAATTAACTTATGAGTTTCCAAAAATATTAGCCTGGGATGAAAACCATTCGGCAATAAAAGACCAGTTATACATAACCGCCAACCAACATCGTAATATCTCTAGACTATATGGAAAAGTGGAATACATTATTGTTGATAGTCCTATCCTATTTGGTATGGTATATAAAGACAAATATGGTAATGATTATCCCCAAGGACTATACGGAGATACTTTCGACACGTTCTTATTAGACCTATTTCAAAAATATCATAATATTAATATCTTACTTAGGAGAAGAGAAGAAAGTTATGATGAGGTTGGGAGATTTCAGGATCTAAAAGAATCGAGAGAAATAGATGGAATGTTACGAGATTTATTAGAAAATAATGAAATATCTTATCATGAGTTCGAGGTTAATAAAAACAGTGCAACAACAATATATAAAACATTATTTGAAGATATGGAAGAAAAAAAATGGGATGGTGGTAACATAGTAAGAATTAACCCCTGTAAAGAATGTGGGAATCTAGAAGGGGTGCAAATAGAAACACACCCAAGCTTGGCAGAATGTAAAGTGTGTCAACATTTATGTGATACAAAAGACGATGAATAATAAAATAGACAAGAAACCTGTATAAACCGAATAATGTTTGTATATTTACAGTGAATTAACAGAGATGAAAATAGTTTAACAAAATCAAATAATAAATAAAATGGCAAAAAAAACAAAATTAAATTCAAAAAATCCAAAATACTGGGAAGACACAAAAAATAGTTCACCTATAGTGAAAGAAAAGAAATTAATGTGTAACGCAAAAGTAAGGGACACCAACGGTAACGTTGTTGAAGGTACAACGGTACCGGTTTACGGAATTTGGTAATAACTAGTTATGGTATGGATATAGTTATGATAAAAAAACAAGGGTGTGTGCCTTGTGAGAAATTTGAACCGGACGCTAGGAAAATATCTGAAGAAAATGGGATTAATTTTAGGACCATCCCACAAGAAATAATGTCACCAGAAATGAAACCACCATTCTTTCCTTATTTTCATTTAATGGAAGGTAAAGAATTAATAGAGTCGTGGGGAGGTGTTAAAGAAAGGAAATTTCTAAAAGTTATAAAAAGAAACATAAAGTAATGAGATATATAACACAACACCCAATTAAAAAGTCTGATTTAGGTTTTCATGGCAACCTTTTTGGGGGTAAGTTACTTGCGTGGTTAGATGCTGCTGCGGCGTCCTATGCTTCCGAGTTTTGTGACACTCCTCGAATGGTAACCAAGAGTATCGATAAATGTGTATTTAATAAACCAGCAAGAGAAGGACAATTGTTAAAGATTTATGGTAATGTTATTCAAGTAGGTACTACTTCAATTACATTACGACTAGAGGCGAGATCACATAATGTATATAACGGTAAACAGAATGTTATACTTGACACTAATATTACATTTGTTAGGGTAGATGAAATGGGAGACGCTATTCCTATTGCAGAAAGAGTTAAAGATAAATTAAATAAACAATAAAAATGAAAAGTAAAAGACAATACAGAGATAGTGCAATGTTTACCATTATAGGTTATGTAGGTATTGTCTTAGTGTTTGTTACGATTCTTTTAGGGATTGGTAAATACACAGGTTTTAATAAAGAAGTACAAGATGGTATAAATAACGACCCACGACCGGCAAACCGTTTAATGAATTATGAGTGTCGTAGTTTAACAGATAGTTTAACTAATAATGATGAGGACGTAATGTGGATAGGAGGTAACGGAGATACAATATGGGAATAATAATAGAAATATTAGGAATAATGTGGTGCATACTTTGTGTGGGTATGATAATGTGTACTATAATAGAATATATAACAATAAAAAATAAAAAATTAT
>Ga0209830_10003939_pt1 | contig 11110 bp, 7 predicted proteins | sample ArcticOcean_MG_C_12_FD_187439 | JGI IMG/M metagenome (GOLD analysis project Ga0209830, IMG submission 187439) | Marine microbial communities from western Arctic Ocean - ArcticOcean_MG_CB8_130 (SPAdes) (version 2) | ecosystem: Environmental > Aquatic > Marine > Oceanic | place: Arctic Ocean...
ATAAATAAGAAAAGAGAGAGATTGAGATTAAGAGAGAATAAGTAGACCTCGCGATTGAGTGCGAGCGCGTTTTGACTGTATTTAAATTTACGTACGAATAAGCATTTTAGAGCGAGATGACGAGTAGGGCAAATCCTCATCAAATGACTTCGACAAAGGCGAGGACGGAAAAGTTAAGAGTGTGCGAGAAAGTGATCGAGCAATTATGCGAGGACTGGCCAGAACTCGCGGAGGATGATGCCAGGAAACTTCGCGTGCATGATTTGATTTTGAGGTTACCTAGGCAATATGGAATAGACGCGCATCATTTAGAGGATATCGAGACGCACGTGAGGTTGTTGGAAGAGGCGAAGATGAGCGAGGCGCCGGTTGTGCACGTGAGAGAGGTTTTGGTTGGAGCGAATGATGACTTGGATAATAGCGATGATGTCGGTGATAATAATGATAATGCTGATGGTATTGACGATATTAACGACGACGACGACGTCGTCGTAGATGAGGAGGATAAGGAGGACGCGTCAATGGGAGGGTCGTCGTCAAATCGTCAAAGAAGATTTAGTGGAGGGGGAATTAATATAGAAAGAAATAATAGCGGGAATCATAATAACATTCTCCATCGGTGGAGTTCGACGTCGTCCAATGGATTGAACCAACGAGGATTGAGGAAACCGATATTTGGGTCTTCTCTCACGTTATCTTCGTTTCAAGCGAATGGGGAACCGACGTCACCCCCGAGTAGGGGCGGATCGATGCAGGATGGGGGTTTAGTTAGAAAAAATAGTATTGGCACCACGGAAGGAACGTACGAGATTGCAGTAGCTGGAGGGAATAAACCGAGGACGTTATCTAGAATTTCAACGACATTGTTTGATGCCGGATTGAACATTGCCGAAGCGCACGTGTTTTGTACATCCGATGGATTCGTTCTAGACGTATTCGTTGCGCAAGGATGGCGAGAAAACGATGCGAAAGGATTAGAGGCTTCGTTGACAACTATGTTCCAGCAAATGAATTGGGGCAACGATATGTCACCTCCGCCAAAACCGCCGTCGTCCAGTAAAAATCTCGTCGATTCAGCGCCAGCGCATCCGCAACAAAAAACGCAAACAACACAAAATGACAGTCAGAACAACAAGAAGAGTAGTAGCAGTAATAATAATAATAGTAGAAGATCGAACGATACGAGAGGGATGCCTTCACCAGTTCCATCGGAGTGGGAAATTGATGAAAAATTGTTGACGTATAGCGAGAAGATTGCACAAGGCGCTTTTGGTGTCTTGTACTTGGGTCAATATTGCGGGCAAGCAGTTGCGGTTAAGGTGTTGAAGACATCAAAGAACGAAAACCATGAAGATGTTAAGCGAGAGTTTCAACAAGAACTTTCAACGCTTCGTAAAGTGCATCATAAAAATGTAATTCAACTCATTGGCGCTATTACGAAAGGGCCGTTGCTTTGCCTGGTGACAGAGTTCATGCACGGCGGCTCGATGTTAAGTTTCTTGCATAAAAACGCACCGTTGAAGTTGTCGCAAATAGTGAAATACTCAATTGGCGTCGCTTTAGGTCTCGATTATCTTCACAAAATCAACATCGTTCACCGCGACGTGAAAACGGCGAATTTATTGATGGATGAAAACGACGTAGTGAAGATTGCCGATTTTGGAGTCGCTCGCGTAATGTCAAAAGACGGCGCGATGACCGCCGAAACAGGTACTTACAGGTGGATGGCCCCTGAAGTAATCGCTCACCAACTCTATAACCACAAGTGCGACGTATATTCATTCGCGATTACTTTATGGGAACTCGTCACCGGCGGCGATATGCCGTACTCTGGGTACACCCCTCTCCAAGCCGCCGTCGGCGTCGTTCAAAGAGGAATGCGTCCAACGATCCCGCAAAGCTGCCACCCAGTTCTCGCGCATACGATTCAATATTCATGGCAAGCCGATATGAACACTAGACCGGAATTTGAGCAAATCGTTGAAATGTTACGCGACGTAAACGTTACCGGTGACGGTAAAAATAACGAAAACGGCGGCTTAATGTCCCGATTTCGATCGATGGGTTTCATTAATTCTGGTTCAAAGAAAAAGAAAGAGAAGAATTAGCCACGCAAAAGAACAAAGGAGAAGAGAGAAGAGAGAGAGAGAATGAGAGTTTATATCGCACACAATCACACTCACCAACGTACGGATACACTTTTATCACTAAACAGAAAGAGGAGAGTGTTCGGGAAGGTAATTAATATGTGAGAATTTTAATAAGATCCATGTTTCGCAAAAATCGCAATCAAAATCTTTCCTCTCCTCGATGTCGTCGTTTTCTAGTAGTCGTGTCTCACGGTCTCGTCGCGTCGCTTCTTTCGGTCGTATTCTATTTATTCTTCTTTTTTAAACCTTTCTTATTATTTTGTGTTTGTATTGAAAATTCATCACACAGCACTTTTAACGAAAACTCCCGTCTCATTGTAAAGAAATTACGGCAGTTTGATGCCAAACTCAAACGCACGAATTAAGCACTCGACGTCGTTCTTCAAAATCCTGAACTGGGAGAGATATTTTCCTTACGAGTCGAGGATCGCTTTCGTTGGTACGATCTTCATCACCGGTGCTTTTTTGAACATCTGCTCTTCGGTTTTGGAAAATCAGGCGAAGAAGAGAAAAGGGGCGAAGGCACCGGGCGAAGGATAAAGAAATAAGAAAGTAATCTTTTATCGAGTACTTTTGTCAGTACACTTAATAGTTATATTCTTTGTTGGATATTCCTTCAGTTAAGACTCTGCACTGATATTCGAATACGAAGAGTGCGCTTGAAAAGGGCGCTCGCTTTGGTCGAATTAAATAAACACGATGCAACGACAGCGACGAGAAGAGAACACTAATTTGTTTCAGTTAGTCAATGAGAGCGAGGATTACTACCGAATTCCATTAAAAGGAACTGCCGCGACGACGACTGAGAGGAAGGGGAAGAACAATGACGTTGAGCTCATTAACAGGAAGCGAAAAAGGAAAAGAATGAAGGATGAGCGAATGGTAGCGAACGCGAAGAAGTCGTACGCTATCGTAATCTTTTGTGTCATTTTGTATCAATTGTTTTGCTTTGCCGGGAAGCAAATCAGTGGTAACGCACAGAAATTAGCCGTGAATGAATTAGAGCAGAACTTGATCGATTTGAATCAGACCGGGTTGTTGAACGAAGCGAGGTTTGAGGAGATGAGCAAGAAAATAAGAAAGATGCGAAGGAGCGAATCGCGAATGCCGCAATTCGTTGAAGATTTCATGAATTTAGATGAAAAGTATGAAATCAGGTTTAGAGCGAGAGATAGGACGAGAAGAACGTGTCGCAGAGCGCTCAAAGCGGTGCATAAGAGCGGTATCGAGAACGCGAAAGACTTTGTAAAAATGCCATTGATTGTTTACGATGCCGTGCTCGGAGCAATGAGAAAGACGTTTGTTTTAAGATCACTCGCGAATGGGATTGATAGTTTCGTTTCGGATGTTTGGGGATCGATCATAATGGTCAGACAATTAACGCTCGATCGATTGTTGTTTGAGAAAATGGGTGCGGACGTCATATTCGAAAACATTAAATCTCGTTTAGGAGATAACATGGATTCTGTTTCGGTAACGCAATTTGGGAGAAATTTCGCTCGTTTTCTCGAAACGCTTTCAAATTCGAGATCATCTTTTTATCAATTTTGCATATACGAGGAAGCGTTTGAGAAAGTTCCTAAACCTAAACCACCGTTAGAAAAGACTTGCGCGCGAGAGAAAATTGCACTCGAAACCGCGTATCAACTTTCGCCATTTGCAGATCAAATTCCAATCATTGATAGAGCGTTTGGTGATTGGACGAAAGAATGTAGCTCGAGATGTTCAGAAGGCTTTAAAGCGCGAGTAAACTGCAACGGTGATATTGAGTTGAAAAGATGTTTGGGCGTTGAAAAGTTTGGATGTGACGGCGTTTGCGGATCAAGAGCCGAAGTAGATTGCTCTGGCGCATGCAAAGGCGATTCAGTAGTAGATATGTGCGGAATATGCGGTGGCAGCAATCGTAGTGTTGGATGTGATGGTGTATGTTTTTCGCCAGTTATTTTAGACGATTATGGAACGTGCTGCTTCGCCGAAGACGTCGATATCGATGAAGCAAAGACGACGACGAACAAGTCAAAGATAGCGCTGAGAAAAAAATGCTCTCGAACGCACGAAGAAGCGACCATTGCAAAGCAAGAGAAACTAGAAGAGGAAGAAGAGGAACGAAAATTGAAGAAACCAAACTCGTTCAGAGAGCTCGTTTCCCAATTTCGCGATGCGAAAACAAAGCAAAGAACGGCTTATATAAACTTCTTTCGATTGCTCGCTGCTATTCGCATCATGTGCGAGATTGCTTCGAAAAAAGTCGGACGCGCAATCGTGAAAGTGCTCAGAGCACACTTGAACGTCGTTCTGTTCTTCCTAGACATCCTCTTTGGAACTCGCACGCGTTCATTCGTCGGTCTTTGCGTGATCTTAACCGTCGTCGTGGTTATAGTCGATCGTATATTCACTTTAGGCGTAATCGAAGGCCTTTTTCTTCAATCGAAGACGTCGAAAATGCTCTCAAAAAGCGCTAAAGTGAAAACATTCGCGGACATGAAACAACTCGAACGAAAACTGTCCACGTTCAAAAAAGAAGCCGAAACCACGTTCGAGAAAGTGTTTCAAATATTTCTGCAAATATTCGACGTCGTGTTAGCTAAAGCGATCGTGTTCTTTTGGACGGCGAAGAAGACTCTCTCGGACGCGTTCTTCGACAAGCGAGACGATGAAAACGGCGACAAAGACGACGGCATTTCCTCACCAAAGACGACTAAGACAAAGACGAACGTTCACACGAGGGACTAAAATCGATCGATAGAGAGACCGAGAGGGAGTGTGTGTTTGTGTGTGTATGGAATTAATCGACTCTCCGCGCTTACGTTCGCGCTCGTCAACGTCTGAAAGGTATTGATGTAGAAAATTCAAGGTCAGTTGTGGGTGCACGCCGTAGAGACGCGAGCAATACGCCCTTATGAAAAATTCGTTTGATTTCCACGTTGAAGAGAATCGTTGAAGCCACGAAGGCGAGAATAGATACCACGGACGTCCCCGTGTTTGTTGCTGACGCGTTCACTACGCCTCCCTCCAAAAGAAACGATGAAAACACAAAGGCGACCGTGGCGAAGTTTGCATCGTTTCTTTTGGAGGGAGGCGTCGTGGACGCGTCAGCAACAAACACGGGGACGTCCGTGGTATCTATTCTCGCCTTTGTGGCGTCAACGATTCTCACGAGTCTTTAAGACACTTTTCGGAGTGTCAAAGACCTTTTTCATAAGGGCGTATTGCTCGCGTCTCTACGGCGTGCACCCACAACTGACCTTGAATTTTCTACATCAATACCTTTCAGACGTTGAAGAGGTACCGATACATGTTTGTAAAATAATAAATAAGCGAGTCTTTTTGCAAAGTCTCGTGCTTAAATCTGTGCAGTGAAGTACTTTTTAAACGACGCAGACGAAAACATCCGTGCGACGTATGTCCCATGTGAGACTTACCGTTCTGCTCTCTAAGAAATCGTACCGCGTTCTTTTTCACAGCAAAGTCTGGAAAACCGCTTTCTCTTTCTAATAAGTAATAAGTTCAATTTTCTCTCTTTCTCTAAAAAACGTACTGTACCACGCAGAAAAGTCGGAAAAACTTAGGGTTTAGGGTCTGGAAAATAGGGTTGGACACCCTAAATATCAATCATTTCTCTTTGACTTTAACAGAGTATCTACACTCACGACCATCACTCCACTCGGTAAACACGTTCATTAACTGATAAGCATGGGAATAAATCCACTCATTGATTGCGTGCGATTGAAACAGAAGCGTACTCTTACGACGACCGAATCGTTATAATACTATGAAGTAAACGTGATATAAAAACGGTCCAAAATCGAAGATCGAGATTGGAAGAATTGGAAATTGGAAGGAAGAAGAAAGAAGAGATGAACGAAGATAGGAAGGAACATTCTTCGCCGAGCGAAAAAGAAGAGAACAGACAGCGTCAGCTCGTCGTGCTCGCACGCGCGAAAACGCCCGATATCGCCACTAACGCGAGCTTGAACTCTGAAACGCGCACGAACACGGATGTTGATAACAAGCAGAACGAGATTTTCGGACCGACCTTGGTCGGGAGGACGCATCCGACGCCGCAGATCGATTCGTGGTTGAAAGAGACTCTGAGGAAGATGCCGGCGCAGAATTGGCAAGTTACGCAGAACGGCATCGAAAGACCGAGCGAGAACAATGGTGGGAATAATCAACAGCAAGCGACGACGGCTAGTTTTGAGAGGATGGCTATCGCTCCGGAAAGGGTCGAAGCGTTGGAAGGAGGGGTTCTTATGGCCGTGAATAGGATCGATTCGGATACCGTGGATGTTTCGATGAATTTACATTTTCGAGCACATTTTGGGAAGGAAGAGTTATTAGATCAAACGAACGCGCGGAAGATAAGCGATGGAGTAGAAAATAATGCGAGTGGTAATAGTTCGTCGCCAAGATTAGTCGAGCTGTTAAACACGGATGAAGAATTGTATTCGTCGCCGGCCGATTTAAGGTATGCCGTGGCGAGGTACGACGGGAACATCGCGGATGGAGATTCGCGCGGGTTCTTAAACGCAAATAATAATAATAGTAATAACGAGTTAGTATCGACGAGTTACAATAATAACGCTAAAACGGCTTTGAGCGAAGAGTTTCGAGTAGAAGCAAAAAATGTTCGACTTTTAGAGAGAATAGCAGTTGGTGGCTTCGCCGAAGTATTTCGAGGTTCGTATCAAGGTACGTTAGTCGCCGTGAAACAACTGCTAGAGCGCGGTAAAGGAGTTCAAGAGAAATTAGAAAATGAAGTACAAACATTAGCGCGCTTACGGCATCCGAATTTATTGTTATTCATGGGGTATAGTATAGAACCACCGTTGATTTTAACAGAGTTCATGCGACGCGGGTCATTACATGGAATTTTGAAATCAGACGAATGTTTTAAAGTAGATGGATTTAGATGTTTGAATATTGCAATGGCCGTAGCACGCGGAATGCATTATTTACATTCACGCGAGCCTCCGATTTTACACCTTGATCTAAAGTCTCCGAACATTTTAGTCGATGAAAAGTGGAGAACAAAAATAGCCGATTTCGGAATGTCGCGCGTTAGATTCTCTACTTTGGCTTCCGCGCGCTCTGAATTCCATGGTACGCCGGAATGGATGGCCCCCGAAATGCTTCGCGCCGAACCGTACGACGAAAGAGCGGATATCTATTCTTATGGCGTCGTTCTGTGGGAATTACTGACCACGCGTACGCCATGGGACGAATTACACCCAATGCAAGTCGTCGCCGTCGTCGGATACTCCGAACGCAGGTTAACATTACCAGAAGATTGGTCAAAACGTCGCAAAGAACTATCGCCGCCTGCGACTACCTCTTCTCTCTCGCAGGCGGACGAACTCGCGTTCTCTACGTTGACGAAATTATTTCACTCGAGCGCTTCTAAAGAAACTAACCTTCGTCCGAAATCGTTCGAGTCCATCTTACACACGCTCGAGATGGAAATGACCGAATGGAGACGTCTGTTACCGAGTAGTATCGGCGCTACTTCTCTTTAGCCAAAATTAGTGCATTAGATCTTCCTATCAATCGTTTTTAGTTCACGCGGTACGTAGCCAACGCAATTCGCTCGCGCTCGCGCGCAGCCAATCTCGCGATGACTAGCTCGTACTAGATCATAAATAAAGCCTCAGGCGAACGCGCTCGTCTCGCTTCTGTCGTTGTTTCTGTTGTCTCAAATGACAGGTCAGCACTTTTTGAAAAAACTGTTTTTATTATTTCTGCTCTTTTCCCATTCGCCTCAAAAAAAGAACATCAGAGAGAGATCTCGACTCGACCTAAAACTGTACGTAATCTCGAATCGTTCGAGATCGAATCAATCGAGATCGAGGTTGAAAGGTCTTATTCATTGATCCACACGAAAGTTAACCGCGCGCGTGTTTTTTTGTTCTCCTGCGTACTATCTTCAGAGAAAGACGAAGATCCCGTTTATTCCTATTTTGGGGAAAGTTCTTTCTAAGAGGAGGATTGGAACAAAAGTGCGTTTAAGAACGCGCGGATCGAATAATTTATAAATAAAATAAAAGAGAGATAGAGAGGAGCATCGCGCGCGTGTGAGTGTGTGAGTGTGTGTGAGAGCTCTGTGCGTGATTTGAGGAATGCGAGACTTTGCGTCTGCCTCGTTCGCGTCCGGTACGTTTTATTAATTCGTTTTTTGTTTCGTTCATGTGATGTTGTGGGAGGTCTTTACCCCCTAAATGGTGTTGGATTTTGGACGGCGATGGATACGTATGCACGTGTGTGTGTGTGTGTGTGTGTGTGTGTGTGTATATACAGCGATGAGTAATACTTACGATCTTCTTGTTCTCTCTTTCTATCTACGTTTTATTCATGATTGATTCATGTGTATAAATAGATTACGACCCGATTACTGTTCAGGATAGAAAAGGGTTGAAGGCGATTGAGTGTCCGAGTAGTGCAAACGCGTCGCCGACGACGAATTTGAACGATAGAGGTAGTGGGACACCGAATGTATCGCAAAGTACTGGATCTCCAGTGTCCATAATGCGGAGGTTTGATTCCAATAACAGTAATAATAGCAGCGCTGCGGGGGGGAGAATCGGAGCGCATCATCACCATCATCAGAAATCGTCTTCGTTTGGAAAAGTCGCGGATCCGATCTGGATCGACGATGATTGTAAAGTAGATGATGATTTTTGTTTTAGCGATGATGGTTTGACGCCAGATAAATCTCTCAGAAGGAGAAAATCATTACAGCAGACGAATATGAATACGAATACGGAGAATAAATTTAATAAAATTACGAGCGTCGAGATTGAAAACGAACAAAAAATGGCACAAGGTTTATGGGATAAACCATCTGCATCGTCGCTAGATTTATTACACATCACCTCGCGCGTGCCTTTGGTCGTTAATCGCACTGGTAAAGCTGCGCCGAAAAAGCCCCCTTCACCGGCGAAGAAACAAACGACGACTACGAAAACAACAAAAAAAGAAACGAGAACAAAATCGACTCAAAAATGGTTCTACACTAAAGTGACATTCGTCGCCGTGCTTTTGAACTTTGTCGTCGCTTTGCCGGCGTCAATTTTCACGCAGCTCCCGACCGTGTTCACTGGTTTGGGTGTTTTGAAAGCGTTAGATTGGTTATTTCCAAACTCGAGAAATCGTTTGATAAGAATCTCAAAGAGGTTTCGTTCGATGCGTTCGGGTTTTGACAAAAATAGAAAGAACATTTCATTTCCGCGTTTGAAATTTGCTCGAATCAACGTACAATCTATTGCGAATATTGCGCGAAGAGGAAGTGTAAATGCAATGAACCGTGTATCCGCCGCTCGAACACCGTTGAAGTTATCCGAATCGTTTGATAATTTAATCAAAGAAGGTCAGAAGAAAGATTTAGAGGGCGATACGCTCGCGGCTGTGGAAATTTTCACTAAAGCGGTGGATAGACAACCCTTGAATCAGTTTGCAAACATCGCGTTATCGAAATCTCTTTCTGATCGAGTCTTTGAACCAGCAATATTCAAGGATAGAATGAAAGCGAAAGCAATAGCGGATGAATCCGTAGGTCGTGCAAGAAAAGCTGTAGAGATGGATCCGAGCTGTTGTCACGCGCACGTATGTTTAGCCGTAGCGTATGGTCGAGCGCAAATGTTTTCTAACGAAAATCGCGAAAAAGTCGAGCTTGGGAGAATGCTCAAAGACTCCTTAGATGTAGCTCTAGCGATTAACCCCGATGATGACATGGCCTTGCACGTCTTAGGTCGATACGAATGGTCCATGGCAAACTTAAGCGGATTAACAAAAGTATACGTTAAAATGATGTACGGCGCTTTAGTCCCAGGATCTGCAGCGAATGCCGAAAAATGCTTCAAACGATGCATAGAAATCAACCCGGAAAGGTTAATCCATAAAGTCGAGCTCGCAAAAATGCTCTTTGACCTCAAACGATTCGAAGAAGCTCTTTCGTTCGCAAAACAAGGCTCTCTTCTGGCGATGGAAGACGTGAACTCTGAAATCGAACGCAAGAACGCTTTGGAGATTATTAGAAAATCGGAACTAAAATTACTAAAACGATCGAGAAGCAGCGCGTTACTCTCGAACAAATCGAAATCGAGGACGTTCTCTTCTTCTTCTTTTTCTCAGAAAGAATGAGTATTATTGCGCTCCTTCACCAGTAGCAACATCGCTTGTGAGTAAATGTGCGAGCGTTGCGCCGTGGAACACGTGCGTTCCTTTCTAGTCGTTTCATGAAAGACGAACGCATCAGCGGGAACTTCAACGAGGCCAAGGCTTGCTGGAATCGAGCGAGCGCCAACCTAGCCTTTTGCACGCGCGCGTTCGTCCTTCATGGAACGACTCCAAAGACGCCGTGGATGGCCGACCACGAGAGGCGTGTGGCCCCGTGCCTCGATCCCAACGAGCGACGTTGACGCCAAAATGGGCGACGCGATAAATCTTTAAAGAAAAATGAATCGGTCAACATCCATTCGTTCACTCTTTATATTGCACACTCTGCAAGTAGGCATACATAAGAGAGTGTGCAATATAAAGAGTGAACGAATGAATGTTAACGTCTTCATTTTTCTTTAAAGATTTATCGCGATACGCTTACTATACTTAATAAGCTTTCCACTAAGTGTTCGGATTTTAAACACGCTATCCAACGGTACCAGGTTTATAGCGATTGGCGTTAGTTTAATTTGAGTGATATTCCGACGACGGCTATTAACGCCACCTTCTTCACGAGATTCCAGAATACAACGCCGATGGAAAATAATTTGACAGGACAAAAGGCGATATATTCGCTCATCTTCTTTCGCGCGATTTCTCGCGGTGTTCTTATGTCTTTCACTCTCGTACCGGTCGCATTTTTCATCCGCGTCGTATGCAGCGGGCCAACTCAACTCCAAAGGCACCCATCACAAACACTGATTAGTACATGTATACATAAAACGTGAGATCACAAAAAACTTCAT
>Ga0209830_10003941_pt1 | contig 11102 bp, 11 predicted proteins | sample ArcticOcean_MG_C_12_FD_187439 | JGI IMG/M metagenome (GOLD analysis project Ga0209830, IMG submission 187439) | Marine microbial communities from western Arctic Ocean - ArcticOcean_MG_CB8_130 (SPAdes) (version 2) | ecosystem: Environmental > Aquatic > Marine > Oceanic | place: Arctic Ocean...
CTTTCAATTTCGGATAAATTAAACTCGGATAAATAAACAGTACGATATTTAATACTGATTGTTTCTTTTAATTTATCTAAATAATCTACATCAGATTTCCGGTGTTTCTTTTTAACTTTTACCTCGGATAAATGAACCGGATTAGCGATCAATCTTAATTCTGTCAGGTCCATGGTAATATATGTATTTTGGGATAATTATTATCATTAATAGACATAAAATTTAAAACTAGAAACCCTTGATTATCATTAAATATAGAATCAGTTTTATTGTTTCTTATAACCTCAATAGAAGGACTATCTATATTTTTTATAAAAGATCTATATCGTGTACTTAATAAAGTATTCAAATCTAATATTTCTTTATTTAATACAATCCTATATTTATCGTTGGTATCTATTATCATATTTTTCTTTGTTTTTATAAACAGACCATTTACACGGATATTATCATTTACACGGATATTATCATTTACACGGATATTATCATTTATATTATAATAAATGCGATCTTTATAAAAATTTATATCTTTCAAAGACAAATATTTAATATCATTTAAAATTATTTTCATCTCGTTCTATTAAGATAAAGAGTATTTATAATTATGACTTATAAACTTATCTTAGAAAAAGCATTAGCAACATATGATCAACCTAATTTAATCTTATATGGTCATCACACCATCAATAAATTAAATATTTTAAAGGATCATCTAAAAATTGATAAATATCCACTGCTGCAGGTAATCAAAAATGATATAATCTATTTTTCAAATAAGAATATTAAAATATTTGATATTTCACATGTTAAAAAATCAAAAATAGAGGGATTTTTTAATATCATATCCGAAATAGTAAAATGTAAAAATCATTATATTGATGGAAATCGTATCGTAGTATTATATAATTTTAATCATATTAATAAAGCAATTCAATCTAGATTCAGAGTCATCTTTGAGAAATATAGAATAAATACAGTATTTATATTACTAACCGATAATTTTAATAGTATTATTGATCCCATAATTAGTCGTTTTTTATCTATAAGAATAGGAGATCTAAATAGAAATAAAAAAATATCATTATGTTATCCTAATATTCGTCATTTAAATTATGATCAAAGATGTATTATTTATGATAAAATATATGATAATGAAGATGAAACAACTATTCTAAATTATAGTAAAAATAATTATGGTTTATTAAATGATACGGGTGATGTTGTTAACTATATTTATCTATCTATGAAAAATATGAAAAAATTAAATTACTCTTTACTGAAAGAATATGCTTATATGATTGAGAAATATCATTTAAAATATTTACATAGAAGAATCGCGAAGATAATGATAGATGATTTATCTTTGACTGGATATACAGATATCATAAAGACAATCGCAGAATGCGAAATGAGATATAAAAAATCATTTAATCGTATTTTATCAAATGAATTTTTATTAATGTTTATTTATGAAAAAACTCACGAAAACTTAGCGAGAGGAAAGGAAGTAAATAGAAACGAGGAAGAATAAGTTCATATCCTTAGAGAAGCAGCAGGTATAAAGCAAGACCAACCATAAGAATAGTCTGACAAATACATTCGCCATGACCGATCTAACCGGACTCAATACCGGACCAAGCATAGAGTTCAGTTTAGAATTAACCGTAGGTCCAAGGACTTCAGTTGGAGCCCAATTAATAAGAATCAGAGCTACTAAAAGCATCTGAATCGGATCACGTTGTTTATTTACAAAAGCACCGAATTTACCTACAATATCAACCATTATTTATACACTCTTAAATATTTTTATTTTGGAGAAATTATTTAAAATAATTCCAAGGAATGAATCTAATCATGAATTATTATGAAATATTAGAAATATCAAAAAATTCAAATACAAAATCTATCAAAAAACATTATTATCAATTATCTAAAAAATATCATCCGGATAAAAATAACGGAATATCCGATGATAAATTTAAAGAATTATCTGAAGCATATTCTACATTATCAAATCCTAAAAAAAGATATCTATATGATCTTAAACTTTTATTTAATGAAAATCTAGGAAAAGAATTCACTTTAAATTTTACTGACTCTGAACTTGAAATAATTCATAATTATTATCTGCGTTTATCAAATAGTTGTGAATTTAGATTACTTAAATTATTATTTAAAAATCTACCTCAAAAATACAAAAAAAAATATAAAAAATGCATGAACTCTAAATCCTTAATATCTCTCACCGATTTTAAATATATAGATGTTAGAGATTTAAATGAATCCTTTGATATTCATTTAAATCGCTCTTTAAAAGATGCTTATAATAACTGTTTCAGAGAATTAATTATTCAGACTAAAAATTTTACATATGATATCTTTATCACTCATAGTGACTATTCATTGAATATTCCATTATCAAATAATAATTCACTCAATATAAATATCAAAACTATCTTACCCGATAAATATACTCTGAATGGTCACGATTTATATTATAATCACAGGATAAATCTATATGAATATTATTTTATTGATCTATTTCCCATCACCTTGCCGAATGATTTAAGTATTAATCTGAAAAATACGACGGAATTTAATCATTCGGTAAAAATTCCTTATTTAGGATTAAAAGATGGATCTACAAGAGGTAATCTCTATATTTACAAAGAATTAGATTTAACAATTAAGGATAAGAATCATTATCGTGAAATACTCAAAGAAATATTTAGTTAATAGATTAATAATGGATAATCATAAGATAGATACTTTAATCCTTTCGGGTGGGGGGCCATCGGGTATCGCGTACGTCGGTATCTTCAAGGCCTTAACAGAATATGAGATCATTGATAAATCTGAAATAAAAGAACTGATAACAACGTCCGTAGGTATAATATTCTCTATTTTGTATCTCCTTGATTATAATATTTTACAGATTGAGAAAATAGTTTTAGAATACGATCTAAATAAATTAGTAAATATAGATAATTTGGAAATAGATGACTTATTAGTCAAGTTTGGCTTGTTTAGTAATCAACCAATCGGTGATAGCGTATCTTCATTTATTCGTCATAAATGTAATCAAAATGATCTGACTTTAAAAGAATTATATGATCTCTCTAAAATAAAATTAACCGTCAAAGTCTACAACGTAGATTTAGGTAAAACAGAATATTTTAATTATTTAAATCATCCTCGTATTTCTCTGTCTAAATTAGCAATGATGACTACCGCGATACCCTACATGTTTCACCCTGTGAAATATAATGATCATCTTTATGTAGATGGTGGATTAAAGGGACATTTACCTAAGGAAATATGTGAATCCAAAAATTATCTCGGTCTAAATATTAGAGGAGGTACCACCAATCCCGATAATTTGGAATTAATAAAGATTTTACCTATTTTAGGATATACTATGAATTTAATGAATGATAAAGATAATAATATAGATCCAGATGATCCTAAAATATATACTTATCATATCAATGGTGGTCTGAATTTCTCTTTAGATATTGATGAAAGAAAAGCTATGATAGAAAAAGGTTATAATGAAACTATAGATTATCTAAATTTATAAATTTATGAATAATTAAATATTTCAATATATTAAAATGCCACCTAAAAGAAGACCTGGAACCAAACCTGAATTTGAACCTGAACCTGAATTTGATCCGCAGCGAGCACTGAAGGTAGTCCAAGATAGAACTAAACCTAGGGGTTATCAAGGTCGGCCTAAAATATATGGTTCTGATGAGATGGTTCCATATGATAGAGAAGAGGTATCTAAAATATTAGCCGATACTCACTCTGATTTTGGAATCCCAGGTGACCCAGAAGGAGGATATTTATCCGCCCTCGCCAAGGCGCTTAACATCAGACCGAGAGGCAAAATCATACAATATCTTAATAGCATGACTCCTGATGAACTAGAAAAATTTCGGACATCGGGTCCCCTTGAGCTGTATGATAGTCGCATGAATTATAGTCCCTTGGGATATCATAATGATAAAAAGAAAATAAAGGCAAAGAGACAGAGTTTATCAATCACACGCTCAGCAAGGTTAAAACATAGGAGACCCAAAAGAAAGAATAAATCTAAAAAGAAAAAGAAATCTAAAAAGAAATCTAAAAGAAAACGTTAAATTTATGAATAATTAAATCTCTTTTTAAAATCTTGAATAGATGCTCTTAATGTAGGTTTGTTCCACAAAATATATCTACTCAGAGAACCAGCTGACATGGGATCCTGCCAATTCTCTCTTGTCTTATGGCGATTCATATATCTTTGTTTCCTTGCTTCGTCTTTATGTTTTGTAAAATCACTCATTCCAGCACATCCGAAATGAGTTGTTTTAATTTTTTTATCACCTTCATAGAAGACAGCCATATATTTCTTTTTAGAATTTGTGGATTTTTTAATGATTACTTTTTTTCTACCACTTTTCTTAATGGTTTTTCTTTTTGTCATTATAAACATTCTTTATAAAAAATTTCTATCAAGTAGATTACAAAGACTACTACAAAACTATGAAATAATGCATTCACTGTAATATTGATATCTGTAAATTTTAAAGGTATTCTACCTTCATCATTTGCCAGAGGAATATCTACTAATACCCTCCGTTGTAATAAAAATCCTACGATTAATATTAATAAATAAACAGGATAGCGATAGGTTAATATTCTTAGGGCTCGTGATAACTCTATTGAATAATGATTCATCATATATTTATAATGAGTAATAAAAAAAAATTTAATAAAGATAGATTATGATAAAGATAAAGATAAATTATTTACTAATCAGAAGATTAAATAACATATTTGCTTCATATCCATTAGGACCTGCCTGATCCTTTCGCTTTCCGTAATTGAGACCCCATTCAGACTTCTCTTGCCATTTCTTAAGTGCTGTCTTTGCCCCAGACATATCAGGAATATTATTACGATCCCGACCAAGAACTTCTACGCACCATTCTGAGAATCCTGCATAGAGAGTTCTAAACTCAGTGGGAGCCATTTTAGTAACACCATCGGCTGCTGAAATATTGTCAATCGGTTCACACTCCTGAGAAATCCATTGGCCAATAATATCATTATCACCACGATATTCGCTTGTCTTTGCCTTGATTTCATCAGGAATTTCAATACTATTTTCATCATAATCACGCCAATTCGGAAGGAGCATAGAATAGAATGGTACAACCCACATCGGAATCTTAGTTTTGATACTCTTATCTTTAATGTACCGATTTAATTGAGGATTTACATCTCGTGGATAATCCACAAAACGCGATACAAAGTCAGCAACCTCTAGACGACGCCATGTACCATCATCATTAGATGGGATATTGGGTAAATCATTACACATACAGACTAGTTTGAACTGAGGAGTAAAGAAGAAGGGTTCCTTAAATAATGCTCGCGCCTGAATTTTATCATTCCCCGTTAATTCTTTCATTTGACCGATATTCATCGTTTCATTGACATCAGGTTCTTGCATGACACAGAGACGCTTACCTAGAGTAAGAGCCATCTCTGGACTTGCCGCTCCCGAGGCCTTGCGCTTCTGAGTTAAGAGAGCGATCGGAAGATTACAAGCATAATCACCCATACACATTGACATTAAGTCAATCAGTTTAGATTTGCCATTACCACCAGTTCCAGTCCAGATATAAAATCCTTCATCCCGATTATCACCCGATAAACATTTTGCTAAGAACTTTAATAGATATTTTTTAACATTTTTATTTGGAGCGATCTTCGTTAAGAAATCATCTAGATCAGCATGAAATCTATCATAATATTCCATATCCTTGAAAGTGCTTACATCGGGATTCTCAAACGATTTTAACATATCATCCAGTTTAATAGGCATATCTGATTCTTTGATAGGCAATGATACCTTGGTAGACATCGTAACATAATCCTCTGGTCTCCCTTCCCTAAAGGTATTATTTTTTAGATCATAGATACCATTCTCAAAACCTAAGAGACCTGTATCTGTATCAAACTTCTGCATAATTTCTTTTTCATAGAACATATCTCTAAGATTTTTCATAACACCGTTGACATAATTCCCTTGAAGAAGTTTCATCTTGATATTTAGAATGTTCTTGAGCCACCGACCTTCTTTTGTCTTTCCATCCCTAAGATCCTGTTTTTCATCGGAATCATCCGTAGCATCAACGGCATCCATCATCTTTTTACGATAACCATCCATAGGATCATTTTCATATTCATTGTATAAATTATAGATATCATTGTGAACACGAGTCTTCAGGATTGTTCCTTCTAATGTTCTTTCCCAGCGATGACCACTAAAATGATACCATTCATCCTTTACATTTACAGAAATAAATTCATCTTTGTAATATTCATAAATAACTTTCGCAACAAGATAATCTGCATCAGCACCATTCCGAACCGATTCATGAACGAATATTTTTAGGCTCGCTCCCTTTGCCTTTAGAAACATCTTCTCATTATCATTCTTTGCCCAAAACATTAGTGAACCGATACCTAATCGCTGACCACTATGTTCTGAACTAATACCTTCCCATTTGCTATCACAAACATGAGGATCATAAGAAGATGCTTGCCTACTAAATTCTTTCCATTCATTCAGTAAATTACGATTGATATTATGAAGACATAATGCCGTATCAAACCATTTGCCATAATCTTCTGCTCTTCCCTTGGATAAACACTTCACTAGAGCCTTGACTAATTTTAGTTGTTCCTCCTCTACAATCTTGAAAGGATTAATTATATTATTAGTATCCACGTAATACGCTTTACCGTATATATCATCAGATTCTAAACCCATGTTACTGCTACTCTTACTGCTAGATATCTTTTTAAATGTATTATCAAATTTTTGAGTATATTTAATATTGATTTTATCACGATAGCACATTGACGCCAAGTTTAAGATATTACGAGGATTTTGATAAAATTCATCAATCTCGCATTCATCTGGAAAACCATCATCCGATATTTGATATACTTTGGTGACTAGGTAAGGAGATTCACCGCTTTTACCGCATTTATATAATTGCCAAGATGAGAAACTACTATCTAAAATCTGTTTGGTTTGATTATCGGGTTCAATTTCACTACTTTCATCAAAGATTGATTTAATTTTATCTTTTTCTACAATCGTTGAAATAATCTTTTTATAGGCTAATTTATCAATTAAAATATCAGGGAAAATAATATGAATACCATCCTTTGATTTAAATTCTCCCTTTGAACAGGGATAAGGATTCTCTTTTTCTAAGATTAAAACAGTACCAAATGATTTAACATTATCTAATTGAATACATTCTTTCATTTCTTCCCATACATGTTCCAAGAGAGTTTCTAATGAATCATCGGTATAAGAACGTTCTTCTAAAACACACTTATATTTAAGATCAATATCCAATACAAAGGGAAAGATATTATTCATCTTCTCAACAATTGGAATAGTAATACTTGTTTCAGAGTGAATGATATCATAGAATTCACCTAATTTATCATTTGGAATATACCATTTCCCACCCTTCATAGATGTATGACTCGGTTTAAGTTTAGTCTTGTTATCTAAAACATACTTTTGTAAAAATTTTTGTAGAGCCATCAATAATGTTTTCTATAGATTTTTTTCTTTAATTAGTTAAACGGATTCTTAAAATATCAAATTTATTTTAATTATTTTAATTATCGCTTTATCGTTGTCTATTATTAATTAGACTTTCAAAATATCAAATTTATTAAAAATCTAAAAAAATAAATGAATCCTAAAGTGAAGTATAAATTATTTATAGAGAAGAATATTATTTAAAATAAATATGTCAAAAGACGCTATCAAACGCATCTTAAATAAGGATTTAAAAGAAATCCATAAAATGAAATTAGATGAACTGGGTATTCATGTTGAGTTCAATGAAGAAAATATGTTAAAGGCGACGGCTATTATTATAGGACCCAAAGATACACCTTATGAAAATGGCCTCCTCTATTTTATAATAGAGTTTCCCCCGAATTATCCATTTAGTCCTCCTAAAATAGGATATTTATCAAGTAGTCGTTATAGAATTCATCCAAATTTATACGTAGGGAGATCTCACGATAATTTTGTTGGTAAAGTATGTTTATCGGCGATTAATACATGGTCTGGTCCTAAATGGACAACCGTGATGCATATTGGTAGTATATTATTATCAATTCAATCCTTATTATGTAATGATCCGTTACATAATGAACCGGGTTTTGAAAATGAAGTCGGCTCAAGAAATGATTTATATAATACTATCGTTGAATATGATACATATAATCATTTAATTTATAAAAATGCTTTTAAAATTCATCCTTTATTTGAATCATTTTCACCAATCATAATAAACCATTTACAAGTTAATCAAGAGAATATTTTAAAAAAATTAAATGATTTATGTAAAAAACATCCTAAAAGAATAAATATATCATCAAATATCTATAATATTACGATGATCATTGATTATCCAGCATTAAAAGCAGGATTAAGTGAAAGATTAGATAATTTATAAATTTGATTTAAAATTAAAGAATATTTCATATTATATATATATATAAAGATGGATGATTCTGAAACTCACTTCTGTAAGCAGTGTCAAAATATGACTTTCCTTTATATAGATGAGGATAAAAAATTAGTTCATCATTGTAAAGCATGTTTATCAAGTGAACCCTATTTGAAAAAGAATAATTGTATTTATTCAATTCAATTTAAAAAGTATGATAATTCGGAGTATATCAATAGTAATCCCTATATTACTCATGATATTACCTTACCTAAAATCAAACAAAATCAGAATATTAAATGCGTGAACCAAGAATGTAGTTCAATTACTGAATCTAAAGAATGTGATATCACATATATTAAATATGATATGGAGAATATGAAATATATTTATATCTGTAATCATTGTGGTCAGAAATGGAAAAGCAATTAACGTCTTCTCTTCTTAGACTTCTTCTTAGATTTCTTCTTCTTCTTAGACTTCTTCTTAGTCTTCTTCTTAGACTTCTTCTTAGACTTCTTCTTAGTTTTCTTTTTCTTCTTTGGTTTCTTTGGTTTCTTTGGCGATGGTTGAAGTATTAGTGGTTTCCTCACCGTTTGCCTCATGTCTTCGTCTTCGCTCGCGGTGATCCCTGAAACCATTAAAAGAGCACTTGGTCCCATAAATCCACCCCACCACTTCTTCTTTTGTTCTTGTGATACGGATTGAGCATACTTTTGATAATGAAAATATCGGAGAGTTGATATCCAATCGTTTCCGACAAATACACTGTCGGGCTTTTCGTAAGATTGTTGGACTGAAAATAACTCTTGGGCGTGATCCCCCCACATTTTCAGACAGAATATCTCAATAATTTCTTTAATATTTCGTGGGACTTCATCACCACCTAGCCAATTATCAAGTATAGCACTGTAATTATCTCCTTCAACCATAGATTTTATTTTTTGAAATACCTTTTCTAAAATATTTAGCTTAGATAATGGTCCATCGTTACCAAAGTGATGGTTTCTCACCTCTAATTTCACATCGTTATCTTCTTGTGGAGATCGGATTTTATAACTAAAAACGGAGTCGCTTAAGTCAGAGCTGCGCCCAACAGCGATCTTACCTGAAAACATTGCTTCACTGCCCGCAGGCGCGGGACTTTTATGCAATTCAATTTCAAAATCCCCCCCACCACCATCCACTTTAGGACATATGGATCCTGGATCAGCTACATTGACCGCATTACAATTATAACTCCTAGAAGTTTCAAATAACCAGTCCCGAACATCTTCTGGTCTCTTCGTCGCGGTTTTATGAAAATGAGAAGTGAGAGCAACATTGTTTCCGACGGCTTTATCATCATATGCTTTACGAGCGACCTCTTGGAGTTCTCCATAATTGCTCTTTCTTACTTCAATGAGTTTGGACAATGCTGGGGGTAGATCCGGAAAGTGATAAAATCCTACTTTCAGTTGTTTTGGACTAGACCATTTAAATTCATTTTTTAAATATTCCTCTCTCATTTTATCATCAGTTATATTTCCTCCAGGTTGATCAACAAGATTAATCCACGAAATCACCCATCCCGGAATCGCCCACCGACTGCCTGGCATGTTGGTCGCGGCCAACTCCCCATAAATAAAAATAATCCACCATTTCATTATTTCATCTCTTAGTTTTACTATATTTTGTGTGTCTCTTACCGTTAAAAGAGGTTTGGATAGTTTCCCATTAAGTTTCTGTATCAGAGTCGCTGCGACACCTTTCACCGTACGCCACTTCTTCTTTAAAAAATCAATAACATCCATTTTACCGTTTTCACCACTGTTGGCGTATTTAATGAATTCATTGATCCATTTCAGAAGAATATCTAATTTGCTTGCTGTAAAGCCGTCTGGACAATCATCATCTATCTTTTTAGATAAAAGCACACTAAATAACCGAGCATGCGTTTCCCAGCCAACTGCACCGACGTCTTCCTCTAGGATTGTATCTAGGAAGTCACAAGTGTTGCTCTTTTTTTTTTTAATATTATACCACTCAAAGAATGTATAGAGTCTATTTTTATCATATTTACCGCCACCGCGTCGTTCATTTTCTTCTCTAATACGATCAATATCAACTGAATTCAACTTACCCACTTCCTCGGCTGGAGGTTTTTCCAGAGTTAATTTGAAGACAATATTATCCCAAGATACGACGCGGTCCATAATAGGTTTATAATCGCCCCGTACTTGTTTCCATTTATCTAGTACGTCTTCTCTGACTCTTCTTCTTCTCATAGCTCCCCGGATAGATCCGGAACCGGTCTGCTCACCAGATCCTATACCGGGTCCTAAGCCTAGATTCTCTCTCCCCGTATCTCCTGTCTGGTTCGCTGGTGTCTCTGGTGTCTCTGGTGTCTCTGGCTCCATATCATCCTTTAATTCTTGGATGACGACCTCATCATCATCCTCATCATCCTCATCATCCTCGGCCTCCTCCTCCTCGGATGCCTCCACGATCAAATCCAGATCAGTACCAGGTAGAGCTAATCTTAGGACTTCTTCTGCCTCATTTTTCATCTTTGAT
>Ga0209830_10003951_pt1 | contig 11088 bp, 5 predicted proteins | sample ArcticOcean_MG_C_12_FD_187439 | JGI IMG/M metagenome (GOLD analysis project Ga0209830, IMG submission 187439) | Marine microbial communities from western Arctic Ocean - ArcticOcean_MG_CB8_130 (SPAdes) (version 2) | ecosystem: Environmental > Aquatic > Marine > Oceanic | place: Arctic Ocean...
GTAGCGATCCAGCCCATGGATGTCCAGCGCCTCGACTGTTGGTAACAAAATTGGCACAACGATCAGAACAATAGGCACCCACTCTAGTGGCCATCCTAGAAGGAAGATCAGTGCCATAATGACGATCAGAATGAGGTATGGCGACATGTCGAGGTCAAGTAGCAGCTCAGTCATCATCTTTGGCGTACCCAAATAACTGAATTCGGCGCCAAAGAAGTTCGATGCGGCAACCAAGAACATGATCAAAACTGTGATCTCCAGGGCTTTGACCAGACTGTCAAAGAAACTAGGGAAGTTAAATTTACCGTAACCGATAGCTAACAAGATGGCACCAAAGGCGCCCATCGCTGCGGCTTCAGCAGGTGTTGCCAGGCCAAGAAGAATCGACCCCAAAGCAAAAGAAATTAAGATCGTGGGCGGCATGAGCCCGGCAAAGAACTCATCCCATAGATCCGAGAAGTAGAACCCATTATCTGACGCAGCGTTATAAATCGGTCGTCCCAAATATCCCAAAAGCAGGGTGAATGAACCAAGAGTTATCGACCAGATCGTTAGGCTACCGTCCTCGCCCATTGTCGCAAAGATCATATAGATGTGGAAGATAAGCGTCAACGGAAGCACAATCTTGAGTAGATTCAAGTGACGGTATGCGGCATAAGCGATGGCACAGGTAATGGCCAAAACGATCAGGCCGCCAAATGGCATCATACTGCTAAAAGCACCACTCATGGCCAGGCCAAAGACTCGGCAAACGGTCAAAACACCCAAACAAATCAGCGCGACCTCAGCGCCATAAAATGGCGACGTTTGTGGTTGGTCTTCGTCTGACAAAATTGGCCCTAGATCCGGATTCAGCCAGCAGCGTCCCAGTGTGTAGAGCAGGTAAAGGCTAGCCAGCATGGCGCCAGGGATAAAGGCACCACGGAAAAGATCCAGAGTTGAAACTTCCAGAACAGGTCCCATAACGATCAGCATAATTGAGGGTGGTATCAGAATGCCCAATGTGCCGCCTGCGGTGATAGTTCCAGCCGCAAGCTTGACGTCATAGCCTGCTCTGGTCATGGTCGCACCCGCCATGATTCCAAGTAGGGTTACAGAAGCACCCACAATGCCAGTGGCTGCTGCAAAAATCGTCGATACGATTAGCACGGCGATGAACAACGCGCCGCGAACGCGCGACATCATCATCTGGATCGATGCAAACAACCGGTTCATCAAGCCCGCCGCTTCCATCACGATTCCCATTAGTACGAAGAGTGGCACGGCCATGAGCTGATCGTTCAACATGGTGGAGTTTGTATTTAGCGTCATCAATAGCGTGGTTAACTTGAAGTTGGCGCCCCAAATACCAAACACAAAGGCAAGGAAGATTAACGTGAAGGCAATTGGAAAACCGATAAAAATCACGAAGAGCATGGCGCCTAGCATGATCAATCCGATGGTAGCTTTGTCTATGTTCGGGCGGGCAGACATGAGGTCAGAAAACGATTCGCCACCTGGGATCATACTCGGATGGAAAACCGCCAGTACGAGCCAGGTCAGTACGATTATATAGATAGGTAAAGCCCTTACAAACCAACGCTCTCGCTCTTTACCCATCTTGTGAAATGCACGGAAAATTTCAGGGAGGCCTTGCAGCATCAAAAGGAAGGCACCGACGGGCATCGCCAGGCGTGCGGGCCATAAAAGGGGTCCCCAAGCACTGTCGACCTGCATGGTTTCGCCCCTTGAAAAGGCGAGCCACCAGAAGTCGGAGGCGATAACGGTAAAGAAGATCATCGAAGGCATAAAGAACATCAGATACAGTGTTGCATCTACTGTCGCTTGTGTTTTTGCCGACCAATTTCGGTAGAGGAAATCGGCCCTGATGTGAACCCCACGCATCAAACCATAGCCCGCGGCCGCCATGAAGAGTATCCCAGCTATCATACGGCTGGTGTCATACACCCAGAGCGTGGGACCAAGTCCAAGGGTTCGGGCGAGGTCTTCGAACCCAGCATTTTGCAAAATCGAAAAGGAATTTCGTGAAAGAACTTCTAGAACCACTACAACAAGGAGCGGCACAATGAGCAGGGCAATAATCTGGCCTACCCGGTAATTGATTATATCAATGGCTGCCGTAATAGGGCGTTGCCAGGACGTCATATCTTCTGGCGTTTCACCCGGGGCCTCGGTACGACGCTCAGCAATTAGTTCATCCGCAATTTCAAGATCTTCTGGATTTACTTCATCTAAAGCCATGATCCTTCTCCCCAGTATTTTGTACCCATTTCGGGCTATTATTATTTAAACAGGGCTTAGCCCCTTACAGAAATTTCGAAGCGAGACCCTCATGAGCCTCGCAACGAAGTTTTTTACTTAAGTATATTGGCATGTGCACGACCCAAACTAGCGTTCGTGGTCTGTACGCTCACCCAAGATGGTACTACTTACAGAAACTTCGAAACGAGCCCTAAATGGGACTCGCAACGAAGTCTTTTTTTACTTCAGAGTGTCTGCGTGCGCACGACCCAAACTTGCGTTTGAAGTTTGAGCACCAGACCAGAAGGGAACTACCGTGTCGGCGAAATCTTTTTGTGACTGCCACACTTCTGCAAAAAACTCGTTTTTATCTGCAGCAGCTTGAAGCGACTTCTTAGCGGCCGCCATGTACTCTGTGAAGTAATCTGCTGGTGTATCTTCCAGAATAACACCGTGATTATCCGTCAGATCTTTCAGTGCCTTACCGTTCTCATAGATTCTGTAGGACAAGGATTTTGACAGAGACGCGTTTGCCGCCACTTCCAAAGCTTTCTTCTCAACGACGCTCAGCGACTTGTAAAAATCGCCATTCACATACATGTCTGCGTTCACGACTACCTGGTGCAAACCCTGGAGATAGTAGTGCTTTAATACTTTTTGGAAACCAAAGACAGAATCTGGCTTGGGGCAGCACCACTCAGCTGCGTCGATCGTGCCTTTCTCAAGCGCTGGTAGGATATCGCCACCGCCCATAGCAACCGCTGGAACACCAATTTCAGCGTATGCGGCACCCACCATGCCCGGAGGCGCACGGAAGCGTAATTTACGAAAGTCATCCATCGACTTGATTGGTTTTGGGAACCAACCAAGTGCCTCAGGGCCTACTGGCTGCAGCATGAATCCTTTGACGTTCACGCCCATTTCACCCCATAGGCGATCGTACAACTCCTTGCCACCACCGTACTGGAACCAGCTCAGGAACGCGATGTTATCGAGTCCTACACCGGCACCCGCTATAGGTGCGCCGAACAGATTAGCAGCAACGTGTTTGCCACCCCAATAATGTGTCCAGGCAAAACCACCTTCAACCAGACCCGAGTCAACGGCATCCATAACGTCTCGTGGCCCGACAACAGCGCCTGCTGGCAGAACTTCAATGGTGAGCGAGCCGTTAGTCAGCGCTGCGACATCTTTACCAAACTCCCTCAACATAACGACTTCGTCAGCTGAAGTGGATAGCACCGACTGAATACGCAAGACTTTGTCTTCCGCCATGGCAGACGATGCCATGAGTGCCAGGGCTGCTGTACTGGCAGCAATAGTTTTTAGTTTGATCATACCTACTCCTCGTATTAAGAAAGCCTTCGTTATTTTATGCTTCGCGAGGCTGAAGACGATACCTCGGAGCTTGCTGGGCCGGCGTTCCGCCCCAGTTGAATGCCACATGCTGAAAAAATTCAGCTTAAATGAGACTATCAGTCCCAATCTTACATTTTTTTGCGATTGAGTGACAGGGCTAAATACACATAAGTTTTGTCTCAGTCCGGCATCCCAAAAGCCAAACTTGATGGCGCTATACAGGACTAGAATCAACTAAAAGGGCCCTAAATCATCACTAAAAGAGACTTTTTAGTCCATTTTAGAAGGGTTTATCGTATTGTCGATTGGCAACATACGTTGGTGAGGGGTTTATCGATCCACTTGGCCATACCTTCGTTGGCTTCAGATTAGCTGTCCGGAAATCTGGCGCACAAAGTACTATTAGTCGTGGCTGGAACTGGACTTTTTAATCTTTAACTGAACATACTGGGCAGTTATTTTCAACAGACCACTTATCAGGGTTTTAGATGGGTATAATGGATTGCGTGATATTGATGCTTCGATCATGCCCAAGACCCTATCTAGCAAAACCAATGCTCCAACAATCATGATTGTGGAGAAGGCAGCCGACATGATTCCATGGAAAAGTGGTAATTTGGTTGCAATAATGTTCAGAAATTGTAAAAATGAGACTATAAGTATCACCATAATAAATAAAATTCTATCCAATGTTTGAAAAAAGCTGGGAAAATTCAGCAACCGCTGGGCAAATGTCACAGGTGGCTCTGTTTGCCTATTGCGTTGAGTGATAGTAGTAAAACGATAGATTGATTCAAACCTATTATTTAAGCAGAAATAAGCCTCGATACTTTATATCTGCGTTTTCTGATTGTTTATCGTTTAAATTTTTTTGTGGAGTCTAATTTGTTATTGTCTATCGCTGCTATTGTAGTTGGCCTTGCAATTCTGGTCTGGAGTGCCGATCGTTTCGTTGACGGTGCTGCTGCTATTGCGCAGCACATGGGTGTTTCCAATCTAATTATCGGCATTACCGTGGTTGGTTTCGGCACTTCGGCGCCAGAAATTGCTGTATCGGTCATTGCGGTACTTGAAGAGGTGCCTGGTATTGCGGTAGGCAATGCAATCGGCTCGAACATTGCCAATGTTGGGTTAATCCTCGGCATTACCGCGTTGCTCGCGCCAATTTCTGTACCAAACGGCCTGATTCGATCAGAATATCCACTGTTAGCCGGCGCCACTGTCGTACTCGTGTGGTGCCTCTATGACTTGCAGTTAGACCGTCTCGATGGTTTTCTGCTGATTGGTCTGCTAATAGGAATCATGTCTTATATGATTTATAGCCATCGCAACGGCAAAAAAGAAGTATCAGTTGATGAAGATGCAGTTGGCGACGACCAGCCGATGTCCATTAAAACTGCCTGGCTTTGGGTTTTGCTCGGTCTAGTGCTATTGATTAGCAGTTCGCACATGCTAGTTTGGGGCGCATCGAATATCGCACACAGCCTCGGTGTAAGCGACCTGGTGATTGGTTTGACGATCGTCGCGTTTGGCACCAGTTTACCGGAGCTGGCAGCATCGATTGCTAGTCTGAAAAAGTCGATGACCGATATGGCCATTGGTAACGTGATCGGCTCTAACCTTTTCAATAGTCTCGCGGTGGTAGGTATTCCAGCGCTCATTCAAGGATTTGTCATAGATTCAGCAGCACTGCATCGAGATCTTCCGGTAATGGTGTTCCTTACTCTTTTGCTATTTGCGTTCTCATTCAGTAGAAATCAAAAACTCAATCAAATTAGCCGCGCCAAAGGCGCGGTACTATGCGCTTTATTCGTGGCCTATCAATGTTATCTTTATTTTGAAGTCGTGTCGGGAGAGTCCTTATTTAGTTAGGTCAGTCAGCTCAGAATTTATCAGGGATCTAGGGACGGTATACCTATTATTTCCCTGCTAACTTTTGGCTTTGCGACATAAGCGATAAATCGGTATCGACTATATAACGAACATTGGATTACGGGTAGTTTCCACCTTAGATTTCTCAGTTAGAAAAAAAGGGGTCCACATCTGTCGGACGGAATACGCCTAGGTTAACCAACCAGCTTGTATCTGTTTTTATACGGCCCCAAATGCAAAAAGATGGCAGTAGTTATTCATTCTAGTTCCTATGCACTTGGCAATCTGCATATCGGTGCACCGTTAAACATATATAAGGATGTTGTTAACTGCATTCCGGCTCGCGCAAAAAAACTGATTCGAGGCCAAACTTTCAGCCCTTCTTCCTGGAATATATCAAAAGAGATCTAGACGGGGTTTGGGGTGGAAGATCGTGCTGGATTATTCAAAGTGCTCTAGATGGTAATTGATAACCAAAATTTTGCCTCTACAGCCTATAAAGTAGCTTCATCAATAATCATATCAGCCGCTTTTTCTGCAATCATAATTGTTGGGGCATTGGTATTGCCTGATACAATTTCGGGCATGATCGATGCGTCAACTACTCTAAGATTGTGGATACCATGAACTTTAAGCTGTTCATCGACTACTGCCATATCATCAGATCCCATTTTACAGGTACTGGTTGGATGGTAGATGGTTTGGCTAAACTGGCGCGCCGTCTCGAGTAGCTGTTCATCGGTTTCGAACTGCCTGCCTGGCACGTGCTCATCAATGATATGCGGTTTTAAGGCAGGTGCGTCAGCAATGCGTCGGGCCACTTTAATGCCGTCGATGGCAACCTGGCAGTCATGGTCGTTTGCCAAATAGCCAGGATGAATATCTGGATATACCAATGGGTCTGTCGATTTTATTTCAACCGATCCACGGCTTTTGGGTCTCAACTGGCAAACTGATAGTGTGAAGGCTGAAAATTCATGAACACCATCACCTGGTTTATCGGCACTGAGCGGTTGCATGTGGAACTGTATGTCGGGCCTTTCTACGTCGGGGTTAGATTTAGTGAAAATAGTGACCTGACTGGCGGCTAATGTTAGCGGACCCTTGCGAGTCAATAAATATTGCATTCCTACCAAACCACGTTTGAAGATATTATTGAGTTCGTCATTCAGGGTGCGTAGTCTGGTTTTGTATACCAGTCGAGTTTGAAGGTGATCTTGCAAGTTTTGCCCGACACCTGGCAGGTGATGAGCGACTGGCACACCTGCCTTATTGAGTACGTTTTCTGGGCCAATACCTGAAAGTTGCAATAGCTGTGGCGAGCCGATGGCACCTGCGCTGATTATGACCTCGCAGCTGGCTGATGCTTGATGGAGCTGGCCTGATTTCAAATATTCGATACCGACGGCTTTTTTACCTTCAAGCAAAATACGTGTTGTTTGCGCCTTAGTTAATATAGTTAAGTTAGCTCTATTGCGAACCGGGCTCAGAAAACCTTTTGCGGTACTACATCGAAATCCTTTGTGTGCAGTCTGTTGAAAATAGCCGACGCCTTCCTGTTTTTCGCCATTGTAGTCAGGGTTTTCGGGTATGCCTATTTGAGTGGCAGCCTTTATAAAAAAATCAGCAATTGGTCGACGAATACGTAAATCAGATACTTTGAGCGGCCCACCGACACCATGATATTCATCCGCACCTCTTGCCTGGTCCTCCGATTTTTTGAAGTAGGGCAATACTTCGTCGTAGGACCAGCCCTTGTTGCCCAACGCCGACCATCGATCATAGTCTTCGCGTTGACCTCGAACGTATAACAATCCGTTAAGTGAGCTTGAACCACCAAGCACTTTTCCACGTGGCCATTGCAGGCTTCTGCCGTTAATGCCTTTATCTGGCTCAGTTTTATAACACCAGTCAAGTTTTGGGTTGTGCATAGTTTTGAAATAGCCAACAGGGACGTGAATCCAAGGATTAGTGTCCTTTACGCCAGCCTCAACTAATAGGACGCTCTTACCTGAATTGGCTGATAGACGGTTGGCTAGCACGCATCCGGCTGAACCTGCGCCTACTACAATGTAATCATAAATTTGTTTTAACTGATTCACTTATGTGCTCGTTCTTAGATGCTCTCTTTATTCAATGCCTGAGTTACGAAACAACCAGCCATGGCAAATAGATGATTCTCTTGTCGTTGCTATATTCGTTACACCGCACTGTTAAATTTGATCAAACATATTAGTTTTCAAACAATAATATAAGGTTCAAAGTTATATTTTGTATAAAACTGAGACGCATGGTATCAACAAAATAGATCTGCATCAATTTCTGAGTGGATCTAAATGTGAAAATTCGACGTGATAGTAGAGAGGCAACCCTTGCCTTTACCTTTTTATAAAAAGATGAAAACGGCACAAATGACATTGTACGATCATTAAATTAAATTGAGGGAAAGAATCAATGTCCAAAAATCCGAACGGAGAGTCTCACTGTGATTCTGAAACGCAAAAAACGCTATGCTATGGGGCCAAATTTCTAATTGAAGTTTGGCGCTTCGAGATTGAATGAAATCAATCTTGATATTCAAAAATAGGGTGGATTATTTTTTGCTAGAAATTTGGAAGACCCTACGAATGGTGAAATACGAGTTGAAATTATTGGTAGTCACTCAATTTTTTGTGGTCAAACCAGCTCAGTTAAGAAAACACAGCAGGGCATTGTCGATATTTTTTCTGCCTCGATTCAAAACTAGGCGTTCAGCGCCCCTTATTTAAACGTGCTCAACTATGCCTATATGCTTCTATCTCGTGCAGCTCAATATCATTTCCTGAATAGCCATAAAAGTGAAGCGCTGCTGCGGGAACCATTGAAAAAACGTTATGACCTATAATTATTATTGTGAATCACGTGGTTTGAAATTAGGTCTTAAGTAGAAAGACAAGCAAAGGGCTACATTGACTGACCAACTGGCAGGCATGAAAATCAGCTTTACTGGAACTCAGTAAAGTCGTATCGCAATGTACCTAATTCATTTTAATCTGGTGCCAGTGGTCTGGAGTCTAATTATCGTTCACGCCATACAGCGTTTGTTACAGGATATTCAACGATGTCAGTGTGGCGAAGCGGTTATCATGCAAGCACTATTGAATGGGCTGGGAACAATTCAGGAACAGTTTTTTAAATTACACTCTAATTGACTCGGTGTCACGGCCCTGTTTATCTTTGGTTTGGCTATATTTTTTGTTGCTTGGCTTCTGGGTCGCTTGTATCAGTCGAATGATCGACTTTATGCTGGCTAATATTGGCTCAACTTTATTTGAAGGTTTAAGTTTTTGGATCTGCTGGTATTGCCGTTATTTATTATGACGGGTGATTTAATCAATGCCGCCAGTATTGCAATACCTCTCTCTGACTTTGCTTATTCCATGCTTGGTTTCTGCTCATGGTGGGCTGAGGATGGCATTGGTATCAGCCTGAGGTATCTTCGCGGCTATATCTGAGTCAAACTCCGATACTTCCACAACTATTATTTTGATCATGCATCATCAACTAGTTGAGGGTGGTTATGATAAAAAAGTTTGCAGCAGCAACCATTGCAGCTGGTGGCATAGTTAGCATTATCATTTTATTTTCTATGTTTTTTTGCCAAACATCAGATAAGTGAATTATTTATTGGCGGCATGCTTAATATACTCATGCAATGAGGTCAAATCACTAGCATTTTAGCACCATTAGTTGCTGTTTCTATCGTTATGCAACTGATACTCTCATTACTGGGAGCTAGGGGCTTGGTTTTTTTGGACGATGTAATCTCATCATTAGGTGCGCCAATGCTTATCATCATTACCTGTATGCTGCTGGCATTATGCAGGTGCAGTGTTAGAAAGCCTCCCAATCACTATAATTTTAACCCCTATATTAGAGTCCATGGCCTATACTGCTGGCGTAGACCCCATTAACTTTGCGGTTATTTTTCTGGTGGGTAATGCAATAGCTTTTATAACCTCAACCTATGGTTTCAGCCTATATGTTGTAAGTGACATTTATAACATCTCATATTTTCAGATCGTAAGGCATGTGTTACCTTATCTCTTTTCCTTAATGGCGGACTGAGTACTAGAAGCTTTTGGCCTCCATTGTCGACCTACCTCGTGCTGTTTTGGGGTTAAAGTTATCTGTAAACAAGAGACACACCAAGGGGAAAAAAATTCCTACAGTGTTGATATAAACAATGGCAACACCTTTGACTTTTTTAAAAGGTGTTTATTCTAAGATAGGTTTTTCAATGTCAGAAAATAATTCAGGTGGTAAAAATAATTCGCCGTTATTAAGAGGCCTGTTAATTTTAGAAAAAGTAGCCGCATCATCCCGTGCGCAAACAGTCTCGGACCTACTCGAGGAATTAGATATTCCTAAACCAACCGTTCATCGGATAACTTCACAATTAGAAGAGGCAGGTTATTTGCAGTATGAACCCAATAACAAGCGTTTAACCATCGGTCCAAAACTTAAAAATGTCAGTTTTGACGTTCTGACAAATCGAGCGTCAACTGCACCTCGTCATGCCATCTTGAGGGCCTTGTCTGAAGAAATAGAAGAAACTTGCAATTGCGCTATGCTAGATGGCGACCATACGATTTATTTTGATCGTGTTGAAGGTGACTGGCCTTATCGAATTGATTTAAAAATTGGCTCTCACCTACCCTTACACTGTACCGCCAGCGGCAAACTATTTCTTGCCCACATGCCATCAAATCAGCGTAAAAAAACTAATCGCGCAGCACCACTGAAACGATATACCGAACGATCAATAACAGATCCGGTTAAACTTGAAACTGAGTTAAAACTGATTAAACGAGATGGTATCGGCATCGATGATGAAGAATTTTTGCCGGGCATGGTTGCACTCGCTGTGCCCGTATTTAATGCCAAAAACGAAATCTGTTTCACTGTTGCAATGCATGCCCCCACTATTAGAAAATCTCTGGCTTTACTTAGACAGTATCTCCCATCACTCAAACAAGCAGCCGCATCAATGAGTGCACTTTACGATAGCTGATATTGTAAACTTATCATGTTACTGTTGTTTATTACGACCCTATTTCTAATTTAATTAGGGTTTTTATAATACTCAAAACGATTTCATACCTCATTAAACAATAAAAATTCACTCTAATATTTAAAGTTTAATGAACTATTTTGGAATTGATCTTGAAGTTCAGAGGTTTATAAACACCATGGTTGAGGTATCCAGAAATCTTTCAATTGATACCAACATTCAATATCAACAGGCTAACTCAAATACAGTCTGTCGCCACTTCTTCTCACCTTAGCAAGCTGGCTTTAGATCTTCTCAAGATGATGCCAAACTCTGTATAGAAAACTTAATTTTTTTAATTTCCATGCTGAGTGGCACAACGCACCCAGACTAACCCATGACTACCTCCAAACAAGGCATATTGTGATAAAGCAACTAATAGTTTTGAGCATAACTGTGATTCTATAACACCGCTTTCCATTACAGCGTCTTAATATAGAAGGCTTGATTTTTTAGCGGTCTTTCTTAGGCTTGTTGAGTGATTTTAATTGGCGGATACAATTATTACTTTTTATTAATCTTTT
>Ga0209830_10003955_pt1 | contig 11082 bp, 11 predicted proteins | sample ArcticOcean_MG_C_12_FD_187439 | JGI IMG/M metagenome (GOLD analysis project Ga0209830, IMG submission 187439) | Marine microbial communities from western Arctic Ocean - ArcticOcean_MG_CB8_130 (SPAdes) (version 2) | ecosystem: Environmental > Aquatic > Marine > Oceanic | place: Arctic Ocean...
TAATGTTTCCGGCGCAGAAATAACTCTTACCTGCTCCTGATTCACCTGCAAACACAGTAACCTTACCTAGCGGAACACCTTTGTGAAAGTCGCCACTAATAAGATAGTTTAGTGCATATGAGCCTGTACTAATCCAATCTGTTGGATCATTAAACCCGCTACTCATGCCTTGAATACTTTTTGTTAAGTCCTTACGGAACTTACTTACGTCAAATGATTTAGCCATTTTTTCTCCTATAACAAGCTAGTGAGTGGAGAAGGATTATCTCCTCCACTCTTTAGTTTTTTATGATGCTTGGTTCTGTCTTGAACGGATCATTGCAAGAATGTCAGCTGCATCTCCACCTGGTGCTGCCGCAGGTGCTACTGCTGGTGCCGCTTCTGGAGTTGGAGTTGGTGCTGCTTCTGCTACTGGAGCCGCTGGAGTTGGAACAGCCTCTGCTACCGGAGTTGGTGCTACTGGTGCTACTGGAGCACTTTGGCTAACTGCCGTTGCATTAGGTGATGCTATCTTAGTTGGATCACCTGTACGTGCTTGCATACCACTTGGACGGAAGTACTGTGACCAACGATCTGCATCGTATGCTTCACCGTCTACTGACGCTTCAAACATTTCTTTAATCACCTTTACTGCTACTTCATCTGGCTTCTTAGGAAGGAAGTCTGAAAAGTTAAACAACCCGTGTGTATTAACTGCAGCCATTTCGTCATCACCTAATGGACGATCTCTACGAGCCCATGTTGATGTTGAATAGTCTGCATATCCGCCTTTACTAGTCTTATTAAGACGGAAGTCTACACCAGCAGTATAGTCTGTTGGAAGTTCTTCCATATCTGGATCCATAAGAGCCGCTTTGATAATTTGAAAGATTTGCGGTCCAATAATAAACCTACGAATAGGATTTTCCGGCTTAGAATCATCCCCTAAAGGATTATCTGTTACAAAACCTTGAAAAATATATGAACGTTTCTTCCAATACTTACGACCCATATCTTCTAGTGAAGGGTCTTTAAACCATGCTCTAACGTCATTAAGTACTGCACATGAATCGCCATACATTTCCATACAAGGAACTTGTACTTGTACTGGACGTGAATCAGTTTCGCCTTTAATTCCGTTAAACGGTAGTTTAATCATCAAACGCTCTTTCCAAAAGAAAGTGTTTGTGTCGTCGCCATCAGGTAAGAAACGCATCGTTGCTGATTCGCCTTCTTTAATATTCCAAAATGGGTAAATTGCGTTATCGCCGCCGCTATTTGAGTTACCGCTCGGACGTGTTTCTTGTTCCTTGAGTTTCGCTCGGATTTCTGCTAATGATGCCATAGTTAAAGCCTCCTATAATGTTTGCCTATGTGCAGAGTAACAAATGTTACCCTAGTGCCTAAGTGTGTAGCACAACTTATATACTACACTAATATTTATCAGAAGTCAACCTCTTTCTGTTGAATTTTGAATAAATTGTTTTTAAATGCCTGATAGTCTACGGATTCTAGTTAGTTCTTCTGAAGTCTTGTTCTTTCCTGATTCTTTGATGTCTTCATCTTTATCGTCATCACCCATTAGATCTTCAGCTTTATCTGGATCTAACTCAACATACCTACCTGTGACTGGATCAATTATCTTCGTTTTATTAAGTTCTGCAGCTTCAAAAGGTGCTAGTTCTGGATCTTCTTGAGTTTGATTATGCTCTGCAAATGTAGTATGCATTCTTTCAATAAAGTTCTTACAAGGCTCAATAAACTTGTTACCATAATCTTTTTCGACTGCTGTTAATACTGCTGTTTCGCCTTTTGGAAATTCTCCTACTTCTCTATCGTACATACTAAGAATAAATTCAGTAATTGGTATTTTAGCTTCTTCGTGATAATCTTCGTCAGTAAATTGCCCCATTTCTTTTGCCATTTTTGAGTCAATTTCATCGTCCATGTCAAGAAAGTTATAGTCTTTAGTCTTGGCAAAGCCTTGTGTACCACCGTATTTGTTACTGCCTCCATGATGAGGCATTTGAATTACTTGTCCAATTTGTAATTCTGTAGGATCGTCAATTCCGTTATCTTTCATAATTTCGTCTACGAATTTATTTAAATCGCCGTCCATGTAGTTTGGACCTAAAAATCGTTGTGCAATTTTGTATATTGTATCCTTGGGCTGTATTTTATATTTTCCTGCTGGCTGTTCGTATGCATCATTACCTTCTTTAACTTTAGCTTCCCAGTTACTGCCGTTTTCGTCATCACAGTCGTGTTCACAATCTGTTGTAGGCTTGTGTATTTCATCACCACAATCTTTACATACCATTGTTTCTGCACCTTCGTCTAATAAATTTGCAGCGTCTAGTTCTTTAGCTTTAGTTGCTTCGCCTACTAGCTTATAAATGTACGGAAATACATCTTTTAATTCTTCATTAAATTGTTTAATAGTAAGTTGATCAATCCAATTTTCAGCAACATCACTAGGAACATCTTCTAATACAGGTTTAACAAACTCTTCAGCTATCTTTTTATAATGTGATTCTTTTTGGATATTTTCAATAGTCTTTTTTACATTTTTAATTCTGTCATTAACAATATCATTATACCCTGCTAAACTTTCTGCCATTACAGCTGAACGCCCCATATATGATTTAAACTTTTTTAGTTTTGCTAATTCTTCTGATAATCCAACAATATGTGTACCAAAGTCATCAAATGGCATTCCGCCTTCTGCAACGTGTCTAGCCATTGCTCTTGCGCCGTTTAAATGTTTGAATGGATATTTAAATCTTTCACCTTCAGCACTTTCAATATAAATTGCACTAACATTGTGTGTACGCCCTGCAGCTCGTTCTTGGTTAATTGGACTAGAATGTTTAATTGCTAATCTTGCACCGCCTACATTTTGGTAACTAGTTTTGCTTGTTCCGTACATTGTACTCTCCATTGTAATATCTCCTGGGCGGTTTGCTGCTAAAAATTGATAATCTCTTTTATCTAAATTATTCTTATTAATGTTTCTAGTATCAAAATTAAGCATACGTTTCTTTGCAAATACCCTTATTTCTTTTAGAAAATCATACCAGGAATTTTTAGTAAGTGTGTCTTCTTGTGTCACAAAGTCGTTACTATACATAACTGCTATAGTAGCATCATCTACACTAACACTAACCTTACCTAGTGATCTTTCTCCTTCTTTAAAATCAAAATCATAATACCTAGCTTCTTTAGGTATATTTGTTACTTTGCCTTCAAGGTTACCTATAGTAACTGAAGGGAATCGTCCCCTAATTTTATTAAAAAGTTCTTCTGCTATAATATCTAAATTTCTCATTGTAAACTATTTATCAATCCTTTATCAATAATTCCTGCTGATGAATATTGGCATAGGCGGCTCATAATCATCAATTTGATCTGCTTGAGTGAACGTATTGTACACTCTAGGATCCCAATCTTTTAACACTGCCATCATTCGTATTGCCAATAGTGTTGACGACACTAAGTCGTCTGTTCCGCCGCTTTTAGCATTGTAACTAGAACCTGTTGCTACAAAAGATTTTAATTCACTAATTAACGGTTTTGAATACACAGTCATCTTGTTTGATTCAATCATAGTCTTCAATCGACTACATGCTGAAATCTTTGTACTGTGTGTAGTATTAAATCCTTTACGGAATTTACGTACATGACCTTTACGCATTGGTTCGCTTACAAATAGTCCTGGAATATGTTCTTCTCCAAAATCTTGTATTACAAGCAAACATGCTTCTCCAATACCATTATTCTCAACACTCCAGTATATAGAAGTTGATGACTTTATTTCGCTTTCAATATAAGTGCATATGTCTGCTAATATTCGTATTTGTCCAGGTATTGATGTTTGATTGTGTTGCCATTCAGCTACTTGTTTATAACTTGGTAATTCATATACTTGAATAGCCGCATTGTCTCCACCAGTACCCATACTAGGATCAAGGGCAATAACATAACTGTATTGTGATGTAGGCTTTTTATACCAACGTGTTTGTCCCATATTAATAAGAGGCGAAGTACCTTCCATATTAACAAGGAATATAGAATTAATTAATGTCTCATCGTATACTAAGAATTCACAGCCGTATTCTCGTCTAAATCTTTCTTCACCAATTCTGCCAATTTCTTCGTCTTTCCATTTGTCATCTCTGTCTGGGTGTTCGTCCCAATAACTGCGAAAACTATGAAATCCATTAATACCAAGTTCTTGTTCATTACCGTGTTCGTCAAATTTTTCTTCTGCTTGTTTCCAGATAGTAGCAAATGTATCTTCGTCACTATTAGGTGTACTTGTAAGAATTGCTCGTCCACCTGTTGCTAGTGTAGGCGAAATAGATGTCCAAAATTCTTCAGCAATATTAGGTGCAACAAATGCAAACTCATCACAGTACAGTAATGATATAGACATACCACGTCCTGTGTTACCTGTTGTAGTAGCACTAACAATACGTGAACCATTTTCAAATTCAATTGAACCTTTGTTATAGTTTGTAACACCAGCACGTATATGATCTGGACAAAGTTCATACACGTATCTAATACGTTGCATAATTTCTTGAGCGCCTGTATACTTGTGTGCCGCAATTAAAATAGTTTGATCTGGATGAAACATAGCATACCAACATAGGTATACTGCGGCAGACGTTGTCTTTCCAGTCTGTCTAGGAAGCATATTAATATTAAATCTAAAATCATGATAACTTTTAAGTAAGCGTTCTTGAAATTCAAACGGTTCAAATAAAAGTTTTCCTTTTACTGGGTGTTGTATATACGCAAATTTACGAGAAAAATACATATATCCATCATCAGGATCCATACATTTTTGAAGGTCAAAGATTTGATCCTCATTAAACGATTCTTTTAAATTAGCCTTTTTGGTAATTACACCATCTAATGATTTGCTCATACAGTATTTACTCAAAAAAATAGCACCCTAAGGTGCTATTGAAATTGTTATTGTTATTTGTTATTATTATAGTTTACCAAAATTTAAGTTTCTTTGCCATGTTAATAGTGCCATGATATATACCACCGCCATTACGTCCAGGCATATTTTTAATTACTGCTTCTGCTGCTTCTGCCGCCGCTCTCGCCGCATTTGCTTCTAGTTGTTTTTTAGTTGGCTTTTTTACTGTAGCTTTTTTTACTGTAGCTTTTTTAGTTTCTTTCTTTACGGTCATTGTAGTGTCCTGTTATTTCCATTTCTTAGATTTTTTAGTTTCTCTAAGTGCTTTTTGAAGAGTTTCTTTAACTGAAAGTTTCATTGGATTGTCTCCACCGTTAACTGGAGCAAATGATTTCTTAGGTTTATTAATTCCGCCTGCTAAATCATTTAGCATATAGTTGCTATCTCTGTATTCTTCATCTGGTGAATTATCCCATTCTGCAATAATTGCATCATACTCTTCGTGCATTCCGCCACATACATCACACGACTTCTTGTCTCCCATTGCACTACCTGGTGTATCATCCATTGGTCCGCCGTCGAATGGACCTGACGATGGTTTATCCATCATGCTTCTTGGCCTATCATCTAATGGGCCTCCGTCAAATGCTCCCATACCCATTGGCCCTTCTTTGTCAAGTGGGTCATCATCAAAAGAACCTTTACCAACAGGGCCTTTGTCAAGTGGGCTACCTGAGCCACCTAATGATATAGTAGGCATATTTTTCATTGCTAATTCTTCAGGCTCTGCTACTCCTGCATTTTTTAGAATATCTACTAGTTCTGCAACTTCTGCTGAATCAGTTCCGTTCATTGAAATGTTCATTGACGCTTCTGTTGCTATAGTCTTTGTTGCTGCCGGAACCGGTGGTGCCGCTGGCACTGAAGTTGGATTACCATCATTAGTTGCTACTGGTGCTACTGGTTTTGGTTTAACCGGAGCCGCTTTTGGTGCTGCTGTTTTTGCTAATGCGTTTATAACGTTAGGTCCTGCTTGCCCATCTACTTTTAATCCGTTAGCTGTTTGAAATGCTTGAACTGCTTTAAATGTTCCTGGACCATATTTTCCATCAATACCATTTGGATCATGACCTGCTGCTGCAAGTTTTGTTTGTAGATCTTTAATAGCTGGCATTGCTTTCTTTCCGCCATCGTTATAATCTTTCATTAAATTTGCTGATACTGCTGGTGCTTTTGGAGTAGCATCTGCTTTCGCTTTTGCTGCTGCATCTGCTCCACCTACGCCACCTGTTGGATCTTGAAGTGCTGCTGCACCTGAATTGCCTGGTGCATCTGCTGTTGCTTTTGCTGCTGCATCTGCTCCACCTACGCCACCTGTTGGATCTTGAAGTGGTGCTTTAACTGCGGCGGTTGCATCTGCTGCTGCTTTTGCTGCTGCATCTGCTCCACCTACGCCACCTGTTGGATCTTGAAGTGCTGCTGCACCTGAATTGCCTGGTGCATCTGCTGGCATCGAAGTTGGATTACCATCAGGTCCTGTTGCTCCTGCAAATTCGCCGCCTCGTCTATTGCCAAATCCATTATTGTCATTAGTAGTGTCAAATTCTCCACCTTGTGCATTACCAAATCCGTTATTACTACCTGCTTTTGCTGCTGCATCTGCTCCACCTACGCCACCTGTTGGATCTTGAAGTGCTGCTGCACCTGAATTGCCTGGTGCATCTGCTGGTTGTTCTCCTGGAAACATTTTTGCAAGTTGCGGAGCATCACCGTATGTGCGTACACCGTCTTTATCAATGTATGGCTTAGTTTTATCAATATTAAAATTGCCAGTTGAACCGTTTGGCATAATTTGAACTTCTTTATCAGGTATTTGACTTTTTCCTCTAGGATCTGCTGCGTCTGCGTCTGCTGCTGCATCTGCTCCACCTACGCCACCTGTTGGATCTTGAAGTGCTGCTGCACCTGAATTGCCTGGTGCATCTGCTGTTGCTTTTGCTGCTGCATCTGCTCCACCTACGCCACCTGTTGGATCTTGAATTTTAAGAGCTTCATCTTTATTGATTAATTTTTTAGCTTCTTTCTCACCAATACCTAATGCATTTTTAATTGCAGTTATAGCATCAGCAAAAACATTTTCGTCTAAATGTCTTTGAATCTCAGCTTCGCGTTTTTCAGCTAAGTTCCTTGTTTCAGTGCCATATGTGTCAGCGATCTTAATAAGATCTTTAAAATTTTTCATGTTATCCTCCTACAACACTTGTTGAATTCTCAACGTTTTGTATGTCTTTAGTTTTACCAGCAGTAACTCCGCCAGTCATATCCATATCTCTTTCTTGCCGAGCTGTTTCTAACTCTTTAAGTAAGCTCATTATTCTTGGCTCAGCAACACTATCCTGAGCACTTTCGCCGCCCATATCTTCAGTGTTTAATTTTGATGCATATGGCGTCTTATCTTCTGGTTTTTGGTATTCATCAATTGGATCAAATTCACTTCTTACACAAATATAACTATGACTAATATTACAAGAATTTACTAGGTAATGTTCTAGCACATGACTTGTTGTAGGATAGTTTAAGTCTACTTCATAATGTGTAACTTCGCAATTTTGTAGTTGTGGAAAATCTAAAGGTGTTTCCTGTATTGGAGATCGTTTACCAGCAGTAATATTTGACACATCGTACTTTTGTAGACACTGTTCTAAGTTATCTGCGAAGCCTTCTGGTAACTCGCCTGCAACACGGACTTTAAATTTATAAATTTTTTTCGATTCTGTTAGATATTGTTCAAAAGATTTCATGTGTGTTTAACCCCAATTGTGTTGTTACATTATTTATCATTCTTTATCCATATTTTTTATTTTTGCTAATAAACTATTACGGTCAGTAACTACGTAACCCTCGCCAGCAGTAATACTACTGCCTTCTACGCTATCATTATCTAGTTTTTCTTTTTTAAGTTGTAATTCAACTACTTTTAATTTATTACTAAGTTTAGCTACTTTAGCATCTAAACTAGTTTTAAGTAACCCACCGGCAACTTCAAATACCCTACCACTATAACGACTTTCTACATTCATACCTAAATCCATTAAGTCATCGTATGCTTGCATTGCTTTCCCCGCAATTTCGTTAAGCTCGTCATCTGCCATTTTACCTAAGCCTTTTATAGCAGGCAATGCTCCAGCAATTTTATCAAATTCTGCAATATCACGGACAGTAGGTTGTTGATCCTTTAATGCCATCTCAGCTCTATTAGAATTTTCTTTTGTCTCTGCAACAATCTCTTTAGATGAAGGCAAATTTAAAAGTTCTTCAAGTTTTTTAGTCATAATAAAGTATTCCCTTAACTGTTTATACTTATCTTAATGATCATATAGTAATGTAGTTTTAGGATTAACTTTCATAGGCTTACAATAGGCTGTGATCCTATGTTCTGCAGGAACCATTGAACTATAGCCATAATTGCCATACTGCTGAACTATCCGTTTAGCGTAGTATTGACATACGTTAATACTCCTAAAGTACATTGGATTTGGTTGCTGTGCGTCTGCTATTAGTACCATCAATATAAATGCATGTATCAATTGCCCTCTTGCCCTTCTATTTGTTAATCTTTAAATCTAGGTTTTTCTCTCATTTCAAGTTGTGCTTTAAATTTTTTAGTAACTTTTGGAGAATTGCAGTATTTTACAAATTGGGTTATACCCGGATAACCTGACCCGCTAAAAACTAATCGTTCATCTATATAAAGTTTTGATTTATTATGCTCTAATAATAGCTTTGCATTTCCATGTACATATACTGTCAACCACGTCTACCCTTATGAAAAATATCGCCCTCTGTAATTACTCTAAAAAATATTCCTTTTTGTTTGCACCAGGCTCTTGCTGCACCCCACTTAGCCTGATTAACTACGAAATGTGCTTTGTTGTATTTACTTTTTCCTAACTTGTTTTCAAAGGTTTGACTAGCAGGTTTTACTTCAATAAGTTCAACATGTTGTTTTCCTTGAGCATTTACATATGTAATAAAAAAGTCTGGAACGTATATTGTAAACTTACCACTTAGCGGATTTCTATATGGAATTTTTACTGCTTCACTTGCCCAATTAGATACACTATTATGTTCATCACAAAATCGCATAAATGCAAATTCCCAACTTGATCTATATGTAGGTACTGTTGTACCAATATACTTTGCTGGGTTTTTTAACGAATATTTGCCTTGAGCAAATCTTGCCATGGGTTACACCAAGATATTTCTGCGTTCTATTTTATCAGATACTTGAGAGGCTGTTGAATAACCAATTGAACTTGTTCTGTCTCTATTATAATTTAATATTTCAGCAACTACATTGCTTAGTTGAGATTCAGTTAATCCTTTTAATGTATCTAATAGTTGAAAAACTGGAATATTATCAAGTTTTGCTTGTGATAATAATACTGTAGCAACTGCTCCTGCAGCTTCGCTATTAAATCCTCTTTTTTCAAAATAACCTAATACTGCATTAACATCATTAGTTGGAAAACTTAATGATTTAGTATAGTACTTGTCAAAAAATTGAGTAACTTTTTTATCACTGCCTTCTGCAGCATTTGTTGAAGGTAAAGATGTCATATTATGTTCCTAATACTTCGTTAATTGCAGTTGTTTTAGCACCTGCACTCTTAGCATTAAAATTAGCATTTGCTGCATTTATGCCGCCAGCTTGACCATTAGCTTGGAACTTTCCTACATTTCTCGCTTTTGCTTCTGATTCTGCAGAAGCTGCATTAGAAGTTTTAACTGCTGATGCTATTGAACTTATTCCAACAACCGCAGCAACTATAGCTAAACTTTCAGCGCCGCCCTTGCCTCCATTTTTAGGAAAGAAAGTCTGTGATACTCCACTTACGTCAATCCCACTAGCTGCTCCAATTGCACCAGTAAGTACATTAAATCCTTCTTGTCGTAAGCCTTCGGGTGATAAGTTTCGTAAATTACTAACTAATCCAGCTGCAGCCAATCCAGCTTGTAATGGATTATTAAATCCTGTGCCTTGAGTAATAAATCCAAATAGTTGTGAAGCTGTTCCAAGAATGTCTCCTAATCCACCTCCATTTAATGCACTAGGAGTAATATCATAATGAGCTGTATTACCAAATCCTTTTGGATTACCGTTAGCTCCTGTTTCAACGTTACCTCTACTATAAAAAACAGATTCATACATTACAGTGATTGTGTTTATCATAGTAGTTGTACCATCTGAAGAATCAACAGTATCATGTTGCCAATCAGAAATAATAGGATTAACCAATGTGTATGTTGTAAAGGCTTTTCTAGCCATTTGCGAAATTTGTATATTTTGAAAAAATGGTACAGTTTGATTATTATCTAAACCATAACTATACTTATTTGCGCCTGCACCTTTATATGTGCTGTCTCCAGCGCCTGCTTTATTATATGCACCTGGTATTTCTTTATAGTTGCCGTCTGCAAAATTGTATCTATAATATGCTTCTAATAATGCAGTAGTTACGCCATAATTGTCATCATGAAACGTAATAGTTACTGGATTATATTTAATCGCAGTTTGTACGTTCTTTTTTCTATTATACTTGTTCTTTGTTTCAATATCTGCACTAAACTTTGGAAGCTCTGCACTTTTAACAAGCATGCCAATTTCTAATTCGTGTTTAGATTTTAATTCAGGTAATACACTAGCTGCAGACGGATCCATCTGAAAAAAGCAATGATATAAAAACTTTTGGTGAGGTGCTAGTTTTTGATTTTCTGTTACAAATAGTCTACTAGCATGAGCATAGTCGCCTAAGTTTCCTTTAGGGCTTAATGCTCCATTTGCTACACTATCTAAAAATCCATTAAATGCTGACGCCATTAGTTTTTACTCTCTAAAAATTTAATTCTCATTTCAAGCTCTTTTATCTGTAGTTCCATTTTTCTAACTCGTTTTACACTATCTGCAACTGCTTCAGGTGGCTTAAAGTTATTAGTCCAATTATAGCTGTGTTCTATTTTAGTTGCAGCTTGCATTGATTTTAATTCTAAGTGTCCAATTCTTTCTACTATTCCAAAGTATGCCCATACGGCAATGGCTGTTGCTGCAATTAATCCAACAATGTTTTTTAATGGAATTGCAAATTCTGTACCTTCGTTTATTTTAGTAG
>Ga0209830_10003959_pt1 | contig 11079 bp, 13 predicted proteins | sample ArcticOcean_MG_C_12_FD_187439 | JGI IMG/M metagenome (GOLD analysis project Ga0209830, IMG submission 187439) | Marine microbial communities from western Arctic Ocean - ArcticOcean_MG_CB8_130 (SPAdes) (version 2) | ecosystem: Environmental > Aquatic > Marine > Oceanic | place: Arctic Ocean...
CTTGTTTTTATTATTGTGTATCCAAACAAGAAGGCTCCTCCTTATGTAACATTGCAATGGGATTTTGCAGCAGAGAAACAATTACAGACAACACTACTGCAAACTTCTGGTGGTATTACTGGGGCTGGAACTGGTCATGATCAAAAGATTTGCTACCTAACTGAATTGAATGATGTGTTAGACACTTGTGACAAATACAGTCATGCTATGATTATATCAGCTGGTATGGTGTTTGATATGGTTAGTCCTATAACTGCAATTCAGAGATTTTATAACTGGACAAATACGAGTGAATTTTGTCGAGGACACATCATTGCTAGACCAAATGAGAAGGCATTTATTCATCACCAGCATATTGAACTAAATCTTAAAAAATGGAGGTCGTTAGGTAAACCAAATATAAGAGGGAAGTGGGATAATTTTACAAGAGCTGATGATAATTTTCATGATGACTATACTCCTTCATGGATAACCCCTAATGGACTTCCTACTATCACAAATTTTTCTAACAATGAACGAAAAAATAAATCTTGGGCATATGGTCATATGACTAAACGTAGAGAGATGCAAAATAATAACTGGGAGTTGATTGATTCAAAGAAGATGGGATGGCGTGAGAAAATAGACAAAAGTGATCCATATTTTCAAGTTTTATTTACCAGAATGTACGAGGTGTTTTATGCAGAGAATACAGAATCTTTGGGAAGACTGCCAGACAAACCATTTGATTTGATAATGACCCCAACAGCTGGATACACTGGTGAAGTGTTCGCAGAGAAATTAGACTTTGATGGTGATATTGTATTCTATGATTACTGTAGTGAAAATGTAGAGATAAAACAAAATATAGTTGAAATGAATATGTCTATGGATGATATATTATTGTATGCTAAAAATTCTGATCAAATTATTGCCATTAATGGTTTCACTACAAACAAAGACCATAGGGATGCACTCAACAAAAGAACCGAATCTTTTGGGACTCATGAGGAGCTAAGAACTCTTCAAGAGAAGATGTACAGAAAATATAATATAGAATATAAAGTGTGGGATATTATTTGTGGAATTAACATGGAGTCAAAATGGTTCATTAATAAAATTAAAAATAAAAAAGTGTTTATGGATGTAAGCAATATATATGGATACCACACATCTCATATGTGTTATGACTTTCCTTACTTATTGAAGAGTTTTGATAAGTTAGTTAATACTCTAGAAAAACACGCTAAATATTATTACCTAAGAGGAACAAGACCAACAAAGGATAAGTATGTTAATGGATAAATTTTTTATAACAGGAACAAGAAGAGGTCTTGGTGAGGCTTTGAAAGAATATTACTTCCAAAGAATTGTAAATACTTTAGAAGAATGTGACACATTCATAAATTGTAAACATGATGGTTTTTCTCAAGTAGAACTACTATATGAGGCAGCAAAATTAAATAAAAAAATTATCAACATAGGTTCAAATTCACCAGATGGAATCAAGACAAAACCTCACATATATGCTATTGAAAAATCAGCATTAGACAAAGCAAATGAACAATTGTTTTATCAAGGTGTTGATACTTGTATTGTGAGGTTTGGATATATTGATACTCCAAGAGTAGAGCATGTTGATGATAAAAAAATGTCTGTTGATTATGCGTGTAATGTTATCTTTTGGATTTTAGAACAAAATCATAGAGTAAAGGAGATTACAATATGCCCCTAGACTTAGAAAAAATTAAAGATGAGTTAAAATTATTACCAGAGTTTAAACCTCCGTTTTTTAATCAGATTTGTTTACAGGGTGTAAAAGATAACCTTGACCCTTTTTTTGGTTGTAATAAAATTAGCGATATAAAACCCTACAAAGAAACAGATTTTACTGAACCAAATTTTAATTTGCCTTATATAAATTCTATAATAGAAGAATTAAATATGTATAGAACTAGGGTGATGGTTTTAAAACCAAAAGTGTGTTATTCAATACATAGTGACCCAGTAAAAAGAATTCATATACCAGTGATTACAAATGAAAATTGCTGGTTGATTGTCAACAAAGAAATTATTCATCTTCCTGCTGATGGTAGACATTATGAAATTGATACTACACAGAAGCATACGGCATTAAATGGATCATGGGAAGATAGAATACATATAGTGGGGTGTATAAGATAATGAAGATATTTGCAGTTAGAATAGGCGACAAGTATGGGCCAGAATACGAAACATACTTGGAAAAAAAACTTTCAGACTACGAGATAGTCTGGATACGAGAACCCTATCATCCCGAAGTAGAGTTGCAATGGAACAAGATGTATGCAATGAACACAGGTATTGATGAACCTGTTTGTGTTATTGATATTGACGTATTGTTTCTAAATGACTATAAAAAAATATTTGATTTTCCTATCGAGCGTGGTGAATTTGCTGCGATGCCAGGCTGGTGGAGAGATACCGATAAGGAAGGTTATAAAATCAACGGTGGGTTTTTCAAATACTACCCAACAGATTGTGAATATATTTTTAAAAAGTTTATGAGTGATCATAAACACTGGCAGAGTTATTATATCTTGAATGGTACAACAAACGGTCCTGTGAACGGAGAACAGTATTTTGTTGAAGATGCTGTGAAAGAGAGATTAAAACTAACAATATTGCCGCCTCAATGGTTTACTCGTTGGGTTACTGGAGAAGATATTATTTATGGTAAGAGCATGATGAAATTTAATGTCCAACTCACAAGAAAATATAGAGAGATAACAGGAAACGAGTACATATATTTGGGAGATGAATTTCACCCAGATATTAAATTTGTTCATTTCTCACATCGTTTTAATAAACCACATGAATGGGATAATTTTAAAAATTATGTATGAAGTAGAACAGATCGATTGGAAAGAGATAAAGAAAGTTTGGGAACTTGAACTTTGGCCTGATAAGAAGGGAGGGGTCAAAAAAGTTAATAACTGGACATGGTTTCATCCTTCAACAAGTTTAAGTCAAGATAAGGGGATTGAGAAAAATGAGTTCGGTATCCCCTATTTTTTTGGTATAAAAATTGATAATGTGCTAGTATGTGTTAATAGTTGCTTCCAAACTTCAACAAATCATCCATTTGATTATAAAAATGATTCTTATTGGCGATCAAGAGGACTTTGGACCTCTCCAAAACACCGAAAATTAGGCCTTGCATTTGAAATTTTAAATCATACATCTAAATTTGTTAGTAAGAAAAGAGCAACTTGGTTGTGGACAGTTCCCAGAAAGAGTGCATTATCTACATATGAAAAAGTAGGATTTATAAAACAGGGGGATTGGTTTGATGATGGGCAATATGGACCTAATTGTGTCGCATCTAAATACTTATAAATATAGGTAAAGGAGTGACTCAATGGCAATTCCAACAACAAGAGAAACATTTAAAACGTACTGTCTTAGGTCACTTGGTTATGGTGTAATAGATATAAACGTATCAGACGATCAGATCGATGACCGTATTGATGAAGCTCTTCAGTTTTTCTCTGAGTATCATTACGATGGTATTGAAAGAGTATACCTTAAACATCAAATAACACAAGCTGATATTGATAGAGCGTCAGTTAATATTAGTTCATCTGCAACAGATACTGTCGATAGTGAAGCAACTGCTACATGGTTAGACGGTGCTGGTTATATTCCTACACCAGATGCAGTTATTTCAGTTGTAAAAGTATTTCCTTTCACAGATAGTACTGGTGGAGATATGTTTGATATTAGATATCAATTGCGACTGAATGATTTATATGATTTTTCATCAACATCTATTATGGAATACCAGATGACTCTTCAGCATCTTGACTTCTTAGAACACATACTTGTTGGTGAAGTTCCAATTCGTTTTAATCAACATCAACAAAGACTTTATCTAGATATGGATTGGTCTAATACTGTTAGTGTAGATGAATATATTATTATTGAATGTTATAGAAAACTTGATCCAACACAATTTAATGATATCTTTAACGATATGTTTTTGAAGAGATATACAACTGCTCTTATCAAAAGACAATGGGGCTCAAACCTTTCTAAGTTTATCGGAGTAGAAATGCTCGGTGGTGTTACTATGAACGGTGGTGATATTTATTCTCAGGCATTAGATGAAATTAATAAGTTAGAAGAACAAATTCAATTACACTTTGAATTACCTGTGAATGGTATGATAGGATAATCTCATGGCAGTAAATTCAGCATTCCACACAAACAATATTGCTGCTCTTGCAAGTGAACAAAACTTGTATAAGAATTTAGTTGCTGAGGTAATTCAAATTTATGGACATGATGTTCATTATATTGACAGAACACTTATTGCAGAAGATACTATGTTTGGTGAGGACACACTTTCAAAATTTAGGAACTCTGCAAAAATAGAAATGTATGTTGAAAACGCTGGCGGTGGATATGCTGGTGAAAAAGAACTTATGTCAAAGTTTGGGCTTCAAGACCTAAGCGAAATTACTTTTGTTGTTGCAAAACATAGATTTCAAGAATTAACAAAACAATTTACTATTGAAGATGGAACAGATACAACAGGTGGTTCTATTCTGATAGAATCTGGAACTATTGATAATTTAGACAATGCAGTTGTTTTTGAGGGGTCTGATTTTTATCTTCTTAATGAGACTGATGCAACAGATTCAGATAGGCCACTTGAGGGCGATTTAGTTTTTCACCCAATAATGAAAAAATTGTTTCAAGTTAATTTTGTTGATCATGATCAACCATTCCACCAGTTAGATAACAATCCAGTTTATAAATTGCAATGTCGTACATTTGATTATAGTTCAGAACGTTTGGATACTGGTATTTCAGATATTGATGCAATTGAAGAGGCATTGTCTGTGGATACGTTGAATTATCAATTTACTTTAGAAGAATCTACATCTGGTGAGACTTTGCTCCTAGAAACTGAACATTGGCTTATACAAGAAGACTATATAGTTGGTGATGGGGTTATTGATAAGACCTCTCAAAATGAGTTATTCGATAGACTAGATGATACAGTTTTAGATTTTACAGAATCTAATCCATTTGGTGATGCAGGGAGTTTAGGTTAATGTTAGGTACACAATATTATCATGAGACAATCAGAAAAGTGGTTGTCGCATTTGGTACAATGTTTAATAATATATCATTAGTTCGTAAAGACAGCGATGGTAAAGTAGTTCAGTCAATGAAAGTTCCGTTGGCATATGGACCAAGACAAAAGTTTTTAGTTCGTCTTGCAGAAGACCCAGATTTAACAAAACAGGTTGCGGTTACATTGCCACGAATTGGTTTTGAAATTAATGGTCTTACATATGATCCAGCAAGAAAACTAAATCGTATTCAAAAATTTAAAAAAACTAAAACAGGTAATTCTAAAAAACTTGAAACACAGTATATGCCAGTGCCATATAATGTTGGATTTGAATTATATGTTCTAGCAAAAAATTCTGACGATGCGTTACAGATTGTTGAACAAATTTTACCATATTTTCAACCTGAGTATACTCTTACACTTAATGATATGTCAGAGATGGGTATTAAACGAGATGTTCCTATCGTCTTGAATAGTATTTCCTATGAAGATGATTATGAGGGTGATTTTGCAAACCGAAGAGCTTTGATTTATACTTTAAGTTTTACTGCAAAATTTTATCTCTATGGTCCTGTTACCTCACAATCTATTATAAAAACTGTACAGGTTGATCAGTTTACAGATGTTAAGACAAATATTCCTACACGGGAACAAAGACTTGTTGTTACACCCAACCCTACTACAGCTGACGCTGATGATGATTTTGGATTTAATGAGACAACATCATTCTTCCAAGATGCAAAAAGTTTTGATCCAGAGTCGGGAACAGATAGTTAATGTAACAGGAATTTTTAATATGAGTAATGACATTGATAAAGCTCTTGGAATTGTCCAAGAAATTTCAACTAAAAAAATAAAACAAGAAGTAGTAACATCATCTCAAGAAGATTGGGGCGATGTCAGTGAGCATGTGGAGAAAGATTATGAGTACCAGCGACAACAATTCTACAATTTGGTCGAAAGAGGAACGGATGCAGTGGAAGGCATACTGGAACTCGCCAAAGAATCGGACCATCCACGAGCATACGAAGTTGCCGGAAACCTTATCAAACAAGTGGCTGAGGTCACTGAAAAACTTGGTGACTTGCAAGAGAAAATGAGGAAACTAAAAGAGGTTCCTAACACTGCACCAAAGAATGTCACCAATGCACTGTTTGTTGGAAGTACTGCTGAATTGCAGAAGATGTTGAAAGAAAAATAATTTGTTTTATAATGATTGGTTAATGTATGATTTACCCACCAAGGATATGTGGGTAAATCATTATCCGTATGAAGATTATAACCCAACAACTTATCAAGATGCATTAGTCAGACAGTGCAGAGCTATAGCTGAAGATGTTAAACCAGCAATATTTGTTTCTGGTGGTGTTGATTCTCATGCAGCTGCATTGGGATTTAAATGGGCAGATGTTGATGCAGACTTTGTTCATATTAAAAATTCATTTAACGGACATATATGTGAAGTTGAATGGGAGTTTACAAAAGCATTTGCAAAACGTTATGATATTGATCTAAAAGTTATTGATATGGAATATGATAAGGATAGTCTTAGAGATTTTATGATTGAATCTGAGTATTTTGAAGATGGTAAAGGTTCTGGATCAGTATTTACAGCAGCTGGTAATCTAAAATATATGGAAAAATATGATGGTCATCCTATAGGCACAGATGGTCACTTTAGATTTGAAAATGAAGGTAATATTCATAGAGGAATAATTAAGAAGCCGGGCATGGTTCTTGGGGCACAAAATCATATAGCTGCACATACAGGATATGAATATGATAATTGGGGAGCTCCAGTTATCCTAATGCCCTACTATGCTCCATACTTATTTCAATATTTTGAAATGAAACATAGAACATCTCCAGAACTTAGAATATTAAACCAAATGGAAAGTAAAGTTTTAATATACTCTGAATTAGGATTACCACTAAGACCTAAACTTTCTAATTGGGAATTTTTAGATTTAGAAAACGATTATCATTCTTTATCGACAATAGACTTTGCTGATGACCACAGCAAAAATGCAAGATTTGAAAGAGGTCCAAGTGTTATCGTGAAAGCGTTAGGATTTGAAGGAGATGAAGCTAAAGAATTAATTGAAACAAAAAGAAAACATCAGAATACCGGCCAGGATAAATCTCGCCGGTTTGTAATATATGAATTTGAGGAGTTAAGTTGTGGAATATAAAAATATTAGTGTTAAACAAACACATGGTGCTGGTGGTGGTTTAGTGGATGGAGTTGATTGTTCAAAAAAATTATCAGACGATGTAATATCAGAATTGAGACATGCCTGGTTAAAATATAAAGTTCTTTTTTTCAAAGATCAAAAATTATCAGATGAAAAATTCATGCAATTTGGTGAACAATTTGGTGAATTGTTTGTAAATGAAAATTTTACAGATGTAGAAAAAGATGATGAGAGTGGACCTAAATTTAGACAAGTAAAAAAAATTCTAAAGGAAGTTGATAATTTCAGAGTTGTAGGAGAGGATTTTCATGCAGATGGTTGTTTTGTTGCTAACCCACCTATGGCTAGTATTTTATATGGTATAGAGGTTCCTCCTTTTGGCGCCGAAACTTGGTTTGCTAATCTCAATTTAGCATATGAAACATTGTCTCCTGGCATGAAAGATATGATTAAAGATGTTAAGTGTGTAATGACAGATGCTAAAGTAGCAGGGCCTGATTCTAATCGACATTATGGTAGAGGTTCTAAAATTATAGGAAGTCCAGTTGCAAAACCAGATTCAGCTGGTATTGAACCGCCAGAGAATCGTGATTTTGATATGGGTGGTTCTTATCAATCACCTGTTTGGAAAGAGACAGGATATGAGCATCCTTTGGTAAAAATACATCCAGAGACAGGGATTAAATCTTTGTTTGTTAATTTTATGTATACTCGTAGTTTTGCAAATATGACAATAGAAGAAAGCATGCCTCTTATGAACTATTTGTATAGATGGTGTGAAAGACCAGAATTTCAATTTAGGTTTAGAATGGAAGTTGGTTCAATTGCAATGTGGGATAATCGTGCAGTTAATCATGTGGCAGTTAATGACTATCAAGGATATAGAAGAGAGTGTCGAAGAATACAGTTGAAGGATGTTCCAGACTCTAATAGTCAGTTTAGTAAAAAATGGAGTCCTATTCAGCCTAACTAACATTATTACATAAATACTTTAAGGAGGAAACTAAAAGAGGTTCCTAACACTGCCCCAAAGAATGTGACAAATGCATTGTTTGTGGGGAGTACTGCTGAATTGCAGAAGATGTTGAAAGAAAAGTGAATGAAACAATTGGCAAAATGGTATTCTTACGATAAAGATAATTTAGTAGTAGATCAAGATATATATAACTCTTGTGATATTCCACAAAATTTTAAAGAATCACTTAAAAGACAAGCAGAATCTCTTCATAGCAAAATTGATAATTATATAATATTTTTATCAGGTGGTATTGATAGTCAAACAAAAGCATATGGATTTGTTCTTGCTGGAATAAGACCTCGCTGTGTCTTTTTAAAACTTATTTACCGACTACCAGATGGTAGTATTCGATGGAATAAAGAAGAGTTCTTTTACGCCTCTTTGTTTACTAAGGAACACAATTTAAAACTTGAAGTGTTTGAAATAGAATTTGATAAAGATCGTATACAAGATATTGTTTTTCAAAGTAATTATTTTAATAATACAGCAGGCACTGGAATTATGTTCTTTTCAGAAGCTGTACGAGATTTTATAAAATCTGAAAATTATGAAGGTAGTATAATCACTGGGCATGCCACATTTTCAATGTCTCGTTCTGGAAAAATCTGCTCTGGTGATTTCTTTAGACCAGATGCTGGGTTACTATATGGGGTTGACCCGGCAGTTGTTGTTCCTTTTGATTTAATAGATTGTCATGTATTTCGATACTATCAATATGTTCATCAGAAAACAAAAGAGATTCAAATCTTACAACTTTACGAGCCAAAAAATCTTGCATATACCGAATTAGGTTTTGAGTTCCGTCATAAATTTAGTGGATGGGAGTTTCTAGATACAGTTAACGACTATAGTACAGCATCAATAATAAACTTTGCAAAGTCTTATAAGGGAAGGATTCAAAAGACTCCTTCTCGTCTTGTTCTTGATGCTATGGGCCATTGCATCAAGACCAAATACGGTCGTCTTGTTCTTGATGCTATGGGTATAGATTCAAAGATAAAACGTACTGGATTAAAGTCCGTAGATTCAAAGGTACGCTTATATGAATTTGATACTAATATAGAGGATAGATTTATTAATGTGGTGTGAATATTATCAACAAGAAGAATTTATATTTAACGGCGATATAGAGCCACGAGAAACTAGTCTGAAGGAAAGTTTAGCTGAAGTTGCAACACATATACATGCTGACCATAAGGGTAGTTATGTAGTGTTTTTAAGTGGCGGTATAGACTCACAATCAATAGTTCTAGGATTTCTTCACGCAGGAATTAAACCACATTGTGTTTTCTATCGTCATGGCTATATTGATGACAATGGATTAACAACTAATAAACTAGAAGAGTTCTATACGCAAAGTTTCTGTGATTCAAATGGATTAAAATTAGAAATTATTGATGATATATATAATCGTGATCGGCTTGAAGACATAGTTAAAAGACGAAGTTATATAACTTTAAAAGATGGTATATATTTTAAAAGAGAAGGTTTATTCGGTAGTATGTTTTTAAATGAAAATATTAACCAGTACTCACGACAGCATAGTTGTAAAGTAGTTACGGCGATGGGAAACTTTGTAATGAGAACTGATAATGGAAAAAAAATTGGTTATACCGCAACCAGTTCTTTTTCTAAGCCTAATTCGATTGATTCTTCTATTGAACAAGATAGTTTGTTAATTTTTTCTCTTTATAATTCTGCTCTATATGGATACTATATGTATAAACACTCAATTTCACCATATATTCAATCTTATAAAAATTTCGAAGGTAAAAACCTTGCATTTATCGAGCTTGGTCTACAGTTTCGTCCAAAGATGAGGGGATGGGAATTTATGGATCGCACAGATCACTCCTTATCAGAAGATGTGAATTTAGGATATGGAGTTGATTCGGGTATATACACTAGCCCATTTAAGATAATTTGCGAAAAGCTCTCTATTGATTTTCAACGAACAAGTAAAACCTCTAATTATAGTCGTGAAGGTCGCTTAACACCTGTTTACGAAATTTAAAAAATATAGAAGAGATATATGTATGACAAAGTTTATATAAATACTTAAAGGAGGAAACAATTATGGCGTTTAAATTAGTTACTGTTCGTACAATACCAAATTCTGATACTGCTTTTGAAAGAATGAGCGCTGAGGTGTTAGCTTATATAAAAACAAATTATGATGATACTGGAAAAAGAATATCATTTTCTGCTGAAACAAGTGATGATGGTTTAGTACAAACAATTACTTCTGTGTATGAAAATGAAGCTGCTAGAGATGAATTTCACAATGATTCAACTATCTTAGCAGAAGCATCAAGACGAAACAAAGTAAATGCAGATAAAGGTATCACTATAGAAGCATTGAACGAGGGTGAAGAAGTTTAAAAATGAGTGAAGAGGGCGTCTATCTTGGAAATCCAAATTTAAAAAGGGCTAATGTCGCTCAATCATGGACAAAAGAACAACTTGTTGAATATCAAAAATGTATGGATAGTCCACAACATTTTATAGAAAATTATGTTAAGATTGTTTCCCTCGATGAGGGTCTTATTCCTTTTAAGATGTATGACTTCCAGAAAGAAATGATTGGTACATTTCATAGCAATCGTTTTACCATTTGTAAATTACCTAGACAATCAGGTAAATCTACAATTATGGTATCTTATCTTTTGCATTTTGCACTATTCAATCCAAGTGTTAATATTGCAATACTTGCAAACAAAGCTGCGACTGCCCGTGACTTACTATCACGTTTACAACTCGCA
>Ga0209830_10003961_pt1 | contig 11073 bp, 25 predicted proteins | sample ArcticOcean_MG_C_12_FD_187439 | JGI IMG/M metagenome (GOLD analysis project Ga0209830, IMG submission 187439) | Marine microbial communities from western Arctic Ocean - ArcticOcean_MG_CB8_130 (SPAdes) (version 2) | ecosystem: Environmental > Aquatic > Marine > Oceanic | place: Arctic Ocean...
TGAAATAATGGGAAAAATTTAATGAAAAAGACACTTATGATTGTTGCTGTTGCTGCAGCAGTGTTTAACTTTAGCGCTCCAGCAAATGCTGGTGGTAATGACTGGTTAGCTCCTGTAATGGGTGGCGTTGCTGGGGGTTTCATTGGAAACCAATTTGGCAAGGGAACGGGTAATACCATTGCAACGGCAGTTGGTGCTGTCGGTGGTGTTCTTCTAGGTCAAAATGTAGTTCGTCAAAACCAGGCCCAGTCAGTCGTTGTTCCTAATGGTATTGATCCTTGCGGTGGTTACACAAATCTCGGCGCTCGTGCTGCTTGTGCCCGTGGTATTGCAGATCGTCAACTGCAAGCTCAAATTAATCTAGAACGTCAGGCTTATCTAGCTGCTAGTGGTGGAAGCCGTTCCAATAACATTAATGTAAATGGTACAGTTTCTTCAGATTGGGGCCGTACTAAAGTTACTTGGTAAAATAATCTAAAGGTTAATTTGTTATGAAATATATTATGATTCCGGCTCTATGCCTCTTATCAGGGGCAGCCATAGCGAATGAATGTGAATACTCCACAGGAGTTACTTCCTCATTCGATGGCGTTATATCTAAATCAAAAAATTATGATAATATAACTTATCCTCATGTTGATAACACTCGTAAATGTGTTGTTAATCTTGATGTTGAGATTAAACAAAAATGGTATCAAACTTCTGGTAGTTTTATCTTTGGACCTAACATGTCAGAAAATGATGCTTGTAAAAATGCAGAAACAAATGCAAAAGAAAATATTTTGCGTACTACAGTTCCAGAAATTTTAAAGAAAAACACAGAACAAAACTGCAATTTGACTATTGGTGAAAAAATACAACCTTCAAAACAATCAGCGCCGCCTGCTGTACCAATTAAACCAGTTCAAATGGTGCAGTTGCCAGATGAAGACTACTGTTTTGAACGACCATTTGATGAGAATTGCTCAGTACAAAGCACTCAACGAAATTCATCAATTGGTGGGTTTCTCAATAATATTTTTCAAGTTGATCGTCCCACTCAAAAAATTTGCACTAAAGCTTATTTTAATGTTTCGATTGATGGTGTGAATCAATTAGCATGGAAGGAAATATGTTCATGAAATATATAATTGGAATTGGTATTGGGATTGTTTTAACTTTATGTTATCCTGATATTGTACCATATATCAAGAACGCTTTTATTGAGTCAGGTGTTCGTGATTCTGCTGTAGAGACTCTTATGAATGTTAAATGAGGTTAAAATGTATATTATAAGAACAACATTACTGGGTATTGCCATGGTGGTAATTGTAATGAGTTTAGGTGCTTGTGGTAATACTTTAAAAGGTATTGGTACAGACATTGTTAAAATGGGTGAAAATATTATGGAAGAGGAACCTAAAAATGATGAATCCAAGTAAAATGGCTCTATTGAGTTGTGTTAGTTTAATTGCTCTTAGTGGTTGTAATACTACACAAGATTCAGCTTTACCTGGCACTAGTGAAACTGTAAACGTTACTTACGAATATAAGCGTGATCGTGTACAGGAACAAATTACTAGTATTCCAGATTGGTTTAAATCACAACCAAAAGATACTGATAATATCTTTTCTGCTGGTACATCTGTAACGCCAGATATGCAGTTCTCTATTGATGCTGCTACTTTGAATGCAAAGGTTATTCTTGCTGATCGTATCAATTCACGATTGCGTTCTCAAGCAAAACAGTTTAAGGCTAAAGTTGGGTCTGGTGATCTTGATGCATCTGTAATTTCAGAGTTTGAACGTGCAGTAAAGAATATTACAGCCGATACAGATGTTTCTGGATATCACTTAAAAGAATTAGAAGTTGTCCCGCATGGTGTACAGTATCGTGCTTTTGTTCTGTTGGAATATTCTGATGCAGCTGCAAGAAAAATCTTGTCAAATCGTTTGCGTAAGGATGAAATGTTGTTTAATAAGTTACGGGCAACAAAAGCTTGGAAGGAGTTGGATGAAAATGCTGAAAAGCAAAACAAAGAAGATACTGATCGCCGTCAGCGTGAGTTGTCTCTCATTGATCCCAAGTCAAGTCCAAGCTTTTGAACCCATAAGTCTACTTACAGGTCTTGTTAGTCCTATTGCATGTAAAATCATTGGATGCAAATCAGAGACTACCAAGTACTTGTTCGTAGAGCAACCTGTTAAAAATAATAATCGTCTTGCCGAAATGCGTGATAATTTTGAGTGGGGTGGATATTATGAGGAAGGTGATTGTCGCAAGGCTAAAAAAGGTCTTGACAAAGAAGTTACCGTGTGTTATAGTAATAAAGAATGGAGAATAGTTGAATGATTACGGCATTAGTGGTGATTGCCACAATTGGTATTGTTAATGAAGTTTTATATATGGTGATGTACTAATGAGTGGAATGCACTTATTGCCTGTGTTCTATTCTACAACGAACACTAAAAAACGTAAGGTCAGCAAGAAGACAAAAAGTCAACTTGCTGCCGAGCGTAAACATGAAAAGTTTTTGAAGAAAATGGGAATAAGCTCTCGTAGCTCAGCTGGATTAGAGCAACGGTCTTCTAAACCGTGGGTCACAGGTTCGAGTCCTGTCGAGAGCACCAAGCCAAAAGTTGTGTATGACTCTTCCATGTCGAAGAAAAAAGAGAATGTTTATACAGGAACTGAAATTATAGGGATTGCCCAGATGCATAAATCTAATGCAGTACCCATTCGTGGAAAGAAACAGGCAGAAGAAGTTGCCCAAATGAGGAGAAATTAAGTGAGAGTAGAAGTCCGTAATAATAATGTTGACGGAGCATTGCGTATTCTAAAGAAGAAATTACAACAAGAAGGTTTTTATACAGAGTTGCGTGAACGTGAGCATTATGTATCTAAAGGTGAAAAGAAGCGTTTAGCTAAATCTGCTGGTAAAAGGCGTCAAAAGAAAGATTTGGAGAAGAGGTTCGATGAACACGGATACTGATAATCCAAGTTCTGGTGGAGAAGAAAAGAACACTAGAACAGCAGAGATTGAATTAAGGACACACGAAATTCCTACTAAGACGGCAACGCCGTTGCATACTGTTGATTGGTATATAAAATGGGTGAGTTCTATTATTTTGATTATTGGTATGATCCTTGCTGCAAATAATCTTTATCCTTGGAACATTATTGTTCAATGTGTAGGAATATTTGGTTGGTTAGTTGTTTCAGTTATGTGGAATGATCGTGCGTTGATTGTGGTCAACGCTGTTGGAGTTGCCATTCTTTTGAATGGTTTGATTGGTTATTGGTTAAAACAGGGATAAATATAAAGATGGCAAAACGTATCAAAGCAAAGACTGATAATAGTAAATGGGTTGAACCTAAGACTAGGAAGAAACGCAAACCTATGTCAGCTGAACAAAAGGTTGCAGCTGCAGAACGTCTAGAAAAGGCCCGGCAGGCTCGTGCTGCAAAGAATCCTGATTATGGTATGTCTAGTATTCATGAAAGTTTGCGTAGTCTGCCAGATGATTATCCAACACATCCTAATAAAATTAAGGTGTGGATCAAAACACAAACAGAACTTGCCGGTGTAGAACGTAGAGCAGATAAAGCTGGAGTAAAGGGAGCTCTTGCAAGACAATTGATTCATGAAGGTTATGTTAAGAATCTAAAGCGTTACCTAAGAGATGGTGATTACTGTGATCTTTTTTATGGTGAATATCAAGAAAAACGTATTTCTCGTACATGCAGGGCTCAAGCTTATCATTGGTTTGGTCCTAATATCGGTCAACCAAAATTTGATGTTGGTGTTTGGTATCCATTACTAGGAACTGTTTACACTAAAGAAATGTATAATGACGACAATGGAGTAAAAAATGCCGATGTGCAAAAGACCAAAAGAAAACAACGGAAACGTAGTTAAGGGCCCTTGGAAAACAAAATCAAAAAAGCAGGTTGTTATCCCTGATGTTGATGTTATTGAAATGCAAGAGAACCTTATTTTTTGTGATAATCTTACTGAAGCTGTAATAATTCAGCTAATACATTCTATAGGAGAAAATGGCTTTGATGTTCATCAAGAAGAATTTTCAAAAGATATGGGATTTATTATAGAGTCAGTTAGGTCAACTCTTTATAGACAAGTTGGATATGAACACCCAATGTCGAAAATTATGTCTGCATTTACCAAGTCTAATATTGATCCAAAGGGAGAAGTTGGAGATGGTTTCGACTTGCCTGGTTTAGATGATGTAAAAATAAAAAAGTTAATTGAGGATTTAGATGAAGATGAAGAAGACCCAAACTCCCCCGCCTAAATTTTTAGAAGTTTTTAGTCCCACCATAATGGAATCTACTGTACCACAAAGATTTGTTGATATAGTAAATACAGCTGGTGACGATGTTTTATCCAGCGAACAGAAAAGTGCTAAATGGGATTGGTCACACAAACTTGTTGGTAAGGTCAGCAAAGAAATTCAAATTCCAGTAGATAATACTGATGATCGTGCATTTTTATTCAAAATTATGAGACAGTCTTGTTTAGATTATCTTAATTATATTATCTCTAAGAACAGAGCATATGGTTGGTATAAAATTGCAGGCCGAGAAGGTAAACCAACACTTGATAATATTCATCTGACGCATAGTTGGATTGTAAGTCAATATTCTGGTGAGTACAATCCTTATCATCATCATACTGGAGACTTTTCAGCTGTAATCTATTTAAAAATTCCTCCTAATATGCAAAAGGAACTTGACAAAGAGTTAACAGACCACTATCCTACTAATGGGCTCATTGAGTTCATGTATGGTGAGAACGCCGATATGAGAAGTGATAATTTGAAATTTAAACCAGAGGTGGGAAAGTTGTTAGTATTTCCATCATACTTAAAACATTTTGTATATCCTTTTTATTGTGAAGGTGAGAGAAGGAGCATGAGTTTTAATGCTCATATGAGGATTGTGTAATGATTGAAGATTTTAATTTAAGTAAGTATAATGACAGCTGTCTTGAGGTTATTGATAAGTCAATGACTGGAAAATATCATTTGGTTTCTGGATTGAGCAGTTATGAATTCAATAAAGAATTTTTGTTTGCTGAAGAAATTAAACCTCTGATGATAAAAATTCAAAAATCTATTAATGGATATATTAGAAGTTATGATAATTTAGAAGAAACTGTTATATCTTCTAGTTGGTTTAATATTTTATCTAAAGGTCAAAGTGTTGGTAGACATCGCCATGTAGATTCTTGGGATGTAAGAGAAGGTAGTGTAATTAGTGGTGCTTATTATCCGTATGTGGATGAAGGAAGTTCTCCTCTTGTTTTTACCTATCCAGAAGGAAAGATTAAAAAGTTCTATCCTTCCAGTGGATCATTACTACTTTTTCCTAGTTGGCTTGATCATCATGTTGAAGAAAATAAAACAAATAAAAGAATTACAGTAAGTTTCAATACCGTTAGAAAAAGTGTTGTACTTGAGAAGTTTCCTAATTCAGTTAAATGAAACTGAAAAAATTGAAAGAAGAAGAAGATGATATTAGTTGATATGAACCAAATTTCGGTTGCTAGTGTTATGATGCATTTGCATTTAACTAAAGCACCAAAGGTAGATGAGGATATGGTACGTCATATGATCCTCAATTCGCTCCGCATGTATCGTGAAAGGTTTTCTAGTCAGTTTGGTGAGTTAGTAATCTGTTATGATTCTAAACACTATTGGCGTAGAGATTATTTCCCTCAATATAAAAGTAACCGTAAGAAAACTAGAGATGGTTCTGGTCATGATTGGGATGCTATCTTTGAGTGTCTTAATAATATTAAGGCTGAACTGATTGAGTTCTTTCCCTATAAAGTTCTTGAGGTAGAAGGTGCAGAGGCTGATGATATTATTGCCGCACTGTGTGGCGAGTTGGAATTTGACAATGGTAAGACGTTAATCCTATCAGGAGATAAAGACTTTATTCAACTGCATAAATATAGGAACGTTACACAATACAGTCCTATCACTAAGAAATTTATTGATGGGATTGATCCAGATGAGTATCTATATGAACACATTTTGAAGGGTGATGTTAGTGATGGTGTTCCAAACGTTCTTTCCGTAGACAATACATTTACTGATGGATTGAGACAGAAGCCATTAGGTAAGAAGAAGATTGCTGAATGGGCAGGCCCCATGTGCGAACAATTTTTACCAAACGATGAGGTGCGAAGAAATTATCAGAGAAATAAAAAGTTAATTGATCTGAAAGAATCCCCACCAGAATTATATCTGGAATGTATCAAGAGTTATCATGATGCTCCAGAAGGGGATCGTAGCAAACTACTAAATTATTTTATAGAAAAGAGATTGAAAAATCTCATGGAAACAATAGGAGATTTTTAATATGACACCGCTTATTTCAGAAGTTTTGAGTAAAGTTGCCAAAGCTAAAACTAAAGACCAGAAAGTTAGAATTCTGAGAGAGAACGATACCCCACCACTAAGAATGATTTTGAAAGCATCATTTGACCCATCTATCGAATGGGCACTACCAGATGGAGATGTTCCATACGAAAGGAACGATGCTCCAGATGGTACTGAACATACTAACCTTGCACATGAGTCACGGCTTCTGTTTCATTTTATTAAAGGTGGTAATCCTGCTTTGAATCAATTGCGGCGTGAGAATATGTTCCTTCAACTTTTAGAAGGATTGTCTAAGGATGAAGCAGATATTGTGATTGCTGCAAAAGATGGGGCTCTTCATAGAAAGTATAAAGGTCTATCTGATGCCGTTGTTAAAGAGGCCTTTGGTTGGACAGACAATTATATGCAACCAGAGCCCACTAAAATTCTTGAAGGTCATGAACCAAGATTCTAATTTTTTGAGAATCCTTAATGATTGATATTGAGATTATAGGTGGTATTAAGAAAGATCGTGAACTAATAGATCAAATTGTTTGGTGGTGCATTGGCACGTTAATGTCTCGCCATAGTGTTTTAGATGTTGAGATTAGATTTGAAAAAACTATTGATCATGGCGCTTTCGCATTTTGTCATTATGGTGATACTAATCGTCAGTTTATCATTGAGATTGATCCTAGTTTAAGTCAATCTGTTAGTAAATTTGAGTTTGTTGAAACAATAGTCCATGAAATGATCCATGTATGGCAAGGTGCAACTGGTCGTATGAAATATCGTTTTCGTGGGGGTTATCAACAATTGTGGAAATGTAAGGACGGTAAATACCGTAACTATGGTAACACAAAATATGAAAGACAACCTTGGGAAACAGAAGCCTATCGTTTGCAAGGTCCAATGACTAAGATGTTTATGGAAAAATTTAATTATGACTGATTTTTTAACGACAGTATTAATGCTTGGAATTGGTATATCGTCACCAGTTTCAAATTTAGAATTAGATGCCGATAAAATTAATCCCACAAATAAAAAATCAATAGAATGTCTTGCAATGAATATGTATCATGAAGCAAGAAATCAAGGTTCAGCTGGAATGGTCGCTGTATCTGCTGTTGTAATAAATCGTGTTAATGATCTTAGATTTCCTAACACAATTTGCAAAGTAGTGGAACAGGGCCCAACAAGAAAATCATGGAAAAACGATGGCACTTATTATCCTATAAAACATAAGTGTCAATTTTCTTGGTACTGTGATGGAAAATCTGATGAACCAAAAGATAAAGATTCTTATAAAAAGGCACTTGACTTATCTAACTTAATGTTGCATAATAATGTTACATTCGTTGATATAACTGATGGTGCTTTGTTTTACCATGCTGATTATGTCACACCTTCTTGGGCAGAGAAGAAACAAAAAACAACTGAAATAGGAGATCATATCTTCTATAGATGGGACGAAACAGAAAAGAATAAAGGAATACAAAAATGATGATACTAATTGCTTTGGCATTCAGTTCTCTAATTTATGCAGAGAATTCTGAGTTTTTAACAAAAGTAAAAGAACAGGTAAGCAAGGGATATACTTGGGAATACGTTGGTTATACAGAGACAGATGGTAAAAATCCTTCTTTGATTATCAATGAAGAAACAAACCCACACATCTATTGGCAGTTGAGGAAACCACAAAAATGACATTTGATGAATATCAAGAGTTTGCACGATCAACAGCAATCTATCCAGATGAATGTAAAATTACATATCCAACATTAGGATTATGTGGAGAAGCTGGCGAGGTTGCTGAAAAAGTAAAGAAGAACATTAGAGATGGTAAAGCTCTTGATGGTGTTGGTTTAGAGTTAGGTGATGTACTCTGGTACATCTCAGCACTCGCTGATGACCTTGGTGTGACGCTAGAAGAGGTTGCACAAGCCAATGTAGATAAACTTAGGTCTAGAATGGAACGTAATAAAATTAGTGGTGACGGAGATGACAGATAATAATGTAATATCGCTATCTGATCTTATTGAACAGAGACTTCTGAAACAACAAGAGATAGATTACTTTAAAGAAACACTTATACGGTTAGAAAAAAAGATTGCTATATTAAGTAAAGAGGTTGACATTACTACTTTGATTATTAATATGATTGAGAATGAAAGGGTCTTGACAATTGATGAAAAAAAGAGTAAGATACTACAATTGGATGACACTAGGAATAAAGAATGAACATATTTTACTTAGACCGTGACCCTGTGATTGCTGCACAGATGATGTGTAATAAACATGTGGTTAAGATGATCCTAGAGAGCGCACAGATGCTCTCTACAGCGCATCGTGTTCTTGATGGTGATGAGTATGCCAACAAGACAGGTTTGTACAAGTTGGCTCACAAGAACCACCCAAGCACTATTTGGGTTCGTTCAAGTGTGCATAATTATATGTGGTTGTATGTACATATGACTGCTCTCATGAATGAATATACATATCGTTATGGTAAACATCATGCCACAGAACGATTGCTTCAGCCTCTAGAGAAATGTCCTAAGTTTATTCCTACAGTGGATTATAAAGACCCACCTCAGTGTATGCCTGATTATTGCAAAGGTGATGATACGGTTCTTGCTTATCAGAATTACTATATAATAGAGAAATCAGGATTTGCAAAGTGGACTAAACGAGAAACCCCAGTATTTTTTGTGGAGAAATATAATGCAGCGAGAGAGTCATTGGGACTACATGGGACGTAGAATGCGTGAAGAAAAGATGTTTCAATCTAAAGAAACCTTGAATGAAGTTGATATCTTGAAAATAGAAGTTTTCGAGTTACAAAAATCACTAAATTTAGCATATATTAGGATAAAAGAATTGCAATTCTTTAATGAATTGTCAACAGAATCACATTATTATAAAAAAGAATGTGATATACAATTGGAGTTTAAATTTTAATGCCAACATATACATTTTTGAATAAAGAAAGCGGCATAGAGTACGATGAAAACGTACCCATGGCAGAATACGATGAATATCTGAAGAAGAACCCTTTGCTAGAACGAGTATGGCATGGGAAAGCACCAGCAATGGTTGGTGATCATATTGATGGTGTAGGACCAAAGAATGATAATGCATTTAAGGATGTTATGAGTAACATTGCATCTAAGCATCCAGACTCCCCTATGGCTGATAAGTATGGTAGTGGTAAGAGTACTAAACGCCTTCAGGCAGAAAACATCTACAAGAAACATAAGGCGAGAAAGTAAATGGCATCTAAAAAACAAACAAAAGAAATCAACAGCTCAAACCTTGTTGATGTAAAACCTATCACTGATAATCAAAAAGTTATATTTGATACATGGAAAAAAGGAAAGAACCAATTTTTATTTGGTGCTGCTGGTACAGGCAAAACATTTGTTTCTTTATATCTTGCTCTACAAGAGGTGTTGGATTTAACTAACAAAGCGGATAAGGTAATTTTGGTTCGTTCATTAATTCCTACAAGGGAGATTGGTTTTCTGCCAGGAGATGAAGAAGACAAAGCTGCACTATATCAGGTGCCATATCAGAACATGGTTCGTTTCATGTTTCAGATGCCTTCAGATCAAGCATTTAATAACCTATATGATCGACTTAAAGCACAAGGTTCTCTATATTTCCTTTCAACGTCATTCCTACGAGGATTGACATTTGATAATAGTATCATTATTGTTGATGAGTGTCAGAACTTAAACTTTCATGAATTAGATACAATTATCACTAGGGTAGGACAGGACTCAAAAATTGTATTTTGTGGTGATTTTGGTCAGTCAGATTTACAGAGAACCAATGAGAGAAATGGCTTACATGATTTCTTGAGAATCCTAGAAGAAATGGAAGAGTTTAATTGTACAGAGTTCAACATTGGCGATATTGTCAGGTCTGGATTTGTGCGAAGTTATCTTATTAACAAAATCAAAATGGGTATTGGTGTTGAGTAAGATTTACATAAAACCTACTCAAGAAGGTTGGCCAGAATTTACTCAGAAGTCTCCTGTTAAGGTTAAAGATTTACAGGGAACCAATATTGAGAAATTTAATGAAATGTTGGAAAAAGATATTCGTGATGCTGGAGACAGACTACAACATAAGACTGCTGCCAAGTGTCATATGACACGTTGGGACATGGATAAAAATTACGATTCATTTAAGAAATTAGGTGAGCTAGTAATTAGTCTTGCAAAAACAGTTCCTCTTGCAAATGCAACAAACGAGTCTGGTGATCCTAGACAATATGATTATAATGTTGCAGATACTTGGGGATTAATTTATGATAAAGGTCAAACAACTAAACCACATCAACACTGGCCTCATGTGTGGAGTTTCACCTATTGCGTTAAAGGTTGTAAAGATTGCGCTCCTTTGGTTTTTCCAGATGCATCTGGAAGTGGATTTACACAGGTAAAACCAAAGACTAGTCAACTTATCTTATGGCCCGCATGGTTATACCATTCAGTTCCAGAACATAAATGTGACCATGAAAGAATTATGGCCGTTGGTAATTTAATTGTGGATTGGGAGAAGAGTCTTCGGCCTGTAACTGAACACAAACTTACTCCATCCCCTAAAGGAGAATAAAATGAATATTGAAAAATTGAGAGAGCAACTAGAAATAGATGAGGGCGTTAAATATGAAATATACAATGATCATCTTGGTTA
>Ga0209830_10003969_pt1 | contig 11058 bp, 15 predicted proteins | sample ArcticOcean_MG_C_12_FD_187439 | JGI IMG/M metagenome (GOLD analysis project Ga0209830, IMG submission 187439) | Marine microbial communities from western Arctic Ocean - ArcticOcean_MG_CB8_130 (SPAdes) (version 2) | ecosystem: Environmental > Aquatic > Marine > Oceanic | place: Arctic Ocean...
CCACGTTTGATCCTATCCATGATGCCGCCACTGCTGCTTGATGCGCCTGCACTTGCATAACCATCATCATCTTCACCTAGGTCTTCAATACGTAGTGTGTCTAAGTTAAAGCCTAGATCGATCTTAGATCCTACTCCGCCTGAGTTACGTGTCTTCATTAGCTGTAGTTGATAGCGACCACGTTCACGCATTGCTCTGCTTGTAAAGATACCAAACACGTTGTCTGCTGTTTGTATCTTTGAAAGTCCACCTGATATGTGCGAGTGATCAAATTCAATTTCTTCTACAGCACCACGATTCAACTGAGCCGCTGTAACAAACACTGTGTTCAATTCCATTGCTAGGTTACGTAACTCTTCTGATACATACTTGTCTTTGATAAACAAGTTCTCAGCACTTACCTTTGTGCTTGCTGGCATTAGTAGATCCAAGTAGTCAATCAATAGTACATCTACTTTCTTGCCTGTTTTAATTTCATACTCTTTAATATAGCTTCGTACATCATTGGCTGTTTTACCTGAGGGCATATACTTCACTTGTATAGCACCACTCTTCTTACCAATCATCTTAACTTTCATTTCAACTTCATCAATGTTCTTAAACACATCACGACTTGCAATACCTGTGGTCATTGAATCAAGTCTCATACTAACTAGGCTCTCTGCAAGCTCTAGTGTCAAGTATATTACGTTAAGACCTTTCTCGGCCATGTTAACACCAATGTTAGCAAGGAACAAACTCTTACCTGCACCCGACCCACCTGCAAAGATGTTAAGCTCACCTCTGTTGAATCCGCCAAACAGTTTCCTGTCCATAGCAGGCCAACCTGTGCTTACCTGTCCGTTACTACTCTTGATACCTTCTAGTCTTGCTCTCGGATCAGCAAAGTAGTTTGTACCCAAGTCTTTTTGCAATCCAATCTGTACAGCCTTCTTGACCAAGTCTTCACATGCACCATACTCGCCATTCTCTAACAAGTCAGCACTCTTTAGTATAGCTGCTTCTAATGCTTTGTGTTTACAGAATGTTTCAAACTCTTGTAGCAACCAATCATAGTGACTCTCTTGTAAGTCACCTACGTCTTTAAATTTGTTATCGCCATGTAGTTCTGATACAGCATTAATCATATCAAGTGTAGGCAATGCATTATGATCTGCTACATAGTTGTTTAAAAACTCTGCAGGCACTTTTAAACGTCTGTCAAAACTGTCCGGATCAAACACTGCCTGACAGCGTATAAAGCTCTCAGCATCTGATAGCATCATTTCAAGATACACTTTCTGTATCTCATATCCATAGTCTGTATTTTGTCTTGTGCTCATACTTTATTATATTACCTTAGTGTTTATTTGTCAACCTTTTACCATTCAACTTTGGGTGGTAAGCTCATTAGTATTGCGTCTACATCACCGCCTGTTTTTAAACCAAAGCGTGTGCCTCTATCATACAATAAATTAAATTCTACATAGCGTCCGCGTTTATAGTACAGTTGTTGTCGTTCGTCCTCTGTGTACTTAGTATCTTTGTATGTACTCACAGTGCGTTCAATTAGATTGTTGAAGTGTTTTCCAACTGCTTTTACAAAATCAAAATGCATTGTACTAGGATCGTGATACTCAAAGAATATACCCCCTATGCCTCGTGTTTCGTTTCTATGTGGTAAGTAAAAATATTCATCACATGCTTTACTAAACTTATTGTAGTATGATGTATCGTATTCATTACACATAGTTTTTAGGTCTGTGTGGTAGTTTGCTTTGTATGCATCGTTTGCAATACAGGGTGTAACGTCCATGCCGCCACCAAACCATTCTTTGGTTGATGTCTTTAAGTAACGTGTGTTAAAATGCATAGCTGGTACCCAAGGGTTCATAGGATGCAATATAACACTTGTGCCTGTAGCATAGTATTCGTTGTGTTCTTCAGTGCCGGGTATTTCTTTTGCAAACTTTGGATCGAACTCACCTGTTACTTCACTAAAGTTTACAGTACCTTTTTCAAATACTGTACTTTTAATTGTCTTGTGTGATTGTGTCCAACCATTTCTTGTTGGTGCTATGCGTTCTTCCATCGGAGAATCTAGCGATTCAACAGTTGCTACAATGTCGTCTTGTAGTTGTTTAAACCATTTACTATACTGGGTCATACCATTCCTTCTCAAGTATTTGTCTTTGTTTTGTTTTTGCAAGTACAGCACCTATACACGATCCTGGGTCGCCTGGATTACGAGGTACCCACACACTGTCCCATTGCATACGTATCTTATCTACAGCATCTTTGTTAAGTGCTCCGCCACCTGCAAGTGCTATATGTCTTGACCCTGTTTGTACTTTTGCCCAGATACTTAGTACGTTTACTGAGTATTCAAAGATAGCCTGTGTAGCTGCTGCTATATCATACATGTCTTGTTTAGATGTTAAGCTAGGCTTCCACCACATAACTCCTCGGTGCATATTCTCTCGCATCTTAATTTCATGGGGGTTACGTTTTGTATGTTCAACGTCTATTAATTCTTTACGCATGTCTGGTGCTAACCGCTTAGGGTTACCTTTCTTTGCCCACTGGGCTACTAGATATTCATCACGTTGTGGTACTAGGCCCATACGTTGTGTCATAGCACTATAGAAAAGTCCTAGGCTATGTGGATAACCCTGACTGTGTATTTTGTTTAGTTTGTTATCTTTTCCGTGCCATATCGTTAGGGTTTCAAATTCACCAATGCTATCTAAACATATTACAGCACAATCATCATGTGGTTGAGTGTAGTAAGCATATGCCGCATGACTTAAATGATGTTGCGTGTATTCAATCTTACAATGTATATCCCATTGTTTAAGATAATCTCTAATATTATTTTCTTTATATAGCCAGCCCTGCCCTGCTCGCCACTGTCTAAATGTTTTTAATAACGGACGCTCATACCAAATAACCTTTTGTGGTTTTCCAAAACTCTGTTGTGCTACAGCAACTTGTGTAGCATTAGGATGAGGATCGTTAGGTACTTTGCTAAAGTCTTTTGAAAGACTTGCCCATAATAATTTGTCATCGTCAAAGACTGATAGACTAGCATCGTGGCTGTTGCCTACCATCCCCCATTTAATCATTTGTAAATTCAGTCATTGATTATCTGCCTCCTTATTTGTAAATGAACGGGTCCTTCTTTTTTAGATCTCTCATCTTCTTTCTAAATGCAATTTCTTCTTTAATTTTTGTATACGGCCAAATAAGTATGGACCACACTTTTTTTATTAAAACCATTTCTTTGCCTTTAACCTTATTTTTAACGGACTGTCTTCTGCCGCATTAACGATGCTATACAGTGTATATAGTCTACCATACTTATCTACAGCATCTCCTATATCATTTATATCTTGATTCCAATCAGGTAAACTAACTTGCCATCCTAATTCAATAGCACGTTCAACTAGCTTACTACCAGCTTTGTCTCTGTCAGGTACTACAATAATATCTTTGTTTAACCTATTCAACAGCATGACTTGTTGATCTGATATTTCACTTCCGCCAAGGGCTGTTCCGTCTACATGTATTGCATCAAGTTGACCTTCACATACAACAGCAAATATCTTTTTATATCCTTGTTCGTCTAGACCATATACAAATCCAGGTTGTACTTCAGTTAGGTATTTAGGATTTTTATTAGGAAGTATACTTCTAGCTGTCCAACCTACAATGCGCTTTTCATAATAGAAAGGAATTATAAATCTATCACGATAGCCTAAACTAGGAGACCAATAATAATTAGTATCATCTAAGTTTAAGTTTCTTGAAGCCATATATTCTAAAACTTGTAAACTATGTTTAGTATAGTTGGTTATGTCTTGTATACGAATAGCATCATCAGGCAACGGCACTGAAGAGAACGAAGGTAGTTGAGCTATTCGTTCTCTAGCTTCAACGCCTTCGTTCAACCTCATCACATCTAGTGCAACCTTATTGATTACATCGTCAGGTGTTCCTAACCATTCTAAGAACTTACGCATCTTCCATGAAAAGGTTCGACCCGGTTGCCAGCTACATTTAAATCCACAGTTAAAGCAATGATAACTTATATTATCACTTTCCTGTATGATGCCGCCTCGGGCCTTGGTGTCGCGTGTCTCACCATTGTGGACACAACAAGGAGCATCGAATCCAATCCACCCACTAGGAGTTTGTTTCCTCTTAGAAGGAATATATGTCAGAACTGTTTCAGATACAATACTCATAGTATTATTATAGCACCGCGTTACAGTTATGTCAAGTTATTTTGTTAATTTAAATAGGATAAATTCGTCTGTATGTTCTGGCTTAATTGTAATTGCAGGATCACCGGACGGTGATTGTTTTCCTACATATGTCCACTTGTATCCTTGTTCCATCTGTTCGTTACTTCTCTCTATAAATTCTGCATTAGAGGCAGAAGCTATAGACAACAGTAATACTATCATAAACGTTTCCATGTTAGTTCCTTACTAATATTTTAGTTACCTTATCGGTTGGGTTGGCTGATGCACTTACTCGTAAATGACTAAACACACCATTAAAATTAACTGGCTTAGGTTCTGTTTCGGAACCAGTAAATGTAAGTGTACTAATGTCACTCCACTTAGTAGATCCAGTAACTTGATTCTCTAACGTAGCCTGTACAGTTACATTACCAGTGTAGCTACTTGTATATACTGATGCAGTATGTAATCCTTCGTTGCCGTTAATGCCTGGCTGTGCATCTAAGGCTTCACTATACCATACACTGTTATCTTCAGTAAACGTTGTTAAAGAATGCGTAGCTGCAGGGCCGGGGAATGCTGTATCTTCTAAATGCATTATACCGTCTGCTCCAAAGTTTGTATCTGTATACGTTAAAGTTTTATCGCTATTACTATCTACCAAGTAAACATTGTAACTTAAAAATTGTGTATTTAAGTTTAATAAATCATTTTCGGTTATAGTTACTTTACAATTTCCTCTAGTAGTTGTAGATCCATCATCAGTGACTGTACAGTCATGTTCTATAACCATAAGTTTGTTTGCATCAAATACAACTAACTTAGGTGTTTGAGCTGTTATATCAACTGGCTTTTGGTCATGATTTAATACTTTAAATTGTAGGACATTGTCTATGCCCTTATATACTTTTATATGTCTTTGGTACACTGGTCTATACTCCGTTATGAATCCTGCGTCATTTGCAACGATCGTTATTTTGTTATCGACTAAATATCTAGGTGTTAACTGCATAACTATATTTATCGAGAACTATGTTATTAAAGAATATTGAAAAAGACTTTCCGTTTATAAGCGTTGTTACATACGGTGGCAATGAGTATGTCGGCATCATTGCCAACCAAGACCAGTATGTAACAAGTATGTACGTGTTTACATTGCTTAAAACGGATACAGACAAAAAGCGTTTCCTTGAACTAGGTGACTCATGGTGGTGGGAATCAAATAGAATGATACCCATTAGTATTTTCTTGAGGACTGATATTAGTCCTTATTCCTACGCATTAATGACTATGAACAGCAAAGACGTGCGAGTTACTATTGGTCCTTGTGTTAATTTAAATGCTTTAAGTGTAAAAAGAGTAAAGCGTAAAAGTGTTCAGCTCATGCGTAAGAAACCTAAATAGATTTGAACCATACGTTATTAGGGCCTACGTCAAACGTTTGCACTAATTCGTTAACAGCTTTGTTTACTCCAGGAAAATCTATATCATGTCCTGATAGTATCCCTCCTTGATTAACTTTGGGAGTATATGCTTTTATATCTATAGAACAACCTTGATAAGAATGATCAGCGTCTATAAAAACTAAATCTACATTTGGAACTTCGTTTACTACTATTCCGCTTTTTCCTTGAATAGGAATAAGTCTATCTTTATATTTGTTATTTACTTCGTCATTATAAAAAAGTGTAGTATCTAAATCAATACCGTATATTGTTAGTGTAGGTATTTTATCTAACAAGTAAAATGTTGTTCTTCCGTCTCGAACTCCTACTTCGCACATTGTAGTAAAATTGTTTGTTTCTATTAAATGCCTAAGAAAGTATTTTCGGTTAGGTTTACTTTTCCACTTTATAGTACGTCCTATTTTAAGTTTGTTGTTCATTAATTTGCTCACATAATAAATTCATATGCACAATCACACTCATTGCATATGCAAAAGCATGTGCTTTCTTAAAGTAATAACCTTCCTTAGGTTTTGTCCATACTTCCTGTAAAATCGAACTCCAACTGTTCCCAGCTAGATGTTTCTTCGCTGGACGTATGATTGCTAGTGTTGCTGCTAATTGTTGTACCGATGACGGTTTCAATTGTTTCAATAGTTCGTCGTGCCCGCTCAGATGAAATACTTTGTCGACGAAGTCCTTGTGTTCCAGTAGTTGCCATATTGGTTGCTTCTCCATTAATTGTGTTAAGTGTGCTTCGTCCTTAACGTCTTTGTATATGCTTACGTTAAGGAAGTCTAGTTTGAAATATCCTCTGTCTTCTGCTATTTTATAATCTAATGTTGATATATTGTCTATAGGGTTGTGTGGACATTCAGTAACATACACTCCTGAATTATGTTTCTTTTCAGAATTCATTCTTGCAATTCTATGCTGTAATTTTTCAAGTACATCATTTCTATTTGCAAAATCTATATCAATATCAGGCATCTAGTTTACCGTCCTCTCTTAATTTCTTACGTATGTTAGTAGCACTAATATTATGTATCTCTTTTCCTAAGTCATGTTCTGTAAATGTATAACCTACGCCTCTACCATAACTTATGTCTACAATATTTGGTACTTGTATTATAACATATTCTGCACCTCTTGTAAACCCCGCATTGTGTAGTCCTTCTTCAATGCTGTCTACTACATAATCGTAACTGAAAGGATTATCGTCTTGTACAACTGTACGTCCTGCACCTGCATCTTCACCTACAATGAAACTTACATTGCGTACCATTATACATACTTGACCTGTTTCTGCTAGAGCACGTTTGAATAGGTTAGTATGTCCATCATGCCACGGTTGCCATCTGCCAAGCATTTGTGTTGTAGGCTTTTGTAAATCAAACATTTTGTTTCTCCATGTAGTTTTTTACAACTTCTGAAAGTTGTTGATGTGTATCAGTAAACCATTCTTTTACATGGTAATCAAATTTTGTAGGCGCTTGGAACATCTTATTAGTATCTTCGAAACGCCCTTCTTGAATAGTATCCATCCATACTACGTAGTCTGGTGCAAACTCTGTACGTGTTTGTTCAGTTGGACATATAAAATCTGCTACTGCAATCTTGCCAGACATAACAACTCCATCTGCTAAGAACTTCATACGCATTGCTTGACGCATGCGACCTTCAGGAGTAAAATCCAAATCATCATATTCTTTACGTACTGCGTCTGCATTAATATGTACAGCACCAATTAATTCTGCGAAAGGTTTTGCAAGTGTTGTCTTACCCGAGCCAGGCAAGCCAAATATTAGTATCTTCATAAGTTTGACTCCTTTATTTTTTGTTCCCAAGACTCTTGATCTTTCCAAGTATAATTGTAAGTTCTTTCAAGTCCGTCTATACTAAACTTATATACGTCATTTCTTTTTAATAGTTCTTGAATTAGAATCTCTTTGTTGTCATATTGCAATTCAGCAACAACTCCACTGTTAAGAGCAAGTGCAGGATCGTCTTTATCAAAGTTGTTTTCTTTCAACCAAGTAACAAAATTAGGATCATTTAACGTACCTAGTGACTCATTAAAAGTAATAGTACCTTCTCCAGTAACATATCTAATTCCTGAAATGTTTTCATGTTCAATGTCGGAGTCGTTATCCTTATATGCTTCTACATGGCTTTTTCCTAATTGAGCATAGTATAAACATATACTACCAAATGGACGTTCTGAAACAAAGTCTTTATATTCGTTTAAAGTTAATTCAGTACTTACTTTATGCTCACCAATATGATATCCGTCTTTATTAATACCATTTTGGGAAAGGAATATTGAAGGGTTAATATTTTTAGATGTTATCTGTTTTATAGTAAATTCTATTTCGTGACAGAAGTTATTAAGCATCCTAATTGCAAATTTTGTTTCATGTTTAAGATCCATCTTCCACCACTTAGAATGATTCCAACTTTGTCCTATAAGTAATTCAAAATGATGATGAACTTTATTCATTAATTCGTCTTGTGTGTTACTATTTTGTAATGCTTCAACAGTAAAGTTTAAATCTATTTTAGGATATCCTCTTGTTGGCATTTCTTTATTTACAACAGAAATATAGTAATTTAATCTATCACATAGAAAATTAAGATTTCTAGGATAGGTCGATTCCCATTCCGACTGCCAGCCGTGTAAGCAATAAGTTTTTTCTATTGGATGATCGCTTTCAATAAAGTTTTTTATAAAATGATTTTTCCAAGCACTACCTAGTGCATTATCCTTAATCTTATAGTTAAGATCATAGTTATTAAATTCTTTGTTTATATCTCTTAAGGTAATAACTAATTCGCTCATAAGTTTGACTCCTTTACAACTTCTTTAACTAGTTCTACATCACGTTGTTGTCTTTTAAATCGTATCCCCCAATGCGAAGGATCAACTATATGGAATATCATTTGTAATTGTTCATCGTTAAACTTACCTAACATATTCTTGCCACTTGTACAATTTAACAATAACCAAGGCGACATTTTTCCATCCTTGATGTGCCATACAGCTCTATTTAAACTTATATGATCAAAGTAATGATTCCACGGAGCAGGAGTATTTTCATCAGCCCATTCCATCATAGTCATAACACTGCGTTCTAGTGCTGTTTCAACACCTTCTTTTTGTATAAGTTCAATAGCATATTTTTCGTACATCTCTTCTCTGCACCAGTGATCTAATTTTACTCCGCTAGTAACAACATAGTCAACATATTTTTCTGGATACAACGGTTTTACATTACTTACAAAACTACCAAACTTTACAAATGCATTGTAGTAAGGTGATTTACAAAATTCGCTATATGTTTTATCTTTCTTTGAGCCTGCACTAAGTTTATAGAACTGATTGAATGCATACATGCCTAGTTGTACACGCTTCTCATTCTTCTGCAATGCTCTACGTTTAGGTTGACACATATGTACAGCAAGAGTCTTTTCTCTCGAGTAACCAGTTTTACAATATTCACAAACATATGGTTTATCCGGCAAGTTGTTCTCCTGGAGCATGACTAGCAAGTGCAATATCTCCTGCTACTGAGATTCTATATTCACCTTCTTTTGTCCAACCCGGCAATACCATATGATTAAAATCACTAGGAAATATAACCATTGTGCCTTCCATGTCTGGACATAATTTATAATTAGATTTTTGTATTCTGCCCATAGTGTCTGTATATGTAAATATAAAGTCAGTTGCTTCTGGATGTGAAAAACCTACATCACCTTCTTGTTCGTCTTTCCAGTCAGTTGGAATCTTTAACCATATTGTAAAACTAAAAACACCTTGATGATCATGTAAACTTTGATATTGATCATTAGTTGTAATACGTGTCCAAAATCTATTAAAACTTAAATCATGATAGTGTGTAGACTTTAAATTCATAGGCCAGCCCCATTGTTCTGCATATTTGTTTATAGCTGGTTTCAGTACTTCTTCTTCAAATACACCATCGCGATCAATCAAACTCCACTGATTGTCTTTAGCATGTGCTGTTACCGTATTGCCATCAAATTCATAACCCGGGTATGCTGTTTCTTTAATATATGAATATAGTAAATCTATATGCTTTTGTTCTAGTTTAACTTCTAGTACACCAAAGTTTGGTAACGTATTAAAATGATATTCCATTATAACTTACTTTCTATATTGTGATCTTCGGCAAGTTGTTTTAGTTCTTTAGTTGTATACATATCTGCCAACATCTCTACTTCAAACGTTTTCATATTAGGATGTATACGTTCTAGTAATTTAATTGCTTTGTTATTGCTTCCACCCTTTTTCTTAAAACCAATATACGGATGAAACCTAATCTTGCCCCACGAGCCGCTCATGCATAATAGTTGCCACATAAGTTCTTGGTGTCCGTTTTCTTTGCCTACACCAATTGTATTAAAGTGTTTATTATAATATTCATTTACTTTGAATACAGCAAGCTCTTGATCATCTCGAGATCCTTGTACAGCACTTACATATCTATTCAGTAACCAGAAACTTACAGACTTACGTTCTTCGGCTGTGAGCTCTTTCCAAACACCCTTACCATTCATATCAATGGCTGCTAGTATGTCTTTTATTGGGAGTTTTGCTTGTGCCATATGTCTAAGTCCTCTGGTGAATTTATCTCTACTCCATTAAAGTATACACTACTACAACCTATTTGCCAACCACTTTTTAACCATCTAAGTTGTTCAAGTTGCTCAATTGTTTCTTCTTGCGTAATCTCTAATGATGGATATAATTTTAATGCATTACGTCGATATCCATATATGCCTAAATGCCATTCGCCATATCCTGTCATACCTCTACCAAACCATAGAGCTTGGTCACCTGCTCTAACCATCTTAACTGAGTTAGGTTCGTTTTGTATTTCTTCTGGCATTGTTGCAAACACTGTACTAACAGGATAATATTGTAACCATTCTACACAGCGTTCTATCATCTGCAATGTTACATCAGGCATATCACCTTGTACATTAATAAACTGATTGTAGTCTTTAAAGAAATCGTTCTTTATTGCGCCCGCACATCTTTCAGTGCCGTTTTCGTATGGTGTTTCGTCTATCCAACAGTTGGTTGAATTAAACAATTCAAAAATACGCATGTCATCAGTAAGTACGTATGTTGGTATCTTAGACGCAATACAAGCGTCATACACACGTTTTATCATAGGAACGCCATCTAACTCTACAAGTGGCTTACCAGGGAAGCGTGTGCTTGCGTAACGTGCAGGTATTAGTATTGCTGTTTTATTCATCCTACTACCTTACTAATTGCAACTATGTCTGCTACAACTTTTTCAAAGTCATCTAAGCGTAACATGTTTGGTCCGTCACTGGGTGCGTTGTCCGGATCA
>Ga0209830_10003976_pt1 | contig 11041 bp, 22 predicted proteins | sample ArcticOcean_MG_C_12_FD_187439 | JGI IMG/M metagenome (GOLD analysis project Ga0209830, IMG submission 187439) | Marine microbial communities from western Arctic Ocean - ArcticOcean_MG_CB8_130 (SPAdes) (version 2) | ecosystem: Environmental > Aquatic > Marine > Oceanic | place: Arctic Ocean...
TTACACTAAACAGTGACTTTGGAACATTGTCATCGTTATTTGATTCCAAGTCAGAAGCAGAGTCCCGTGCTGATGCTTATAGGAAGTTAGAACCAGATACCAAGTTTTGGGTTGAAGAGTTTCCTACAGCTGGAGAACTCAACTACGAGTCATGTGGCGGAGAATTTTAATTCAATAAACAAAGATAAAGAAATGATTATGAATAATGTGAAAAATAAAATCCCAGAAATGTGTGGGTGGATTGGAATGATCCTAATACATGGAGCAACTGCTCCAACATCTATCTCAGTTCTAGTGGGTTGGTCTACTGATCTTCCACCATTGAACTTTGTACTACTCATATGGTTAGGACTATCCTTGTTCCTAGTGAGAGCAATCTATGCAAAAGATACGTTATACATTGTATCGAATGCAATCGGATTTGCACTTAACTCTTTACTACTAAGTTTAATTGCGTTTAGCTAAATTAGCTGTTGACAAATTCTATTTTGTGTGTTATACTATGTATATAATGAGAGTTAACAAAGAGAAAGAAATGACTATGAATAACGAAATGACCACCCTGATTGAGAACATCAAAGCAGACTACTTCAACTGGACTACAGGTTGTGCTGCGGCCAAAGGTCGGTGCATCCTCAGCGATACCAACAAGACGATGATTGCTGATTTCAACGAGAAAATCACCCACAAGACGGGTTCCAAATACATCAAGGTCTTCACCGAAGGTGGTGCTGTTTGGGGTTTCGTTGTCAACACCGACAACGACAAGAAGTTCAAAAAGGGTGACATTCTGAAAGCTGCTGGTTACAACGCTCCTGCTCGGAATGCTGCCCGTGGAAACATCATTGATGGCGGTTACACCATTCGGTGGACCGGCCCTTTATATCTCTAGGAGATTGATTATGAGAATGATTATATTCATTACCCTCATGGTTGCGTGTGTCGCAATCGTGGGGTATATCGAAGACCCCTGTGCCGCTGAAGGATTAATGTCAGGTTGTGCAAATTAATCCTTGACAAAAAGTAATTGGTGTGGTATACTATGTATATGATGAGAAAAAGGTCAATTGAATGATGGTAATTAATCCTAAAGGTTCTACTAAGAGTGTTCGCACATTGGTCGCTACTGCTGTTGAGTGGTATGCTGAGAAACTGATGGGCAAACGTCTGATGAGCGGGTTAGAAATTAATATTAAATTAACACGCACCCTTCTCAAAAAAGACAACATGGAGGGGTCTGCTATTTGGGAAGATGAGTATTGCCGTCGCCCAAAAGTGTTCACCATAGAACTTGATAGCACATGCTCTATTCGTAATATCCTCATCACTCTTGCCCATGAGATGGTTCACATCAAGCAGTGGGCAAAGGATGAGATGTATGAGTATTGCCACACACCAGCACTGGTGCGATTCAAAGGTGAGAAGATGCATATGGACGAAATTAATTACTGGGATTACCCTTGGGAAATTGAGGCATATGGCCGGCAGATGGGGTTGTTCGTTCGGTTCTGCGAAGACGTAGGAATTGCAAACCGTAAAGATATGAAAGAGGATTGTTAGATGAGTAAGATAAAAAATTATATGATGGATATTCAAGAGTTCTGTGATGGATACTACTATGATGGTATGAATGACTTCCCCATTGATGAAGTAGTTGAGGATGCTGGTATGTATTTTAAGAGCAACGAAGCAAAAAAGTATGCCCGACAATATTTAACAACACAGTTAGGTGAGATATGAACGGACTTGATGCACTACTTGCCATAGGTGCAGGATTTCTTGCAGCAGCAACACCAGTTGGGGATAATACATTAATTAATAGGTCTAATGAATGTCTTGCTATGAATATGTATCATGAGGCAAGGAACCAAGGAACCGCTGGTGTTCTAGCGGTTACTGCTGTTGTTCTTAATAGGGTTCATGATGATAGATTCCCTGATACCATCTGTGAGGTGGTAGAACAGGGCCCTACACGCTCATCATGGAAAGACCCCACGATTCGCTATCCTATCAAGAACAGGTGCCAGTTTTCATGGTATTGTGATGGCATAAGTGATACCCCACATACCAAAGAGGAATACCAATATTTTCTCCGGTTGTCAACAGGAATTTTATCTAAGAGAATCTCCTTTATTGATATTACTGATGGGGCAACCTTTTACCATGCAGATTATGTGTCACCCGCCTGGGCGAAGACAAAAACAAAAACTATTGAAATTCAAGACCATATTTTTTATAAGTGGAAACGAAAATGACAAATTTTGAGAAAGTAAAAGAGTTCATGAAAACCTTTGGTCAAGAGGTCCAAGAATATCCATACCTACCATCCGAAGAGGTAGTAGATTTGCGTCTAGACTTGATTAATGAAGAAGTTGGTGAACTGTGTGAAGCAGTAGAGTTCAACGATATGACTGAAATTGCTGATGCCCTAACCGATATTCTATATGTTACTTATGGTATGGGTGCTGCTTTAGGTATTGACCTTGATAAATGCTTTGAGGAAGTACAGCGTTCAAATATGAGCAAACTGGGTGAAGACGGTAAACCTATGTATCGTGAAGACGGTAAGGTGATGAAGGGTCCAAATTACTCGCCGCCAGATTTACGAAGGATGGTAATGCCTAATGACTAATAACGTAGTTTCCTTAACCGAATTGATTGAAACCCGGCTGCGTAAGCAACAGGAAATTGAGTATTATCAAGAAACGCTAACGAAACTACAAAAAAAGATTGGTGAGTTGAATATAGAGGTGGATATCACTACCCTAATAATTGATATGATTGAGACGGAAAGGGTCTTGACATTAGATGAAAAACAAGGTAAGATGTTATTATTGGATTCGAAAAAGGAAAGAAAATGAAACATATTGAAATATCAGTTATGGGAGACGATGAATTGGCATTAGATGGTCAAGCGCACCCGGCTGGTCCTCTATCTATCAAAGAGTATGAAGATGGCGAATGGACAGGTGGTTGTTATGCTACCTATGATAATCTTGTAGAAATGGTGAAAGAGGCGTTAGAAGAATGAATATATTCTACCTAGACCGTGACCCCAAGACAGCTGCACAAATGCATTGTGACCGCCATGTTATAAAGATGATCCTAGAGAGCGCACAGATGCTCTCTACAGCACATCGTGTCATTAACACTGACTTGTATGCAGATAAGGTTGGTCTATACAAGTTGGCTCATAAGAACCACCCCAGCACCATTTGGGTTCGTTCCAGTGACGAGCATTACAAGTGGTTATATAAACTTATGTTGTCATTGATGGAAGAATATACCTATCGATATGGTAAGCACCATGCGACTGAACGTCTTATTGAACCATTGCGAGTAGTTCCGTTCTTCATTCAGAAGATGGGATTTACTGATCCACCTCAGTGTATGCCAGAAGAGTGCAAAGGTGAGGACACAGTTCTTGCTTATCAGACTTACTATATAATAGAGAAATCTAGTTTCGCTAAATGGAAACGTAGAGAAATACCGGAGTGGTTTAATGAAAAGAATTCCAATTTGGAATCCAAAAATAAAGAATATATTGGATTCGTTACAGCGTAAACCATTGAAAAAGATTCGATGGTTATGTTGGGATATAGATGTTTTTGAAGATAATATATCCTTGGAGAATGATAAAGGATATTTAAATCAACGAATAGAAGAACTAGAATATAAGGTGGTATTGCTTAATGGTGATCCTAAACAATTGGAGTTTAAATTTTAATGCCTATATATACTTTTTATAATAGTGAGACAGAAGAAGAATGGGATGATATGATGCCCAATGATGAACGTGAAGAGTATCTAAAGGATAATCCACATATCAGTCAAATCCCCGCCGGGTTTGCTATTACTGGTGATCATATCATGGGTGTTGGTCCAAAGGTAGATGGTGGGTTCACTGAGAACATGCAACGTATTGCTGGGGCGCATCCTGGCTCTCCTCTTGCAGATAGGTTTGGTGGTAGCACACAAACCCATAAAGAAATTAATACGCGGGCTACAATTAGTAAACATGCAAAGAAAGTTGCTCGCGATGGTTTCTCTGCAAATAGAAATAAAACAGTATAGTAAGGATACATAATGGCAAGTGCTAAGAAAAACAAAGAAATCAATCACAACAATTTAGTTGCAGTCAAGCCCATCACTGACAATCAGAAGGTGGTGTTCGAATCATTCAACAAGAAGAGTAAGAACCAATTTCTATTTGGTGCTGCTGGTACAGGCAAGACATTCTGCGCCTTATACCTTGCATTGCGATCAGTTATGGATTTGAAGACAAATTACGAGAAAGTGATTCTGGTGCGCTCTCTTATTCCCACACGCGAGATTGGTTTTCTGCCGGGTGATGAGGAAGACAAGGCTGCACTCTATCAGGTGCCATATCAGAACATGGTTCAATTCATGTTTGAGCAACCTAACACACAGGCGTTTAGCAATCTATATGACCGGCTCAAGGGTCAGGGGACACTCTATTTTCTATCAACTTCTTTTCTAAGGGGATTGACATTTGATAATAGTATCATTATAGTAGATGAGTGTCAGAACATGAACTTCCACGAGCTCGATACGATCATTACTCGCGTTGGGCAAGATTCAAAGATTATGTTCTGTGGTGACTTTGACCAGACTGATTTACAGAGGACAAATGAACGCAATGGATTACACGACTTCCTTCGTATCCTTGAGGAGATGGAAGAATTTAACTGCACAGAGTTTACGATTGGTGATATTGTGCGCTCTGGGTTTGTGCGTAGTTATCTTATTAATAAAATTAAACTAGGAATAGGAATGGAATAATGGATTTAAATTTACTGAGAGAACAACTCGAAATAGATGAGGGACGGGTGGATGCGTTATATAATGATCATCTTGGTTACGCTACTTTTGGGATTGGGCATTTGGTTCTGGAGTCAGACCCCGAATATGGTCAAGAGATTGGAACCCCAGTCTCTGCCGATAGAGTTATTGAAACCTTCGAACAGGATTGCGAAAATGTCTTGCGAGACTGCAACATCCTTTACGAAGACTTTGGCGATTTGCCAGAAGAGGCTCAACAAGTAATTGCCAATATGATGTTCAATATGGGTAGGCCCAGACTGACCAAATTTCGTGGTATGAAACGTGGTGTTGATTCCCGTAATTGGAATGATGCCGCAGATGAAATGGTTGATAGTGCATGGTATAAACAAGTGACTAATCGTGCAGATCGACTAGTAACAAGAATGAGAGCAGTTAGTTAGGAATAAATTATGAATAAATTATTAGTATTATTGGGGGTCTTATTGTTAGGTGCATGTGCGCCAGGACAATTTATGGATCGCCACAATGGAACAACACCAAAAATGTCTGAAGAAAATTTTGAGTATATTGGTTGCCATAAAGTAGATGGTGAAAAATATGTAATGGGTCTATTTGGACTTGATGTTATAACCACTGGAAATCGTATTTTCTTTTTACAAAAAAATCAAGATGGAACTTCCAGAAAGAGTGAATCAAAAGCTAAACCTTGTAAGGAAATATTATGGTTGAATTAAATTATGCGTTAAATACGATATTCTTTTTGATATCGGGTGCAATGGTTATGTGGATGGCAGCAGGATTTACTGCACTTGAAGCGGGTTCAGTACGAACCAAAAATGTTACAGAAATTTTAACTAAGAATGTAGCATTATTTGCCGTAGCATCTATTGCGTTCTTGTTATGTGGTTACGGGATTATGTATGGGTGGAATGCACCAAAAACACATTCCATGTATGCCGATTTCTTCTTCCAAATGGTATTCGTTGCAACGGCAATGTCTATTGTTTCTGGTGCAGTAGCAGAACGAAAGAAGTTGTGGTCATTCCTAATCTTCGCTGCTGTATTCACTGCGTTGATCTATCCATTAGAAGGTGCTTGGACATGGGGCGGTGGTTTTCTAAGTAAATTAGGGTTCTTTGACTTTGCTGGTTCTGGTATCGTTCATATGGCTGGCGCTGCTGCTGCTCTTGCTGCGGTTATTATCATCGGCCCCCGTGATGGGAAATATGATAAGAAGGGTAAACCGAAGAATATTCCCGGCTCAAATATGCCTCTAGTCGCCTTGGGTACACTGATCCTATGGTTAGGTTGGTTCTTCTTTAATGGTGGTTCGCAACTAGCATTCTCTACTGTTATTGATGCACAGGCCTTGGGTAAAATCTTTGTTAACACTAACATGGCCGCAGCGGGTGGTCTCTTGGCTGCGATGATCGTATCTAAAATCTGGACAAAGCAAGTTGTTCTTAATGTAACACTGAATGGTGCATTGGCAGGATTGGTTGTTATTACTGCTGACCCCCTTTCACCAAGTCCACAAATTGCGGTACTCTATGGTGCGTTGGGTGGTTTGGTAATTCCATTCGCAATGTCTCTCTTGGAGAAATGGGGTATTGATGACCCTGTTGGTGCTATCTCTGTACATGGTATTGCTGGTATAATTGGACTGCTCTTAGTTCCTATCTTCAACGCCGATGCGACAATGTTAGCGCAGTCAATCGGTATCGTAACTATCGGTGGGTTTGTTTTCTCAACGTCTATTGCTACATGGTGGATATTACATAAGACTATCGGTATCCGTGTGGGTAAGAAAGAAGAGGAAGTTGGCTCTGATATGTACGAAGGTACTGGTAATGCGTATCCAGAATTTATGCATAAGGGAAAGTAAAATAATGTTTAAGCATGTACCAGTGAAGTTGCAACCCATAACGGCAACAACCAATGATGGTGTGCGTCTATACACTACACCAGAGGGTAACAAGTATCCCTCAATCACAACCATTCTGTCAGTCCGTAACAAGAAAGGACTGATGGAATGGCGAAAGAGGGTAGGTAATGAAGTTGCAAACCACATATCAAGAAATGCTGCTGCTCGTGGCATAAAGGTTCATAGTATGTGCGAAGACTACCTCAATAATGTTAATGATCAGTGGCCAGCCAGATGGGAAAAACATAAGAATGATTTTTTACCATTCTGTATCTTTACCCAGCTAAAAGAAAAAGCGCTGTGTAATATAAATAACATATATGCACAAGAAGCAGGGTTATATAGTGATAAATATCAAATTGCTGGTCGAGTTGATTGTATTGCCGAGTATAATGGTGTAATTTCTATAATCGATTTTAAAACATCAACTAAAGAACGAACCGATAAATTTAATGAAAATTATTATATTCAATGTTCGGCTTATGCAGAAATGTTTGGTGAAAGAACAGGAATCAACATTGATCAAATAGTTATTCTTGTAGTTACAGAAGATGGTACAGTTCAAGAATTTATAAAGAATAAATATGATTATCTAACAACCCTTAAAGAATCAATTTCTATATGGGAAGAGCAAAATGGGTATTAAACTTACATTTTTAACATTGATGATATATTGTGGATTAACATTAACAACTTTGGGTGCAGAGATTCCTCCTAATATATCAATACATAACCCAAATCGATTGGGTTTGGTACATAACCCAAATGAAGAATTAAAAGATGAATGGGGTAATAACTTCGATGATCAGGCAGATCATCGTGTTTATGAGGATAATAATACAGTAGATAAATTATACGGCATGGGAAAAATGGTTACTTGTGGAGAAATGAATGTTGTCATGAGTGCTATCAAAAAATATAAAGAAAACCCTGTAATCGTTTTAGAAAACGAAGAAGATGGCACCCAAACTTTGGTTTTTATAAACTTAAAAACAAATTCATCAACAATTGTTGAGATGAGGGCAGATGGTAAAACCGTGTGTATTATTGCCACTGGTGATGTTATTTGGACAGGGCCGCTCGATGATCTTGGCACTCTTTTATAAAATATAACCTAAAGGAATTTGAATATGGGGCAACTTGATATAAATTATTACACAAAGGTTTATGATAATTTTCTTGATGATGAAATATGTGATGCATTTGTTTCTTCTTTTGAAGAGACCTTGAGAGTTGATGGTGAGGAAGTAAAGAATACTAGTATTTGTACTGGTCCTGTTCGCCCAGATGGTCATCAGATTTGTGGGAACTGTAACTGCCAACGTATGAACCCAATGGGGTTTGATAGATTTGATAAATTAAATAATTCCGCGTTAATTAAATTTCAAGATGCATTAGAGTGGTATAAGCGAGATGCTAATCTGCTTAAATTCCAATGGCCTAAGAAGTTTGGTTGGGAAGAATTTCGTATGAAGAGGTTTCTATGTGGAACTGGTAGTGGGAATGATGAACAATTTAAGGATCATGTTGATGTACAAACCCATGAGGGTGCCAAGCGTTTTCTTATTCTTATGGTTTATTTAAACGATGACTTTAATGGTGGTGAAACTGTATTTCCTATTTTGGGTGATACAATAAAACCTGTAAAAGGAAGATTATTAATGTTTCCTCCCACATGGAATTATCTCCACAGAGGAAACCCTCCGATTAAACCAGGCTATGCTAAATATTTTTTAATGACATATTTAAATTATGTTATGGGAGATTTAGATGAAGAACCCCTTAGTAAAAAAAATATCGGTGTTTATGTTTAAGTTATATATTGCATGGAGCATATGTGCCGATATTCTATTAATTACTGGTATTATTGCTCTGCTTCTTGGCTATGGTAAAATTTCTTTTTAAAAAGTACTTGATATGTTACACCCAGTAATAATATAGATTTAGAAGAAATATACCCCAATGAAACTTATACGCCAAGATAATTCATCTAAATGGATAAAAGAAAACATTCCACAATATGCAATACAGGCACTCATTACACATTTAGATTCATTAGAGTTTACATCAGAACAACTTAATAAAAAATGGGGGCGAGCAACAACCTCTGAAGTTATTGAAGAATATTACTTGAAAAAACTTTCACATTTGTTTACTCTAAATGAATCAATAAAAGATAAATCTGTTTTAGAATTCGGGCCGGGATTAGGCATCACTTCTTATTTGTATCTTATACTGGGCGCTAAATCATACTGTGGTATAGAAGTCTTTGGTGAAAATGTTCAATCTTGCAGAAAACTATGCCGAGACTTAACTAATCATGAATTTATTTTTGATAGGGTACAGGATAGTTTAGATGACTTATTGGAGAAAGTAAAATTTGATACGCTATCATTAATTAATGTTATTGAATTCTTTTCAGTTGAGTATTTAGATAATCTTTGGAAGGTTGCATATGATAATTTCGACTATCTTATTTTAACAGCAAGATTTCCATATTTTGAAGAGAGCCCATCTGCGCCATTACTAAAAACTAAAGTTAAAAATGAATATGGAAGACGCTCTTTGTCAAATGATTATAAATCCTTGCAATTTGGCTCTATTGGCAATAAAGAATATTATGTGGGAGCGCTGGAAAATGTGGGTTGGAAAATAAAAACGATGCAATATATTACAGATGCACACGATTTTAGAGATAAAAAAAATGCAATTATCTGTACAAAATAACTTTAAGAGGGGATAATGAACGACTTTACTTTTGCACACAGGCAAGAAGGTTTTGATGAACACATTGATTGGAGTATTCGGGGGTATAGTGACCTTCTGGATGATGTTGTAAGTCTATCAAGGTATTTCGTTGAGGCAGATACTAACGTAGTGGATATTGGTTGTTCTACGGGTAAACTCACTGCAAGGATTTTAGAACATAATCATGAGTCTTGTCCTGATGCACACTATGTTGGTGTAGAGGTTGCAGAGGGCTTCTTTGGTAATCTTGCAGATAGGAAGGTTGAACTGAGTGAAAAGTATCCTGATACCTCTGTGAATTTTATTCAAGATGACATTCGTAATTATGAGTTTGAGAATTGTTCACTGATCACATCTCTGTTCACGTTGCAGTTCATGCCATATTCTTGCAGGGAAGAAGTGATTGACAATATCTACAATGGACTTAATGAAGGTGGTGCATTTATTTTTGGCGAAAAGATTGATACATTCCATAGTCGTATTGAGAATATGCTGCGAACTGTCTACTATGAGTTCAAGAGTAAATCCTTTGATTATGAAGATATTATGCAGAAAGAGTTGACATTGAAAAACATGCTCAAACCCAATTCATGGGATGAGATTGAGGACATGCTAGACCGAGCTGGTTTCAAGGCAGTTCAGAGTTTCTGGCAGAATCATCTGTTTATTGGAGCAATTGCGATTAAATAACCTAGTGTGATAAATATGTCACACTTTCCCTAATATCATATAAATCGACATTTATTCTCATTATTCCCTTGACAAACCCTTTTTTGTATGATACTATATATATTACAGTTGGGGATTATGCTCTAGCAGCATAATCTTTCGGGGTTCGGTGGGTTCCTTGCAACAGAATACCCACCACTTTATTTAAAAAAGGTCTTGACAAATAACTATTACTATGTTATACTCTGTATATAATGTCACTGATGAGTTTGTGAAATTCAAACGAAACACTTTGTGTCTGACAATATTGTCTAACTTATCATCTCGAAAGGATGAATTATAATATGACTACAACTACTAAAACTTCGAAGACAACTAAGGTTATTGCAGCTCTCGAAAACGGCAATGAACTTACTGCAAAGCAAATTGGTGCTCGATACGGCGTTAAGAATGTCCGTGCATTGATTAGTTCTCTTCGTATGCAGGGATACTCTGTATATCTCAACAAGCGTGTTAGCACGTTTGATGGTGAAACCTATAGCAAGTACCGTTTGGGTACTGCACCACGTTCTGTGGTTGCTGCTGGATATCGTGCTTTGGCACAAGGTGTTTAATAACTAAATACCATTGACTGATAGACAGGTCATTAATTAGTGTCTATCGGGTGATGCCGTAATACATCCGTGGGGGGTCACGGTTAACCCCCCAACCTTATTAGGAGATTAAAATGAATAAATTAATTATCGGAGCTGTAATTGCAACCAGTATTTCGACGGTTGCACTAGCAGCTCCAGCTGGCACTGTTGTTGCATCGCCACCCAAAGTTATGGTGGTAACGCCTGCACCAGCTGCACCAGTTAACACACAATGGACAAAGTGGAAGACGAATCTTGA
>Ga0209830_10003978_pt1 | contig 11037 bp, 8 predicted proteins | sample ArcticOcean_MG_C_12_FD_187439 | JGI IMG/M metagenome (GOLD analysis project Ga0209830, IMG submission 187439) | Marine microbial communities from western Arctic Ocean - ArcticOcean_MG_CB8_130 (SPAdes) (version 2) | ecosystem: Environmental > Aquatic > Marine > Oceanic | place: Arctic Ocean...
TTATCCTTGGATAGGTTGTGGAGATTGTGATCTTTGCAACAACGATAAGACCCATTTTTGTTTAGCTAACAAAAATTTAGGCATCAATGTAGGAGGAGGATTTGGGGATCATGTATTGGTTCCAGATTCTAGATATCTCTTTGATGCTGGAAATACTCCAGACAATTTATCAGGAAGTTATGCTTGCAGAGGCTTAACTGCGTTTAGTGCTCTCAAAAAAGCTGAGCCATATCCACAAGATAACTCGTTGGTTATCGTTAGCGCTGGAGGTCTTGGTTTGCTTGCGCTCAAGATTGCTCGAGCAGCTTATGGCATTAATCCAATCGTTATAGACATAGACGACGACAAGCTTGCAATAGCTACTGAAGCTGGAGCTTCTGCAGTCATCAATTCCACAAATCCTGATGCTGCTGAAAAATTGATGGAGCTTACAGGCGGAGGCCCTAATGCAATTGTCGATTTTGTAGGAGCTGAAGCGTCCGTTAACTTTGGATATAATTTATTAGCTAAAGGCGGTACGTATGTAATTGTAGGCCTTTTTGGTGGTCAATTTACCTTACCTTTGCCTATGCAGGTGCTTATGTCCAAAAGTCTCAAAGGGTCTTATGTAGGCAGTCTTGGAGAAATGAAAGAATTGATGGATCTTGTAAAAGCAGGAAAAATTGACCCTGTTAATGTTGAGTCCAGAGACATATCTGAATTGAACAGAACTTTAAAAGAAATGAAAGAAGGCAATCTCTTAGGTCTGGTTTCTATGACTCACGACTAACTGTAATCTTTAAAGACATCTCCGATCTGTTCGTGAATCACTAAATCTGCAATATGATCGTAATCCGTTGGTTCATTGTTAATGATAATAAGTTTAGCCCCTGATTCTTTTGCTAACTGAGGAAATCCTGCAGCTGGATAGACAACCAAGGAAGTTCCTGCCGTAATGAAGAGATCACACCCGAGTATTTTTTCTTGAGCAACGAGCATGCCTTCTTCAGGCATGGATTGGCCAAAAGAGATCGTAGACTGTTTGATTATGCCCTTACACCTTGCACAATAAGGAATGGTTCCATTATTTAAAAAAGCTTTTTTTATTGGTTCTAGTTCGTATCTGTCATTACAGTCTAAACAAGAGGCATAAGTGGCATTGCCATGTATTTCTGTAATGTTACTTTCAGACAAACCGGCATCTTGGTGCAAATTGTCAACATTTTGGGTTATTAAATGCGAGCCCGGTTTGTTATTAATTATCTGAGCTAAAGTTCTGTGACCTATGTTAGGTTTTGCCTTTCTAATGATGTCTTTATTAGAAAATTTTTTGTTCCACGAATCTCTTCTTACTTCTTCTGAAGCCATGAAATCTTGAAAGTAAATTGGTGTATTGGTTTTCCAAAATCCTTTTGGACCTCTGAAATCAGGAATGCCAGATTCTGTACTTATTCCAGCTCCTGTAAAAAAGACAATTAACCTTGCTTCATTGATATATTTTAATAATTCTTGATTCATCTATTCTTTTAAAGCTCTATTTTTATTAAACTGTAATCAGTAAATCACAAAACAAATTATATCTACATAAAATGCAAGATCTATTAGCAAACCAAGAAGCTCTTTGGCTGATAACAGTTATATACGATTTAGGGCTGGCCCTTCTTCTCTATAGGTTTTTTGGAAAGTATGGTCTTTATGTAGCAGTTGTACTTGGAATAGTATTGGGCAATTTACAAGGCGGAAAGGTAAGCGAGTTAATTTTATTTGGATCTACTTTTAAAGTTAGCATGGGAGCTATCTTGTATTCAGGAATTTACTTCGCTACCGACGTCTTGAATGAGAAATACGGTAGAAAAGAAGCCAATCGAGCAGTAATGTTAGGTTTTGTTGCAAATATAGCCGTGATGGTAACCTTAGTGCTCAGTGTTCAGTTTAAACCATCAAATATAACTGGATCGGCCTTAGAGGTTCATAATGCTATAAGTACATTAGCTTATTACTCTCCTGCATTTGTTATAGGTTCTTTAGGAGCTTATTTAGTAAGTCAGACGTTTGATGTCTGGTTCTTTCATAAAATTAAAAGCTATACAGGAGAATCCAAGTTATGGCTTAGAAATAACCTTTCAACCATGGTCTCGCAATTAATAGACACACTCATTTATCAATTTACTTGGGTATTTGCTACAGGAATGTCTTGGGAGAATGCATTTATGCTGGCTGCTACAAAATATATATTTAAAGTTTTTATTGCTGCTATTGATACAATCTTTATTTACTGGGTAAAAAAATGGTAACTTCTGATCAAAATAATTTCAAAGCGATAGCAATTTGCTCTTCTCAGAAGAATAAACAAATTCTTGAGATAGCTAAGCAATGTTGTGAAGTCCTGACAAGCCTTAAAATAAAGACCTATCTTCATCATAACCTTTCGGGTATTCAAGGTGAATCAAATTCTAAAGTAGTTTCGGACAGTACGCTTAAGAAGGCTAATTTAATGATAGTAATTGGTGGAGACGGCACCATGCTTGGTTTTGCCAGAAAATTTAGCGATTCAGGAATACCTATTCTAGGAATAAACTTAGGCAACTTGGGTTTTTTAGCCGACATAGCGCCTGAAAATATAACTTCTACAATGACCGATATTATTGGTGGAAAATATATTAAAGAACAGAGATCTTTCTTGATGGCCAAAATTAATCAAGACAAGAAAGCTAATACTGCTCTTAATGAGATAGTGATCCATTCTGGGGCCTTAGCTCAAATGATAGAATATGAGCTATTCATAGATAATTCTTTTGTTTACCGACAAAGAGCAGATGGAATAATTGTTAATTCTCCCACTGGCTCAACTGCTTATTCTTTATCAGGAGGAGGGCCTATTGTTCATCCTGCAGTTAAAGCCATAACTTTATTGCCAATGTTCCCTCATAGCTTAAGTAGCAGTCCTCTAGTGGTTAGTGATGAAAGTATTATAGAGATAGTGATGACAGGAACAAAGAATAAGGCTACTTTAAGTATGGACAGTCACCACTCTTTAATTTTGAAAAAAGGGGATACCGTTAAAATACAAAAGACTAAATCTGTCCTCACTCTGATTCATCCTCAAGAACATAATTTCTACTCAGCATGTCGAAATAAGCTTGGATGGAGCTCAAGTATTTCTAAAAAGAAGATATAGATATTCTTGTTTTAAGGTTAAAATAAAATTATGCATTTATACAAAAAGTTGATCTCCCTATTCTTCCTTTCACTTTGTCTTGGATTTCCTTTGATGTCAGAAGTAACTGAGGAACAAGAGGCGCTCTTAAAAAACCTTCCCCCTGATCAAAGAAATGCAATTATGGGAAAGATGGAAAAATCAAATGATCTCAAGGGAGATATTGAAAAATCTTTCAGTAAAGAGGGCTATCTAATTCAAAGGCCTAACAAGGAAGAAATCGAAGAAATAGAACCTTGTGATGATTGCGTTTATGGTTACGATTTATTTAGATTCTCTCCTTCTACTTTTGCTCCTGCAAATATTATTCCAGTTTCTTCTACTTATTCTTTGGGTCCGGGCGATGGGTTGGAGATAAATTTATATGGTTCGGAACAAGCATCTAAGAAAGGTCTTATTTCCAGAGAAGGAACTTTTGAATTGCCGATAATAGGTACAGTAAGCCTTTCAGGTTTAACCTTTTCTGAAGCTAAAGAATTATTAAAAGACAGAGTAAGCAATGAACTCATCGGCACTTCAGTCTCAGTTTCTTTAACTGAATTGAGATCAATAACAGTTTATGTTCTGGGTGAGGCTTACCAGCCTGGGTCCTATACCTTAAGTGCTCTCAGCACAATTACTAATGCTTTATTTGTTAGCGGAGGCGTAAATAAAAAAGGTTCTCTTAGAAATATACAAATTAAAAGAGGCAATAAAATTGTTGAGACATATGACCTCTATGATCTTTTAATAAATGGAGATACAACTTCAGACTTAAGATTGGAAGACGGAGATACCGTTTTTATTCCATTTATACAAGATAGAGTAACTTTAGGGGGTGCCTTCAAAAGACCATTTGTATATGAAATAAAAAAAGAAGATACGCTGAATGACGTCATTTCTTTTGCGGGTGGTTTTAAGTCAGAAGTTAGTTCTCAACCTAGAATAGAGTACAGCTCAATAGACAGAGTAAATAACAAGAGAGAGATAACATCATTCTTATTAGATAAAAAAAATCGTAATAATACTATCCAGAATGGCGATGTGGTTAATGTTTCAGAGATAGCTGGATTAAAGCCTCTAAGTATTGAGATGGTAGGAGAATTTAAAAATCCAGGAGTCCATTCCATAACTGTAGGAGATACTATTTTAGACGTTATTAATAAAGCTGGAGGTTACACAAGTAGCGCATATTCACAAGGAGCTGTATTTTTGAGGAAGAGCGTAGCTAAGCAAGAAAAACAGGCTTTTATGAGATCAGCAGACAATCTTGAAGAACTTATTATTCAAATCATATCAGATACATCTTCCGTCGAGAATGCACCTCCAGTTACGGAGTTCTCTCTGGCTCCTTTTTTAAGCTTGATCTCGAGGTTAAGGAATGTTGAGCCGGTAGGAAGAATGGTGTCGTCCTTCGATTTACTTGAATTGAAGACAAATCCGTATGCAAATTTTGAAGTTAGAGATGGAGATAAGATAATTATTCCTAAGAGATCAAATTCTGTGTCTGTTGTTGGAGAGGTCCTAAACGCTACTTCCATAAAATTCTATCCAGATTATGATGTTAATGATTATCTCAATTCTGCTGGAGGACTAAATTTTCAAGCAGATAAAGATAGAATATATGTCATTGCTCCAAATGGAGAGTCCAAGATATACAAGAGAAAATTTTTAAGGAAAGGTACTGATATTATGCCAGGAAGTACTGTAGTTGTTTCTAGAGACGCACGACCTTGGGATGCAGTCAAGCTTACACAAATTATCACACCTATATTAGCTGATTTAGCTACTTCTGCTGCTGCAATTGCAGCAATAAGCAACTAATCACCTAAGGGATGTGTAATAAGCTAGCTATTTTTGCAGCTTTTTTTGCTGTTTTGGCTTCAAGCCCTGCTCAATCTTCTATTGAGGATTATTTTCCTTTTTCAGATCTGAGCTCTCCTTCTAACTATGGAGATACAGGGTTATTAGAAATTCCGAATGCCAGGTTTATGAAAGAGGCTTCTTTGCGATTTAATTTTTCTAGTTCTTATCCCAATGAATTTACAACAATAACTGCTTCCCCCTTTAAATTGTTAGAGGCGTCTTATAGATATACCGAAATTAAAAATAAACTTTATGGACCATCGTCATATAGCGGTAATCAATCTTTAAAAGATAAAGGGTTTGATTTAAAGATGAGATTAATCGGAGAGGGATACTATAGACCAGCAGTTGCTTTAGGTCTTAGGGACATAGCTGGAACTGGTATTTTTTCTTCGGAATATCTTGTAGCTACTAAGTCTTTAGGTAATTTTGATGTAACTGCAGGTTTAGGTTGGGGCAAACTTGGAAGTGATGATTCTATAAGAAATCCCTTACTTTCTTTAAGCGAATCATTTCAAATAAGGACAGGCTCTATTAAGGAAGGAGGAGAATTTAAATATACAGATTGGTTTTCTGGAACTGCAGCTTTATTTGGAGGAGTGGAATATCATCTTAGAAAGTATGGTTTAAAGCTGATAGCTGAATATGATAGTTCCCGTCCTGATATGAGCACTATCAGTCCGGTTGAGGTGAAGAGTAATTTTAATTTAGGACTAAACTATCATCTTTCTAATAATTTACAGTTAGGTTTATCCTTTGAAAGAGGTACTAATTTTAGAATGTCTTTCTCTCTTAAAGGAAACTTTCTTAAAGATACTATTTCTAAGCCCCCTCCAAAAAATATTATTGCCCTTAGTAAAGAACAAAAAAAGAAATCTTTTAAGAATCCTGATATTTTTTATAGGTCGTTGAATAAGAGTTTAAGAGATGAAAAAATATTTATACAATCTGCTACATTAAAGGATGCAGAGGTTTCTGTAGCTATAGCTTCTTCTAGATTTAGAAATATTCCTAGGATGGCTGGTAGATCTGCAGCAATAATTTCTGCCTTAGCTTCAGAGGATGTTGAGAGGATGAATATTCATGTAATGAATGGTGATTTAGAAATTGCGACTTTAAAAATAAATCGTAATAAATTTGATGCAGCAAAGGCATTTAAAGGGAGCCCACAAGAGGTACTCAAAGTATCATTGATAGATTCAAATTCCAACAATCCTCTTATATCAGATTCAGACTTTAATCCTAGGATAGATTTCCCTGAGTTCTCTTGGACAATGTCCCCCGCTCTTAAACATCAGATTGGTGGTCCAGAAGGGTTTTATTTGGGACAAATATTTTGGAAAACAGATACTACAATAAAATTCAGAAGAAATTTAAGCCTATACACTTCATTTGGAATCAATTTGTATGATACTTTTAATGATTTTAAGAATCCTAGTCAAAGTAACATCCCTCATGTAAGAAGCGATATACAAGATTATCTTTCAGAAGGAAAAAACAACCTCCAAAGAATGAAATTAGAATACATGTTTTCGCCTTTCAAGGATATTTATATGAGAGCAGATTTAGGTTTAATAGAAGAAATGTTTGGTGGTTTTGGGGGCGAGATTCTATACAGACCTATTGATAATGATTATTCTTTAGGTTTATCTGTTCATAGGGTTAAACAAAGAGGATATAAGCAGAGGTTTTCTTTTAAGGAATATGAAACTACTACAGGCCACGCCTCATTGTATTATGATTTTCCAATGGGTATTTCTTCTCAACTCTCTATTGGAAGGTATTTGGCTGGAGATAAAGGAGCTACAATAGACCTTTCAAGAAGATTTACTTCTGGTTTTGTTCTTGGAATCTTTGCTACAAAAACAGAGCTCTCTGAAGAAGAATTTGGAGAAGGTTCATTTGATAAAGGGTTTTACTTTTCAATACCCACAAGCTTGTTTTACTCAGATTTTAGAACAGGGAATATTTCATTTGGTCTTCATCCTTTAACGAAAGATGGTGGTGCATTCTTAATTCAACACAATTCTTTATTTAGTATATTAGGAGACTCTAGTAAAAACTCAATTTTGAGAGATTGGAAGGACTTACTCAACTAATGAATATAAATAAAACAACATTAATAGCAGCTTCTGTCCTTTTTTTAAATTCTTGTACTCATATAGATTTTAATAGAGTTGCCCCAGGATATAGTGAAGCAGTCTCGACGCTAAAAGGAGTTGTCTTTGGATATAAAAATGAATTAATTACAAAGGAGCTTGTTAATAAAATACCCTATGCATCCTCTATACTAACAATAGGAAAAGGTTCTCCTGGTCTTGTTATATTAGAAAGCAAGGATGAAGATAAAGGAATTTGGGTCAGCTCAGATGGTATTTATATAGTCATTGATAAGGGTAGGATAATCAAGACAAAAGGTTTGTTCAATAATATAACTGATTTAAGATTTATCGATATTGATGTTAAAAAATTATCGATTGAAAAAACCACAGAAAAGCTTATTTACTATTATTCATACGATGTACCTGAGTTAATAGACATGAAAGTTGAAGTTCAAAGGAAGTACAAAGGACTGGAGAAAGTTGATCTGTTGAAAGGAGAATCTCAACTTCATCTTATAGAAGAAGACATTAAAAATAATTTTATTGGTTGGAATGTCACTAATAAATACTGGATGGATGATAATTCCTTTGTATGGAAAAGTGAACAATATATCTCACCAAAACTACCCAAATTTATTTTAGAAGTCACAAAAAAACCTGCTAATTAGCAGGTTTTTTTTAATCTGAGTAAAATTTACTGTTTAACTCTAGTTGCTATTGCTGTAGCTGTAGCCGTTGAAGCTGCTACTGCAGGAATTGTTACAGTGGTTGTGTAAGTTTCTTCAACATCATAAGTTTCTTTAACATCGTATTCTTCGACTACGTCATAAGTCTCAACAACATCATATACTTCAGCTCCGCCGCCGGCTACTGTTGCGGGAAGTTCGTACACTTCAGCTCCGCCGCCAGCTACTGTTGTAGGAAGTTCGTACGTTTCAACAACGTTGTAGAGGTCTCCTTCAGCACTAGTTGCGATAGTAGCACCTGCTGCCCCGCCTTGTGAACTTGTTGCCGTTGCATTTGTAGTTCTAGTTGCCGTTGCACCAGTGGTTCTGGTTGCCGTTGCACCAGTAGTTCTAGTTGCCGTTGCACCAGTGGTTCTGGTTGCCGTTGCACCAGTGGTTCTGGTTGCCGTTGCACCAGTAGTTCTAGTTGCCGTTGCACCAGTGGTTCTGGTTGCTGTCGCTCCAGCTGTCGTAGATGAGGCTGTTCCAGGCACGTCTATAATAATTTCAGCAACGTATTCCTCTATCACATCAGGTGCAGGAGTAGGAGTAGGTGTAGGAGTAGGAGTAGGAGTAGGAGTAGGAGTAGGAGTAGGAGTAATTGCTCCACCACCAGACCCGCTGTCCGAAAGTGCTGCTGCTGCTGCTGCTATTGCTACGATGGCAGCTATAGTTCCTGCACCAACACCGCCAACCGCCTCAGAACCCGCAGAATCACCTGCAGCTGAACCTTCTGTTGGTTCAGTTGTGTCATTAGTGTTTTCTGCACCAATAATTATCTGTGGAAGCACTATAAGTGCAATTGTAGAAACCCCTGCAAGAAACTTGATTGTTAAGTTTTTCATAATTCCATTCTATCCATATTTAATTTTTTAAACTTATAATAGCAGCACCAAAAAGGTGTAATTTACTATAACAATGTTTATTAGAATGAAATCATAGCTGATTGTCTAGTTATTTTATCTTTATTTCATTTTAATAAATTTCTGATAAAATTCTCTAAATTCTTTATCAGTAAGCAGATTTTAAAACTCTTAACACTATCAACCAAATTAATTCGCTATTTTCCTAGTGAATTTTCCCATTATTTAGCACTCTTCTCACTTAAGTTTATTTATAAATTAGGTTTCAAGATGAAATTAGGTTCTTCATCTAGTACAGAAGTTTTTAATATAAATTTTAAAAACAAACTAGGTGTTGCTGCAGGACTAGATAAAAACGGTGATTATATTGATTCTCTTGCTTGTTTAGGTTTTGGTTTCTTAGAGATAGGCACGGTTACTCCTCGACCTCAAGCAGGAAATCGTAAACCTAGATTATTTAGGTTAACTTCTAAAAAGGCATTAATAAACTCTATGGGTTTTAACAATAAAGGTGTGGATCATTTAGTCAGAAGAATGAAAAGTAGAAAGTCTGTTATCCCTATAGGTATAAGTATAGGTAAGAATTTCGACACTCCAAATGAAGAAGCACATGAAGATTATTTATTCTGCTTAAAGAAAACTTATGAATACGCTTCCTACATAGCTGTAAATATCTCTTCTCCCAATACTATAAATTTAAGAGAACTTCAACTAGGTAAAAGCTTAGATATTTTACTGTCCTCCTTGAAACAAGAACAAAATAGACTTTCAAAAATCTATGGTTACAAACCAATATTTATAAAAATTTCTCCAGATAACAATACTGATGACCTGTTAAAAATCTTTGAGTCTATTGTCGATAATAAAATTGATGGTCTTATATGCTCCAATACAACTATTGAACATAATTATAAAAGCGGAAAGGGAGGTTTGAGCGGAGCTCCCCTTTTTAATAAATCAACTGAGATTCTAAAGTTGGCAAGGAATTCTTTGGGAAAAGAGTTTCCTATTATTGCTTCAGGCGGAGTAATGAATAAAGATAATTACGAGGAGAAACTAAATGCAGGAGCATCCCTTGTACAAATATATACGGGTTTTATTTATGAAGGTCCAGCCTTAATAAAACATATTCTTAAATAAATATTTTTATAAATTTAAACTTTAGTGCTTGACAGAAGTACCCATTCTGAACTTTATACTATAAAAGAAATAATTTAAAAAAATCTATTTATGGAATCACTAGTAATTGTTGAATCTGGAGCTAAAGCCACCAAAATAAAAGGTTATTTAGAGGCTAACTTTAAAGATGAAGGTTGGCAAGTAGCTGCTTGTCTTGGCCATATAAGAGATCTCCCTGATAATGAGAATGCTGTAAATCCAAGTGACTGGACGGATCTTAAATGGGAAGGAACTCCTAAAGGTAAAAAAACTATTAAAGAACTTAGAAAATTATGTAAAGAAGTAAATACAATATATTTAGCAACTGACCCGGATAGAGAAGGTGAGGCTATTGCTTGGCATTTGAATGCTGATTTTAAGAATAAAAAATTACTAGAAAATGTAGAAGTTAAAAGAATTGCTTTTACTGAAATTACGTCTTCTGCCATTAAAAAAGCTGTAGAAAATCCAAGGTTAATCGATCAAGATCTTGTAGATGCTTACTTGACTAGAAGAATCTTAGATCACTTGATTGGTTTTAAGGTTTCGCCTTTGCTTTGGAGGCATGTATCAAGAGCTAAATCTGCTGGAAGAGTGCAATCACCTTCACTTAGAATAATTTGTGAACGAGAGGACGAGCGTGACTCACATCTACCCGAAGAATACTGGCCAGTTAGTGCAAAATTTACATTTGATGGTGCAGAGTTTGATGCTGATCTTGCAGAAATTGATGGCAATAGGTTAACTCAAGCTCCTATTACAAATGAAGCTCAGGCCAAAAAAACTTCTCAAGATTTAGATAAATCAAGTTTTATACTTTCTGGAGTTGAAACCAAGCCTCAATCTAGTTCACCAAAGCCTCCTTTTAGGACTTCTACACTGCAAATGGCAGCAGCAAGCTCTTTAGGTTTTACAGCAGATAGAACCATGAGTAGTGCACAGAAGCTTTATGAAGGAGGCTTTATCACCTATCTAAGAACAGATGGAATTTCCATAAGCACTTCTCCAAATACAGGCGAACCATATTCAGAGGAAAACCCCGGTCCTCCGCCTTTGCAGGAGATAAGGAATGTAATAGTAAGTGAATTTGATAAGAGTTATTTATCAGAACAAACAAGAGTTTATAAGTCTAAAGTAAAAAATTCTCA
>Ga0209830_10003979_pt1 | contig 11036 bp, 17 predicted proteins | sample ArcticOcean_MG_C_12_FD_187439 | JGI IMG/M metagenome (GOLD analysis project Ga0209830, IMG submission 187439) | Marine microbial communities from western Arctic Ocean - ArcticOcean_MG_CB8_130 (SPAdes) (version 2) | ecosystem: Environmental > Aquatic > Marine > Oceanic | place: Arctic Ocean...
CCTGTACTTAAACATCTAGGTAAATCATCTTCTTTTACATCTTCAACACTTCGCCATGAACTATCAGATTGAATATCAATCCAATATACATGAACAAACTTGTATGGTATTTTTTTGATTGCTCTACTCATAATTTAAACCTATAAGGTGTTCATACCAACTCTTGATGAGGTCGAGAGAGAGTGAGTTGATATGAACGGGAATCTTTATCCTCATTGTTAACCATTATGACAGGTCTAACAAGACTTGTCAAGTACTTTATACGCCAGATGCACTACCAGGTGCCTGTGGATATACTGGTGCTGCTTCTACCATGAAATTTTCATCCCATTTGAAAGCCTCTCTTACTACATCTTTCGATAAACCTTTATATACTTGATGTAATTTTTTATCTTTTGCATCACACAATAATTGTGCTTCAGATTCATGTAGGCCTTCACACATTTGAATAAACATTTTTTCTTTTTGTGCTTGTTGTGTATCTTTATCAGCATCCTTTATAAAGTGCCATAACTTTTTTGCTTCAGCTTGAAGCATAGTATGTTCTGTTCCCATAGGGGCATCATTCTTTTTATATGGTACTTCACCTTCTGGTATCACCCATTCAATTTTTGGGTCAAAAGATGCTTTCAATACCATTCTTAATGAACTGTTATCATTAATTATTAGTATTGCTACCTTTTCTGCTTTAGTTTTCGCTTTGTGTACTTTGTCAAGTACTTCTGAAAACAATAATGTATAATTACCATTTGCCATTTTAAAATTCTCCAATTTGTTCAGTTAAACTTTTCAGTCTTTTATTTATAAAGTAATTTAATAGTTTACTTCTGTCACCACAAGTGGCTCCTTTAAAATCATCTAAGATATCTTCTTCTAATTTTTCTGGTATATTATCCAAATTAATTAGTTTATCATTTATCTGATAATTTCGTTTCACTTCATCATTTAAATCTTCAATGTCTTGAGCTAGTATACTTTCAATCTTTTTAGATGTTAAAGGCCTTTGCCTCAAACCATCTGTAAAGGTATGGTCGGGTGATAATACATTTGGAACACCATCTGATTTATCGCCTTTCAATACATGCTCTTTTATATAGACAACCGGGTCAAACCCATTTATATGTTTTTTAGTAATTGGACTGTATTGTCTTACATTTTCATATTTTTGTAACTGTATAAAGTCTTTATCACCTGATACAATCATGATTTTTTCACTTTGATAATGTTTACATACTATTGCAATCACATCATCTGCTTCTGCACCATAAGTTTCAACAACTTTATAGGGCAAAAATTCTTTTACTTCTTCTCTAATCTGATTTAAAACACCAAAGATACTATCCCAGTCTTTACCATCTGATTCTCTACTCTTTTTACGACTATGCTTATACTGTGGGAATATTTCTCTACGCCAGTATGCTCTAGAATCGTATGTTAATACTATTTCACCAAAGTCTTCATTAAACATAGTACGATACATTCGTACAGAATTTAATATCATATGTCTAACCATTTCTTCATCCATTTTACCATCATTCATATGCAAGTGCATCATAAGTGAGGCCAGTGAAATTTGATTCATGTCAATTAATATCATTTTAAATTCCTGTTTGTTTAGAAAGGGTGGCACGAATGCCACCCAAACTAATTCTTAATTAATTAAGAAGCGTATCCTACGCCGTTACCATAAAGTGCTTTGATTCCAGCAGCGATAATTGTTTTATCAGCTCTGCCATTCATTAGTACAGCACCTACACCAGCATTAATAATTGCTTGTGTTGGTTCACCCATACGATACGAAGTACCTGAATCACCTTTATTAGTATAAATCATAAGACCTGTTCTTCTTAATTTATCCACCATTGCTTGTGGCGAAGTTAGGTCAAATGTTGTTCTTAATGTTTTCCATGTAATTACATCACCTCTTTCGAAGGCATTAATTACTCTTTGTGTTTTTGAAAGTTTCTTTCTTCCCATATTATAATCTCCTATGATTATTGTCGTTTATAACTAATTTTATGCCTCGTATAGTCATATCGGCAATTACGTTGTTGTAATTCTTAAAATTCGTTTCCATTATCATCATCATCATCTTCTTTTTTCTTTGATAATTTTTTATTTCTTTTTTCATTCATAGATTTATCTACTTTAAATTCATCACTTGGTTTCCAGTCAGATATTTTATCTGTATCTGCTTCAAAGGTTATTTCATCTTCATTAAATTCTTCATTTTTAATTTCTTCAGCCATATCTACTAAATCTGCTAGAAGTGGCGTATCAAATCTCGAATAATGTAAATCTACGCCATCTTCATTTTTAGTTTCTTCAGGTGTCATTAGACTATCAATTAATCCTTGTACAACATGTGGTAGTTTTTCTTGTCTACTCAATATAGCTTTAATTGTTTCTGATAAAAATCCAATATCTAGTATAAAACTTTCATTTGAAATATCATAACCTTGTTCATTCATAGTATGAATCATCTGTACCATCATTGTTTCAGCCAAACCATCAATCTTAGAAAGTTTCTCTTGCATTTTTAATGTAGTAGTATTTTTTTCTAATGCCTTGTCGTAGCCATCTTTAATCCATTCACCATTGTTTTCAGGTTGTTTACCCCAAGGGCCTACGACTACATTGTCTTTTTCATCTTTTTCATCTGTCATGATATAATCTTTTTCTCAACTGGTACAATTGCACCTACATAATTTAAATAGTTATCTCTAATATCTGTTTTAGGTTCATTTACAGTAATAATATTTTCTTCTTTAATATCAAATTCTTCATTCTCTGCGAATGGAATAAAAGGTGAGAAGTATAATTTACTTTCTTGACTTGTGCCTGGATTCTGTGCCATTGGTATTAATACGAATGGTTTTTTTATTCTTGTAACTGTTTTAACATTATCTGCATATTCTTGATTAGTTACTTCTGCCACAATATCTTCACCTGTGGTCAATCTTAATAATTTAATATCTGCCATCTTATATTCCTCTATGTTTTTTTCTATAATTCTTATCGTATTGATGTGGCCCAGCTATTGTAGCTAGTTTTCTTAACCATCTTTGTCTTCCAGCAGATTTTGATAATCTATTCTTTTCACTTTTTTTTGTATAGTGTTGTCTTTCTCTTGCCTCATTTAATATGTCAGCAGTAAGAATTTTCTTTTTAAATATTCGTAATGCCTTAGTGATATCATCACCATGAACTTTTACAGATAATCCAGTTGCTTGTTCTTGTTCTGGTCTTTTCTTAAACTGTTTTTTTTGTTCATAGTTACGAACTTGAAAATTTTGTCTTGGTTTATCGTTCAATCTTAATCTCCATTTTGTTTTTTATGTAACTGGTCTGTCATTTCATATATGACTGCCAGTGAATCATACTTATCATTTAGACCTATTAAGTTTAATAAATCCTTTTCATCTTCTAATATTTTTAAAGCTCCATCTTCATCTATTTCACCACCAACTAATCTATTAGCTGTGACTGATAAAATTGTTTCAGCCTCATCCATATACATGTCTTTTACTGCACCCATGATTAAGCTGCCTCCAACATAGACATAGGAACTCTATAAGAACGACTTCCTATTTGAACTATTGCTTTCTTTATATTAATTTTTGTGATTGTACCTAACTCTCTTTTAGTCTTTTGTACAACATAAACTTCCATTCCTACTTTTAGAGTAGACTTGGCATTCATTACTTTAACATCACGAATAAAATCACCCAAGTCATTTAACTCACTTAGATTCATACTCATTATTTCTTTTCTCATACTCTCTTTCATATTAGACCTCTCATGTCTTTTTTAGTTTATATAGCCATTGTAACAGGTTGAAACAACTATTGTCAAGGGTTATCCTACAATTCTTTCTATTTCACTTGTTCTTAATAGATTTGACATCAAGTAAGTATTACGAATCATCTCTAACCCAAGTCTTCCACTAATGTATTCAGGGGTATCAGGTTCATTCGTTTGCATATTACTAAACAATTCATATGCAATTCTAATAGATTCAATCATTTTTTCTTGTCTTTCAATAAATCTACTTTCTCTGTTAATTTCTTGTTCTGGTGTAAGTGTACTTTTTTTCATATTTTCTCTCTCTTTTTTTATTCTACATAGCTATTATAACAGGTTAAAACAACTATTGTCAAGGGTTATTTTCTTAATGAGAATGATTCTCATCTAACCATTGGTGATATCTTTCATCATCTTCTTCTGTCCAATCTTCTTCAATACATAAATCCTCATACTGATTTTCCTCAAAATCATTCTCATCAAAAAATGTGGTTTTCTTAATGATAATGATTCTCATTTCGGGGATAATAGTCATGATTTACAGAATCCATAGAATATCCTTGAACAGTGAAAAATAGATAATGTTCATAATCTTTTCTTGTTTTATAGGGTGATAAGTCCATAGGGGTATCTGATTCTGATTTTTCCTCTATATAATCCTCTATTAGTAGATTTCCACTATCTATTTCTGGTTCTTGTGGTATTGATAATTGTATTATTTTACTCATATTTTCCTCTCTATTTGTAATCTATATGTTTTACTAAATGATTTACTATTTCAGTGGTAAATTTCACTTTAATATTTTTTAATCTTGTTTCTTCTCTTTCGTTATCCTCTGGTGTAGAGGGTATATATTCTACTTCTCCGTCTTCGTAAGTAGTCATATATAAATTTTCATCTGGTCTCAGATTTATGTTTAATTCTCTCATATTTTCTCTCTCTTTTTTTATTATTACAAAACCAGTATATCAGGTTGAAACTGGTTTTGTCAAGGGTTAATTTATCTTGAATAATTCATCTCAATCAACTTAATTAATAAGGCAATCGTAAATAATATTCCAAAAACTTTAAATAATAACATAACTTTCCTCTCTCTTTTTTCATTGTTATAGTACCATTATAACAGGCTGAAACATGTTTTGTCAAGGTTTAATTTGGTTTATTTTAGGGGGGTCAAATGAGAATGATTCCTATTTGAGAATGATTATCATTTAGGTTTGTAGATTGTGATAAGTTCTTCTTTTCCTTTGACTTTGATTTTATCAACTTCTACAGATTTGATGGTTTTGAGTTTTTCCATAGTATAGGAAGAATATAGAGTAGACACGATACCACCATCTTCAGTCTTATAGTTTCTTGTGGTTGCCTCTAGTCTAGCTGCCAGATTGACGGCATCTCCAATGACTGAATAATCGAATCTAGTATCACTACCCATATTACCAACTATACATGTTCCTGTATTGACACCAGAACCTATGTTGATATCTGGTAGTCCTCTTTCTTTGAAATCTTCTTTCAGTCTTTCTGTTTCCTCTGCACATTCGATAGCAGTCTTAACAGCCATCTCGGCATGTTCTTCACAATCTAATGGTGCATTCCAAAATGCCATGATACAATCACCCATGTACTTATCAACTGTTCCACCATTCTCTAAAACAATCTTAGTCATACGATTTAGATAGTCATTGATAACTTCAACTAATCCCTCTGGGTCATCTTTGTTTTTATAGTATTCTGATATTGGTGTAAATCCTACAATATCCATGAATAGAAAACTCATCTCTTTTCTATCACCACCTAGTTTTAATTTACTGGGGTCTTTCTGTAACTCGGCAACTTGTCTTGGGTCTAGATAAGTTTCGAATTGTTTTCTTATTTGTTGTTTTAATCTAAACTCTAAAATGAATCTATTAAAGATACTATGCATACCAACTATAGTGATGACAATAATTATCCAACTCACATCTGATAATATTAAATGTTGATTAAACAAATAATAAGAACCATAGACACTCATTCCATAAAGTGATAGCATACCCACACCAACAAACCAATAAGGTGTGAATCTTGATATCAGTATAACTACAATACCTAAAACTAAAGATAAAACTAATTCTAAAAATGAACTTACATCATAACGATTAATTTGTTTACCATCTATCATAGTTTGTAGTGTAGATGCAGATAACATATAATCATATTGTTCACCAACTGGTGTTCCTATAATACCACCTAGACCTTCAGCAGTCGTTCCAATAATTACAGTACGACCATTGAATTTAGAAAAGTCATTTTCTGCAGCTGATATAGTTTCAAAAGTTTTGTTCCAGTGTAACCAGATTCTAGCATTTGGGTCTGTGTTGATAATAGGGAAACCTGGCACTCTTATTGCTTGTACTCCACCATCACCTGCCTTGACTTGATAACTTGGATTACCTGTTGCAACTCTAATTACTTCTACTGCCATTGTAGGATAAGTATCTTCACCTATTCTCATTATCAATGGTATTCTTCTGACAACACCATCTATCTCTGGTGCAGTATTGATTACTCCAACTCCATTTGCATTTTGACCTAGTTTTTGTATTGGGCCTAACATACCATCCCACTCAAAAAGATATGGTAATGGATTTCCTATTTTTGCAACTCCTCTTGGTACAGAGTTTTTATTGATTTGTGATGTTCCAACTTGTGCAATGACAACTCCATTGTCTTTAAGTGTTTGTGATAGTATATCATCACCACCTAATCTATCTTCTTCTGAGAATAGTATAGGTATCATAATGACACCAGCACCTGATTGTCTTAAATCTGTTATGACTTGTGCAAGTACATCTCTTTTCCATGGCCATTGTCCATACTTCTCTATAGACTTTTCATCAATAGTAACTATACCAATGTCTGATGATAATTCTACTTCTTCTTGTTGTATGAGAATGTCAAATGATTTTAACTTTAATATCTCTTTTACAAATGGTTCTTGTAAACCTGTGTATGTAAGAACGACTAAAGTTACAAATGCAAATGTCCAATGTGTTATAAATTTTTTCATTAGTTTTGTGTTACTGTTGCACTACATGATGTAGCTACACAGTTTTGTTCTAAAATATAGTTTTGGTCAGTAGAACTATCTTGTGTTAAATTTAATGTTGATGTATTACCAGTCAAACCTATTGTGGCACTATGGTCACCTGTACCATCTTGTGTTACATTTACTGTGTGATTATTTGTTATGTTTAAATCTAAAAAGTGGTCACCTGTGCCTTCTTGTAATACTGTTACATTATTACTACTGTCTATATCTAAAAACATAATCTTATCACCTGATTCTTTTTGGTCAAGATTTAAAGTATTACTACTACCAGCAATATTCAAAGAAGTAAAGTGGTCACCAACATTTAATAAATGTAATTGGTCAAGTGTGAGTGTGTTTGAAGCACCTACCACATTTACTAATGCTCTTTGGTCTTTGTCTTGTACAATTGTAAGATTATTACTATTACCATTTATGTCAATACCTAAAACATTGTTATCATTATTTTGAGTTATGGATAATGTATTGTTATCACCTACAATCGAAGCATTACTTGTTAAGTCTGTTCCTATAATTAAATTGTTATCACCATCTTGCACGATATCTAAATCTAGACTACCACCACTTTGAGTAATGTAAACACCATTACCTGTTTTTGCTCTCGTTGTATTAACTATTGTTGTTTGTGAAGAAGATATTGCAGATTGTGGTGTTGAAGAAGTATATAACTCTCCGATAAATTCATCTGTACTTGCACTGTCATAACTTGATGTAAATTGATTTATATCAAAGGTAACATAAACTTCACCTGAGTATCCACTTGGCAATTGGTCACCTGACCATTTCATCCATAATATTTTTCCACTTGTACTTTTAACAACCCATGTACCATCACCTGTAAAATAAGCACCATAAGGATAAACACCTACATCACTATAACTTGAAACTCCTGCTGATGTATTTGTTTGTGTCATGTTACAATCATTACCACAATTACCACCACCTGTCGTTCCTACAATAGTTATTGAAGCACTCAGAGTATTGTTTATAAATGCACCTATAGTATTATTATTATTTGAATGGTTTACATGATTCTCACCTACGAGAGTTAGTATACCACCAGCATTTACAAAAGCTGCATATCTTGTTCTACCATTACTACCTATACTGTTATTATATTTTAAATCAAATACCACATCATAATTATTAATTAAATTTTCTGGTACAGAACCAGATGTTGAAAGTGTTACTGTGTAACCATCTTCTTCTAATTGTGCTTTAACATTTGTATGAGCGTCTGAATAACTTGAATGTAAAATTAAAGCAGTATCAGTTGCAAAAACATTTACACTAAACAATAATAAAAATAGACTACTGAGCTTGATAAATTCTAATCGCATTTTCTGGCCCTCCTAATTCGTAATCTATGATTTCAAAATCCTGTTGTTGAATATTTAAAACATATCCATATTCTTTGTTAAGTCTTAATTCAATAAAATTTCCTTGACCATCTTCTCTACTCCATAACCAATCTGGGTCTTCATCTAATAATATAATACCTGTTTCAGGGTCTTTACCTAATCTTACACCATCACGACCTTTGTCAAATTCACTTCTCATTGACTTTGATAATTCAGCATTAATTTGGTCTAGAATGTTTACTAAGAAGTTTTGTTCTAAGAAATCTATATCTAATCCTGTTGCCCAGTTTTCTGTTTCTTCTTCTAAGTGGTCTACTTCTAAATCATCAAAATCTAAAAAGTCAATGTCTAATGCATTTGCAATTTTTATATATTCTTCTTTACTTTGTTGTTTTGCTATTTCTTTTGGTTTAGATATAATTAATAAGTTACCTATTAAGTCTTCATCTATATCTAAGATAACTGGTTTCATAGGATTACTTGAAACTGTATCTACGACTGTAGCTTGAAATGCCTGATTCAATATTACTTGACCAGCATCAGATGTTACATCTATTTCTCCTACATAACAATTACCATTAGTATCGCATGATGGTAATAATATAATTGTGGAACTACCTGTTTCATCTATAGTCATTGTAAAGTCTGTTCCACGAACACCGATTGTGGCAGTTGGTGTTTGTATCTTTACATTTTGTTTTGAGTTTTTTGCAATCTGACCAGATGCATATCTTACTGTACCTAAAGATGCCTTTAAAGATAAGACACCTGTTTTTGTATTTGGGTCATAAACAAATTCATCAATCACTAGTTTAGAATGTTCAGTTACATCTACTCTAGTATCATCAATAAATTCTATGGCAGTTTTACCTTTACCTGTTTTAATTGTATCATAAGAAAAAATGTCTAAGTCTTTTTTACCTTCAAACTCATCACCCTCTTTTCTTTCTACAATCGAATTACCTTCTTGTAATATTACATCACCAATGGCTGCACCAAAGGTATTAGTGCTAAACAACAAAATCATAATAAAAAACTTTTTCATTTTAATCTGTTTGTGTTATATCTATATCGTGGTTGTCGCCAACTGTTGTTAATGTAACCATGTTATCATAGATACCACTTTGAGTTATATCTACATCAGCAATACCACCTGTATGAGTATGTATGTAGGTGTGACCAACACTGTCACCATTACCATTAATATCAACTAAGAAATTGTTTGTATCTCCATTGATTGATAATGTTAAGATTGCAGAGTTACCATCTACTGTACCTAAGATTGTGTTACTATCACTTCCACTTGCACCTGTTATGTTAACTGTTGCTGTACTTGCTGAAGTACTTTCACCTATGTCTATATCAATGTCGTTACTTGAACCAACCCATACAACAGAAGCAGTCGCTGTAGCACATGATGAATTACTTCCACCACTGTCACAATTAAAGTCTATGTTGTTAGAACTACCTGTTACAGAAAATGTACCTGTATAGGTTGCACCATTAACATCAAAGGTCATGACATTGGAATCACCAACTTGTGTGATTGCCAAGTTTGTTGTTGCACCAATCACACTAGAAGCTGTACCAGAACTACCTACTGTGTTGTTTTGACCATCTTGTGTAATATCCAAATCAAGTGTAGCACCTGATTGGTTTACATAGATGTCATTAGCATAAACCGATAACGAAATAAACATTAACATACTATATGTGATTATTTTTTTCATTCCTCTACTCTCCATTTCTTAAACTTCCAATAGTCTAGTTTCTCTCCTCGTTCAACCATTTTTAAAACTGCATACTCTATTGCAGAACGAATTGCATAATCTGTTGGTTCATTTACAGCTGCACCAGATTCCATTTCTAATGCTTTAGTTCTCATGTCAAAGAATCTAAAAACATCAGAACCTATCTGATAACTAGCAATCTTCTTTGTCGCTGATACAGTTAAAAGGACTTCTCCTGTTTGTACTGCAATCAATCTCAATCCAACAGTCACTTGGTCTGTACGATATTGTTTGGAAGCTCCAATACCGAATACTCTTGCACCATCGCCACCACTTACGACATTTGAATCGTAACTGACAACACCCCCCTCTATAATAAGTCCAGCAAATATTAGTGGTTTTAATACTGTACCTGCCTTTTGTTCACCATCATATAATTCTCTTGTAGACCTAATCAATTGTCTTTCTTTGACTAGACTACCCAATCCTTTTCTTTCAACTACTGTAAACCAATCTCCCTCACTTACCATTTTAAGTGCTGATATTAAGTACACTTCAGGGCCTTGTGTTACTGCAGTACTTAACTGAGAAAACTTTTCACTTGGTTTTCTCTGTCCTGTTCTATCAGGAAAATCATAAATCGCAATAGTTATTTTCTCTTGGTCTAACTCAGGTATTCCTCTCAACAAATCTGATGTTGTAGGATTTTCAATAAATGGTTTTTGGGAATATTCAACATAGTTTCCCATTGTTGTTGAACAACCTGACATGCAGAATCCCATCAAAAATATTAATATATAAGTCCATGTCATAATATATTTCCTAACCTAAAAAGTAAAATCTCCAACTGGTACAGATAATGTTGACACTGTTCCTGTAGCATCAGTTATAGTCAAACTAATTATATCTGTTGATGAATCCTTAACCCAATAAATTTGAGAACCTTCTACTGTTGCAGTTCCACTTGTTGCACAATTAGATGTACAACTTGTTCCAAACATATTGTCTACTAATTGTTTAGACAAGTTAGCGTAAATACGACTTTC
>Ga0209830_10003991_pt1 | contig 10994 bp, 12 predicted proteins | sample ArcticOcean_MG_C_12_FD_187439 | JGI IMG/M metagenome (GOLD analysis project Ga0209830, IMG submission 187439) | Marine microbial communities from western Arctic Ocean - ArcticOcean_MG_CB8_130 (SPAdes) (version 2) | ecosystem: Environmental > Aquatic > Marine > Oceanic | place: Arctic Ocean...
TAATAAATTAATTTAATCAGGCGATGAATAAAAGTCGCCTGATTTTTTTTTGAATTTAATTAGAGGTTTTAAAAGTGAGTTATTTTTCATTCCTGGCTGAACATGGATCTACTTTATTACTAGGAACGGTTACCACAGTTAAGGTATTAATTTGTGCTACTATTATTTACGTAATAATTTCAATAATTTTTGGATTAATGAGAGTATCAAATAATTCAATTATTCAAGGTGCTGCAACTATTTATATAGAATTTTTCAGAGGAACCTCTTTAATGGTTCAATTATTTTGGGTTTATTATGTTTTACCATTCTTTGGTATGTCTCTTGAGGCTTTCACGTCAGGTGTTGTAGCTATAGGAATGAATTTTGGTGCTTATGGTGCCGAAATTGTCAGAGGTGGAATAATAGCTGTACCAAAAGGTCAGTGGGAAGGAGCTTATGCTCTAAACTTTAGTCCAGCAAAAAGAATGAGAAAAATTATTATACCTCAAATTTTTCCAATTATACTTCCACCAGCGGCAAATTTAACTGTAGAACTTTTAAAAGCTACTGCATTAGTTGCACTAGTAACTGTTGTTGATCTGACATTTGAAGCAAAACAAATTAATTCCATTACATGGTTATCTGCTCAATGTTTTGGAACTGCACTTATAATATATTACATTATATCTAGATTTTTTCTTGTCCCGTTCTTACGTTGGTTAGAGGTTCTTGCTGCAAGAAAAGTTGGAAAGGAGAAAATATAATATGGACGCAGAATGGAAATGGGATTTTGCATATCAAATACTACCTAAAATGTTGCTGGCAACCTTAAATACTATAATGGCTGCAGGAATAGGTTACGCAATAGCTGTTGTAGTAGGTATGCTATTTTTAATAGGTCAACGAACACCTTATAAAATTATAAACATAATAGTTAGAGAAATAGTAGAATTTATTCGTTCAACACCGCTTCTCATTCAATTATTTTTTGTGTATTTTGTTGGTCCTCAATTTGGAATAGTTTTATCTGCCTGGGTATCAGCAATGATAACTATAGGACTTCATTTTGGGACATATCTTTCAGAAGTTTATAGAGGAGCATTAGAGGGTGTTCCAAAATCTCAGCTCGAAGCATGTAGAGCATTAAATTTTTCCACAATATACACTTATAAAAGAATAATTTTCCCTCAAGCATTTCCTATAGCAATTCCAGGGATGGGAAATTATTTAGTAGGAATTTTTAAAGATACACCATTATTGTCAACTATTGGAGTTGCGGAATTATTCCATGCAGCAACAGCAGTGGGAGGTTACCACTATCGTTATTTAGAGCCATACACTATGGTTGGAGTTATTTTCTTAATTCTTTCAATACCTGCTGCTATAGGTATTAGAAAATTAGAAAGATCAGTTAACAAAGCACAAGGAAAGGTAAAAAATTAAATGAATAATTCTGATGATACTTTAGTAAAGTTTTCTGATGTCACAAAACAATATGGAGACCTTGTCGTTTTAGATAAGCTTAATTTAGAAATTAAAAAAAATGAAATGGTTTCAATTATTGGTCCATCGGGTTCAGGTAAAACGACTGTATTAAGAGCTTTAATGACACTTGAGAAGATTGATAAGGGCGTAATTTATTTAGAAAATGAACCGTTAACTCATATGCCTGATAAAGGAAAACTAGTTGTTGCTAGTGAAAAGTATTTAAGAGAAAGACGATCTAAAATAGGAATGGTCTTTCAGCAGTTTAATCTTTTTCCTCATATGACGGCCCTACAAAATTGTATCGAGGCACCAGTTGAAGTACTAGGCATGAACAAAGAAGAAGCTGAAGAAAGAGCATTAGATTTGTTAGATTTAGTTGGATTGTCAGATAAAAAAGACGAACATCCCTCAAGGTTATCAGGCGGTCAACAACAAAGAGTTGCAATAGCAAGAGCTTTAGCTATGAGACCAAAAGTTATGCTTTTAGATGAAATTACATCTGCATTGGACCCCGAAGTTGTTGGTGAAGTTTTAAATGTAATTAGATCTTTGAATAAAGAGCATGATCTTACTATGATTATGGTTACACATCAAATGGGCTTTGCTAGAGAAATATCGGATCGTGTATGCTTTTTTAATGAAGGAAAGATATTTGAACAGGGTCCCCCAGAACAGTTATTTGATAATCCACAGAATGAAAGAACGAAGCAATTTTTACATGCCGTTCTAGATGCTAATTAAGGAAAATACTTAAACTTTAATCATCAGCGTATACTTTTTCTTCTTTTTCATGTTTTTCTTGGGCCGCTATACAAAGGTCGGCAACAGGCCTTGCCATTAATCTTTTTAAACCTATTGGCTCAGCTGTATCTGCACAAAATCCATAAGTTTTATCTTTAACTCTTAATAGAGCTTTATCAATCTTAGAAATTAATTTTATTTGTCTATTGATAGCTTTCATTTCTACTGCTTTATCAGTGTATGAACTTGCTTGATCGACTATATCAGCTGAAACACTATTGTCGTCTATTGATCCATGGTAAAGTGCTTCATTATTCGCTTTTACTAAATCTTTTTTCCATTCTGTAAGTTTTATTTTGAAAAAAGTTAGATGCTTTTCACACATATATTTTTCAGCATCTTTAGGTATGTACATTTTTGAAATTTTAATTGGTGTTTCAATTTTTTTTTTAATAACAGTTTTTTTTACCACTGTAGAAGCTTTTTTTGTTTTAGGGGCAGCTTTTTTAGCAGATGATTTTGAGATTTTAGGCATATATTTAAATTTAAGTTGCCGGAGTATATTCAGCAATTAATACGTGTCAAGTAAGCTTAATTCATATAAATTGAAATAATAAGTAAGCATTAATATTATAAGTCCATTATGAGTTTTAATAAAAAAAGCATAAATAAATTATTTTACATTTTTATTGCAATACATTTAATTTTATGGACGTTAGTCCCATCATTAACAAACAACAACTTACCCTTAGATACAATAGAAGCTTTGGCCTGGGGAGGTAATTTGGATTGGGGATTTAACAAGCACCCACCTGCAAGCGCTTTTTTTGCTGAATTATTCTATCAAATTTTTGGCAATAATGATTGGGCCTATTATTTGTTAAGCCAAATTTTTTTAGTATTTTCTTTTTTTATTATATTTAAGCTTTCACAAGAAATTTATAAAAATAAAATTTTTGGACTTCTTTCGGTGGTAATATTGGAAGGTATATATTTTTATAATTATACAACACCTGAATTTAATGTCTATATATCTGAACTACCATTTTGGACGTTAACTGTCTATTATGCTTATAAAGCCAATTTTAGAAATAATGTTAAAGATTGGGCTATGCTTGGTTTTTTTAGTGCAATTGGGTTTTTATCTCACTACTTATTTTCTTATCTATTATTAAGTATAACATTTTTTTTTATTTATATATTTATTAAAGATAAAAAATTTAATTTTAAATCACTGATCGCTTTCGAAATATTTATAATAGCTTTAATTCCACATTTAATATGGTTAGCAGAAAATAATTATATTACAATCACATATGGTTTACATCGAGCTGACTCAGGATTAAATGATAAATATTTAATTGACCATATAATTTATCCTCTTTCTTTTTTACTAAAACAAATAGGAATATTAATTCCTTTTTGGATAATGTTATTTATGCTTGTTAGTAAATTTAAGTTTAAATTAAATTTTAAAGACACAAAATTTATATTTTTAGTTTTTATAAATTTTCTTCCAATAATTTTAATTGCAATGACTTCACTTTTAACTGGATCCAAAATAAAAACAATGTGGTTAACTCCATTTTATTTATTTTTTGGAGTATTTTTTATTTATCTATTCCAAAAAGAAATAAACTTAAGAAAATTAAAGAATTTTTTTATCTCCTTTTTATTTTTTTTCATATTGTCTCCAATCATTTATTCAACTGTTTCACTATCTCAAAAAAACAAAAGAACAGATTATTCTGGAAAACAAATTGCAATTAAAACTCAATACATCTGGGATCAGGAGTACAAAGAACCCATTAATGTTGTGTTTGGAGATGAATGGCTTGCTGGAAATCTGTCATATCATTTAAAATCTAGACCCATATGGGAAGGACCTGTATCAAAAGATAAATTAAATTCACTATCAAAATTTATCTGTATTGGTAATATTTGTGTTGGATATAGATGAAAAAAATTAAAATTTTAATTCCTGTTTATAATGATTGGCGATCAGTATTTAAACTTATGGAAAATATAGATCAGAGACTTGAAGACTGGAAACCCGATGTTGCTCAAATATCAGTCATAATTATTAATGATGCCTCTACAGAAAAAAAACCAAATATCACTTCTATTTATAATCGTCTAAAATCAATTGAAGTAATTAATATGAAAGAAAATAAGGGACACGCAAGATGCATTGCTGCTGGACTAAAATATATTACTAAAAATGATGATTTTGATTTAGTCGTCCCTATGGATGCTGATGGAGAAGATAAGCCAGAAGAATTTGGGACACTTCTTTGTGAGGCTTATGCATATTCTAACGAAGTCATTACCGCTAATAGAGTTAAAAGATCTGAGGGTTTTATTTTTAGACTTTGTTATTTATTCCATAAGTATTTAACTTTTATTTTTACAGGACAAATGATTAAGTTTGGCAATTATTGTTGCTTACCCAAAAATATAGTAGGTAAAATGGTCAATGAAGCTGCGACATGGAGTAGTTTTTCAGGGTCATTGGCAAAAATAGTGAAAGATCGAAAGTCTATTCCATCTACAAGAGGAAAAAGATACTTTGGCCCTTCTAAAATGAGTTTTATGAATTTACTAAAACACTCATTTTCTATTATGACAGTTTTTAAAACTACATTGCTAATTAGGTCTGTATTATTTTTAATTTTTTATTTATTTTTAATAGCAAGTAATACATCGGCTATTACATTAATACCAGTTGCAGCAGTTATTGTTATGATGATTTCAGTGATCATATTATCAAGAAGAGAAAATATGTCAGAATTTAATAATTCTTTAGAAAATATCCAAGCTATAGATCATATTAAATAGCTTTTATTATTGGCAATGAATGAAAGTCAGCAGTATCTATCTTTGAAGAATGATCTCTCCTCATATTCCACCTCTTATTAACTCCAGCACTAGCTAAACTTAGTGTTGATCTGCCATACCTATAATTTGTACTATCGATAGATCTCATTAAGCCTTTAATCTTCTCATCTTTTTCCGAAGAAAATAAATTTTTGCTACCATCTGAGCTAACTAAACCAGTTAATGTTATCCCTGCTTTTTGATACCTGTATCCATTTATAAAGATTTCATTTAATGCAATCAAAGCAGTTTTAACTATTTCGATACTGTTATTTGTAGCAATTGGAAAATCTATAGTTTTAGCATTTGAATAATAAACTCCTCTATTTTGAAAAGGACTTGTTCTAACAGAAACAGTTATTGATTTTGCAATTAAAGATTCTGATCTAATTTTTTCTGAAGCATTTAAACAGTAACTTGCAACTGCTTCTTGAAGTTCTTGAAATTTTTCAACTCTAGTACCAAATGATCTTGATACTACACAGCTTTTTCTTTTTGAACCTTTGAGATCTAAAGGAATACAAGGAACACCTCTAAGCTCTAATGCAGTCCTAGAGCTTAAAACATTTGAACTTTTTTTAATCCAGGTGTTTGACATATTTTTTAATTGCTTAGCATTGTAAATTCCATTTTGATGATAAAATTTTGTAAGTTGCTTTCCAACTCCCCATACATCGTTGATATCTATTTTTTCTAATAGTGGATCAATATTTTCAATTCCTATTAAATTTGTGACACCAGATTGTTTTTTCTTTGCTATATGATTTGCAATCTTGCTTAGTGTTTTAGTTTTTGCAATACCAATACTTGTTGGTATCCCTGTCCACTGTAAAACAATGCTTCTAATTTCTTTTCCAACATCTTCAACCTCATCATCAGGGTAATTACTCAAATCTAAGAAAGCTTCATCAATTGAATATATTTCTAACTCAGGATTAAATCTTTTTAAAGTTCTCATTACTCTTCTAGATAGATCTCCATACAAAGAATAGTTTGAAGAAAATACATAAACTTTGTTTTTAAGTATTATATCCTTAGCTTTAAAATAAGGCTCACCCATCTTGATACCAAGAGCTTTTGCTTCAGTTGATCTCGATATGATGCAGCCATCATTATTAGATAAAACTACAACAGGTTTATTTCTAATTTTAGGATTAAATAACCTCTCGCAAGAAACATAAAATGAATTGCAATCTACTAATGCTATTTTTTTAGTACGTTGAATGGATGACATAAGTCACAACTCCCCAGATAAACACTTCAGTTTCATCTCCAATAATTATTTTATCTTCAATATTTTTTGAACCAGATGTTAAAAATTGTCCATCCTTAGATCTAACAAAACTTTTAACAACTAATTCATCATGAACATTTGCAACTACTGTTGAAAAATTTTTAGGTTTTAAACTTCTATCAATAACTAATAAGTCACCATCATAAATGCCAACATCGGTCATAGATTTTCCCTGAACTCTAATGATAAAAGTTGCAGGAACATTTTTTATTAGATGAACGTTAAGATCTACATCTTCTTCAATGTAATCTGTTGCAGGAGAGGGAAAGCCAGCACCTGCTTTATGTAGGTAAAAGGGAATAGTTAGTTTCATGTTCTTATTTTGTTCTTATTTATAGACTAGTTATAGAGTACACGCAAGAGGTTGTATTTTGAGTCTGTAACTGAATCAAAGGTGAATCAAAAGGTGAACATCCAAACTATATTTTGTAGCCTTGTGGATAACTTCAACCAGAGATAGTTTAACTGCAATAAAATGAGAAAAATTTTATCAATTTATATATTAAGTTTAATTGCGGTTTCTAGTGTTATGGCAGCTGATGAAGTGAAATATACAACAGTTAGCAAAAGTAAACTTTATGAGATTAGAAAGTATCCTGATCGATTGGTTATTGAAACTGAAACCTCTGATCAAAATAGTGGTTTTAAAAAATTATTTAAATATATCTCTGGAAACAATAAAGATAAAAAAGAAATAAAGATGACCACACCTGTTACACAAACAGAGAAAAATGGAAATATGACAATGCAATTTTATATACCTACAGAATTTAATGAGAACAATGTGCCTGACCCAAATAATTCAGAAGTTAAAGTTTTAAATATTAAAGGTGGGCTTTACGCTGCTATAGTATATTCGGGCAGGGCATCAGATAGTAATTATAATAAACACAAAAATATTTTAGAAGATCAATTAAAGAAAGATAAAATATCAATAATAAGCAAACCAATTAGAGCAACTTATAACAGCCCATTTACCTTACCAATGCTTAGGAGGAATGAGGTAATATTTAAAATTGAAAAAAATACTTAAGGAGAAATAAATGAAAAAACTAATATGTCATTGTGGAGAGGTAGAAGCTGAAATTAATTTAGATGGAGATCTGCGAAAGGTGCTACAATGTAATTGCTCAATTTGTAAAAGAAGAAATGCAGTTATGTCAATGGTTAAGAATGAAGATTTTAAAATTATTAAAGGTAAAGACAAATTAAAACTTTATCAATTTCATACAAAAGTTGCGAAGCATTATTTCTGTTCTAATTGTGGAATTTATACACATCACAATCCAAGAGCCAACCCAGCAATGACAGGATTTAATTTAGGCTGCATTGATGAAATGAATATTTTTGATTTAAAAGATGTTGCTGTAAATGATGGTCAAAACCATCCTCTTGATAAAAAATAATTTTTTATGAATGAAGTTAGTGATTGTTTTGCTAAAATTAAAAAAAATTGTTTTAAATTTATTGCATCTCAAGAAACAAAGAGAGATAAATTTAAAAATAAAGAAAAGATGATTAAGTCTTTTTTAATTCCAGTAAGTCAGTGGATTTCCAAAAAAACTAATAAGAAAAAAACTTTAATCATAGGCTTGGCTGGTGGACAAGGTTCAGGTAAAACTACTATCTCATCAATTTTGACTTTAATTTTACAAGAATATTTTAAGTTAAATGTTTTTAAAGTTTCAATTGATGATTTTTATAAGACAAGGAGAGATAGAAAAATACTATCTAAAAATAAACATCCTTTATTAATGACACGAGGGGTTCCAGGAACACATGACATAGATTTAATGTTAAAATTCTTCAAAAAAGTTAAATCAAAAAGCTTTAAATTCCTGGAAGTTCCAAAGTTTAATAAAGCAATAGATGATCGTTGTAAAAAAAATTCGTGGTATAAACTTAAATCTAAACCGGATGTGGTAATTTTTGAAGGTTGGTGCGTTGGTGCTAAAGCTCAAACAAACAAACAGTTGAAAACCCCAATTAATTCACTTGAGAGGGTTTATGATCAAGGTATTAAGTGGAGATCTCACGTTAATATCCAATTGAAAACAAAATATAAGATATTATTTAAACAGTTGGATGGATTACTTTATTTAAAGGCAAAAAATTTTAATATATTAAGAAATTGGAGATTAAAACAAGAGAGAAAACTTTGGGTACAAACAAGAAATAAAAAGAATTTGAAGATTATGAGCAGTGGAGATGTAATAAATTTTATGCAAACCTATCAAAGAATTACTCAACAAATGTTTAAAGATGCTATAAAAAGCTCATCTATAATTATGAATTTAAGTAGCAATCATCAAATTGAAAAGATAAAATTTAAAAAATAATGAAAAAAATAATTTTAATTTTTTTTTCAGTTTTATTCTTAAACCAACAAGTCTTAGCAGTAACTTTATTTGAAGCTCTTACAGAAGCCTATAAAAATAATACTGAGTTAAATGCCGAGAGAGAAAATATTAATATTTCAGAGGAAGATTTAAAGATTTCAAAAAGTAATTACTTACCATCAGTCACAATTTCTGGAAGTGAAAGTCGAGAAGACACAAGTAAATTGACTAACAGAGTGGGTGTTGAGCAGTCAGTTAATGATGTTGATCCTTCTACTCAATCTATAAAAATTGAACAAACATTAATAGACTTTGGTATAAGCGCCGATGTTAAAAAAAATAAAATTGGAATTAGCCTTGCTACTATAAAGTTATTAAAAAAAGAACAAGAGATTTTATTAAAAGCAGTCGAAGCTTACTCTGGTTTGATGTTGGCTAATGAAAAATTAAAAATTAATCAAAGCAACCTTAATTTGTTAGAACGACAAGTTGAAACTAATAGAGCTAGACTTGAAAGAGGACAAATTACCTTATCTGATTTAGCTCAATCGGATTCATCATTAGCTGGAGCGCAGGCAAATTTTATTCAATCTCAAAATGAAGTCATATCCAATAAGCTGAATTATGAAAATATTATTGGGCCAATTGTAGATGCAAATAGTTTGAATAAAAATTTTGATATTAATATTATGCTTCCAAATAGCTTGAATGACGCGATTGATATTGCAAAAAAATATAATCCTGAATTAATTATAGCAAAGTTAGAATATGAACAATCAGAAAAAGATGTAATTATTTCTAAGTCTGATTTATCACCTTCTGCAAAACTTTCTTATGAAAATTCTAGATCTAAAGACTTTAGCTCATTATATGATGAGCGTAATAAAAATATTTTAAAAGCAACTATTACATGGCCGATATACTCAGGTGGAAAAAATATTGCCTCACTTAATAAAAGTAGAAATTTAAAAAATAGAAAAAAATTATTATTAAATAGTGTTACAAAAACTAATAATAGTAATACAGCAATCTCATGGTCTACACTTCAGTCTTCAAAAAGTTTATTGAATTCAGTTAAATTTCAAGTCAAGGCAGCTGAAATAGCGAATGAAGGGATAACAGTAGAATATGAGTCTGGACTTGGAAGATCTACCTTGGATGTTATTCAATCCAATTCTATTTTACTCAACTCTAGAATTGCTTTAGCAAATTCAGAAAGAAATTACCTGCTTGCTCAATTCAATGTATTAAAGTCCATTGGTCAGCTGAATAGCGGCCACTTAAAACTTAAGTAATAAAGCCAATTTTTTTTAAAATTAACTATTGATAAAAAGAACAAAATGTGTACATTTAGAGCACGATTCGATCACTAATTATTTAATAAAAAGGCATAAAATGAATAAAAACAAATTAAAAGTAGTTAAAACTACAAAAGCACAGCAAGTAGAAGGCAGCGAAAAAAATAAAGCATTAGATGCTGCAATAGCACAAATTACAGACAATTTTGGAAAAGGCTCTGTAATGAAGCTTGGTGAAAGAAGAGCAATGGATATTGAATCAGTATCAACGGGTTCATTAAGTTTAGATGTTGCACTTGGGATAGGTGGTTTACCTAAAGGAAGGGTAATTGAAATCTATGGCCCTGAATCATCTGGAAAAACAACCCTAGCCCTACAAGTTTTAGCTGAAGCTCAAAAAACAGGTGGAATATGTGCATTTATAGATGCGGAACATGCTTTAGACCCAGTCTATGCAAAAAAACTTGGTGTAGATACTGAGGAATTATTAATTTCACAACCAGATACAGGGGAACAAGCATTAGAAATCGCTGACACGTTAGTTAAATCAGGTTCCATTTCTGTAATTGTTGTTGATTCAGTTGCAGCATTAACCCCTAGAGCAGAAATTGAAGGAGAAATGGGAGATCACCATGTAGGACTTCAATCAAGATTAATGAGTCAGGCTTTAAGAAAGTTAACTGGTTCAATTTCAAGCACAAATACTATGATGATTTTTATAAATCAAATTAGGATGAAGATTGGGGTTATGTTCGGAAGTCCAGAGACCACTTCAGGTGGAAATGCACTTAAGTTTTATTCATCAGTAAGAATGGACATCAGACGAATTGGTGCCATCAAAGATGGTGATGAAATTATTGGTAACTCAACAAGGGTTAAAGTAGTTAAAAATAAAGTAGCACCTCCATTTAAAGTTGTAGAATTTGACCTTATGTATGGAAAAGGTATTAGTAAGGTAGGTGAATTAGTTGACCT
>Ga0209830_10003992_pt1 | contig 10989 bp, 15 predicted proteins | sample ArcticOcean_MG_C_12_FD_187439 | JGI IMG/M metagenome (GOLD analysis project Ga0209830, IMG submission 187439) | Marine microbial communities from western Arctic Ocean - ArcticOcean_MG_CB8_130 (SPAdes) (version 2) | ecosystem: Environmental > Aquatic > Marine > Oceanic | place: Arctic Ocean...
CATTAATTGGACCTAAGATAAGTGTAATGGGGCGTTACAGAAAAACTAGAACGATCTCTGTCTTCTCCCATAGCTCTTTCAAATTCTTCTTCATAAATTGCTTTTAACATCTGTGTTCTTTGTGGGGCTTTTTTCAAAGAAAGATAATAAGCTAATCCTGCGGCTAGGCAAGGATAAAATCTAAAAGGAACATCCATTGTATTAATTTGAGAATCAGCGTCCTCTATTCTAGTTAAAGCATCGTAGTACAAAACATCTGTACTGTTTTCAGGTGTAGGCCAAATTTTTAAATTAGGGGTCACTTGTCTGTCTAAGAAAAATTGAGTGGGCCTACCTGTAGTAGCTTTGGTTGGAATAGCTAGGTCATCCGATCTACTTATTCTTGTTAAAGAATAGTCAGTGCTGGATCGTCTTACAACAACATTTAAAATATCAATGACATCCGTTCCTAAAGAATACTCTCTATCATCTGCGGTTAAAGCTTGGCTTCTTTGAGTAATGGTCCATTGGTTCAAACCTCTGTTTGCCCACTCGGCAAACATTAAATTTAAAGATCTACGAGCCGTAGCTAAATCGTAACCTGTGCGAACTTCTAATCCACACCTTTCAAAAGCCTCTTCAACGTATTCTGCTGCGTTCAGCTCAAAATCTGTAGAATTAGATGTGGTCATTTGTTACACCTTCTTTGTTTTCTTTTTAGCGGTTTTAGCGGCTTTAATAAAATTTGCCTTTGTTGGGGCACCTTTTGACCCAACTTTTCTCATTGTTTCTCCAGAGCCAGCGGCGATTCGCTTTCTTTTTTTGTTAATGTTAGCGTATAAACTCATTTATATCTCCAAAAAACGTACTTAAAGTAATCTTTCAAATATTTTTACTGCAAAAGGGGAAATGAATATTAAAATAGCTAATCCCCAAAGTTTATCTTCAAGTCTTTTTAGTTTATCATTTATTTCACCGTATCTTTTATCACAAGATGCTTCATGTTTTTCCAATAACTTTAAAATATCTTTACCTGTCATTAGCACTTCCACCTTTTTCTAGCTTGTCTTAATCTGCTATTAGGATCTTTAGCGGCTTTAGGAAATTGTTTCATTTGTCCTGCACTCCTAGCACAATAAGACTTTCTACGTTTAGCATCCTTACTACCAGCCTTAACTTTACCTGTTACAGCTGTTTTAAGTTTGCTTCCAGGGTTATCTCTGCGGTATTTAGCAACACCTTTCTTAGTCATACCCGCACCGGATTTAGTGGGCCTCTTCTGACCCCCGCTTATAGTATGACCTTTCATAGTGCCTTTTTCTGCCATTTACATCTCTATGCGTAGAAAAAACTCATCATGTCTACAGTAGTGTTGGTGTATACAACGTATAGACCGTCTTCAAATACAATGCCATTTAACGGTATTGTATTATCTACCGTAGTGTTATCTGTGCCAATAGTTCTAGCCTTAAAAAGAGCAGAACCTGTACCATTTGGGTTACCATTGAAAAACTCAATAACACCCGCTGTACCTCCAGAAACAATAGAGTACCCTTTAAGACGAACTCTCCCAAAGAACACTTTATCTAATGCATCTGCACTGGTACCTGCCGTAACTGTTCCTGCCGGATCTCCTACTGCTGATATACCTGAAACTGTTTGAAAGTATTTAGTACTTGTGGCAGTTCCTGCATTAGCTCCAAGAAAAGTTTCTACTAAAGCATCACCTGCAATATCTGTTCCTGTAACTGTAAAAGAAATGCCACTGTCATTACCACCAGATACAATAACTATTTTTCTAGATGAACCTGCGGAAGAGTAAGCATTACCAACATGCAATGCGCCCCCTATTACTAATGCGGCGTTATTTGCGACTTGTGCTGAGGCTGAAATACCGTCTGGATCTGCTGCAATTTCATCGCTGATAAAAGCGACTTTTACATCTGAAACACCCATATTATTCTCCTTAGTAAAGTGGGGGAAATTAATCCCCCCTTAATTAAGCTTCGTAACCCATTAACTGAATGAATAACTTACCTGCTGTGTAATCTGCATCTGTTGCAGCACCAGTTGTTAAGTATAAAAACTCATCGGCTGCTGGAAAACCCGTAAAATAAACTTTACTTCCTAATGTTGCATCTCCAGCGTTAACTAAAAGAGTCTCTGCAAGACCAGATATCGCTCCATCCTCAACACCAGTTCCTTCTGTTGCTGAATGTATGTTAATGTCTGGATCTCCACCTGCTGGTGCTTCAAAACATTCCATGCTACCTGTTAAAATAGTCCCGTTAGTAGCTGCAGTTATTTGACCAATGTGACAAACCAATGCAGTTCCATTAACACCAATGATGTCCGCACCACCCGTTGATCTTAAACCAGTTAAGTCAATTAAAATGTTTGTTGTGATTATTCCACCAACTCTTTGGACAGATGATCTGTAAATAGTGCCTGAACCTGTTGTAATACCAGTTCCTGCTTCTACTGCCATAGTGTTAGCATCTAAAGAGGCAAAACCACTTGAATTTATGCTTGATAAAGTTGATATAGCACCTGTTGTGCCGTTTTTGCTGATGGTTGTGAAACCACCTTCAGATCGTATAGGACCTGCGAAAGTTGTATTAGCCATGTGAATCTCCTATCGTGGCAAATGTCAGTCACATTATGTAACTGTTAGGTTAGTCTTATTATACACAAAAAAAGAAGGGCGGCAAGTGCCGCCCTTAAATCTGATGCAATAATTTGCTTGGAGGCTATGCCGCACCAGGTGTTCCGAAGAGACAACGCCAGTCTGAAAAACCGAAGCTGTATCTTTCTCTTGCTTTAAAACGCATATTTCCAGTGTCAAAGTCACCTTCCATAGCTGTTTTAATAGCTGCTCTGTTAAAATATTTAAGACCGTTAGGAGCATCCGTCTTAATAAAGAATGCATCTGTGTCTGTTAAGAAATGGTTTACTACCGCGCCTTCTGGTAACATTCCCATGTTCTTTAGAGCATTTGCATCATTATCTGCAGATCCCGGTCTCAAGTTACTGTTTAACACACGCTCTGCAACAAACTGTAATTCTTTCGGAATTATCAATTTCATGCCGCGTACAGCAATTTTAAGTCCACGTTCATCTTGAAAACCAGCAATGTCAATCAAAGCTTGCTCAAGTGAAGTTTCATTTAAATCAGCTGCTACAGTAAGAAGATTACTTTGAGTTCCATTAACAGTTGGATGTGATGCACTCATAAAAGCAACTCCATCGCCACCTGCAGAAGCACCTGCAGTAAACGCGTTGTTCAAAATAGACGCAGCTTTAATTTGCTTTGTCTGAGCCATTGAACGTGCTAACGCTTTTGTGTAACGACCTGCTAAACGATCATACAAGTTATCTTCAATAGCTTCCTCAGTAATTGAGAACGCTAAGGCGATAGTCTCGTGTGAGTATCTTGCAGTATAAGTTTCTTGTGCGTCATCAAAACTAATCGCTCCACCCTCTGACTTATTAGGTGCAGTTGAAAAGCCTGCTAACATTACTTCTTCTTCAAACGCTCTATCTGAAGATTCTTCATCAAAAATCTCCGAATGCTCGTTCTCATAACGATCGTATTCTAGACCAAACAGTGCGTTAAGTCCAGGTTCTAGCTCTTTTGCTAGTTGTGCTCTTGAAATAGCCATTTTCTAAACCCTTTCTATATCCCTGTTGTGGCGAAGGTACCTACCGCCGCGCTTGTGTTAAGATTATAATGACCGTTTAACCTTACGATATACTGATGACCTACTGCAGAATAGTCTGAGTTAGCCTCATCTTCGTAAAGTCCTACAATTCTTACATCTAAGGTGTTTGTAGTAGCTCCAGTACTTATATCTAGTAAATCACTAGATTGTCCTGTAGAAGTGCTACCGCCGTTATAGGCAGCCATGTCGCAGTTAGCAAAAACATCCGCAAGAGCCGTTGCTCTATTAGTGTTAGTACCGTCTGCTGCAACTACGAATAATTGCATAGGATCGTCATAAACAAAAGCTTTCACAGGAAAGTTTGTATTTACGCTTACGCTGTTAGATCCCGGCCAATAGTTCTTAAAAGTAGGCTTACCAGTAACTGAGTCTACAAATTCTACTCCGGCTAATACACCTAAAGGAGATATCGCACCATCTGAAATGATGATTGTTCCTGTAGCAACGGGACAAACGATCCCGCCATTGTATATAGCTGTTGTGTAGTCATTTGCAATCTCATACTGTGTCATGGCATTGTTATTAACATTGCCACCTACCTTACCGATTGGACGAAGACCATAACCAGCAGTTATTTGATTTGCCATTTATTTTTCTCCATTTAATGGGGCTGCCCTATTTTTTAGGACCGCCAAAGGTTACACGAGACTGACGATCTGGTCGATTGATCGTCATAGTTGAATGTGCGTTCTCTCTCATCATGTCTTGATCGACCGCTTGCAGTTGATCATGCTTTCTTCCATCAAAGTAAGCTGTTCTTTCCGCAATGGTTTCATCAGGCATACGAGCTAAAACTAACCCACCTACTCCGAAAACACCTTCATATTTTCCCGAATCTACAACTGGAGCTTCAAAATCTGGATATTCATCTGAGCGAACTAATTCCCAACCTTCTCTCATTTTAGCAGAAACATTCTTAGTGTCATTAAAGCCACGAGTTTCCGCTCTTATCCAACGATGTTTGTAGCCATCTGGTGCGGGAGGTGCATCCAGCATGGATGGTGGAGCCCACGGTTTACGCTGTACCGTCTTCTCTCTTGTTTGTGTTGCGCGAGGAGTTCTTTTAATAGAACCTTCAAACAGTTCGTCTTGTTTTTCCATTATCCTACTCCTTAACGTATTTTGCGTATTGTTCTAAAGTAACCCCAAGTTTCTTCGCCATAGCGACTTGTCTTGAAGTCAACCTTACCTTATTCCCACTACTGCGCCCAGTTCCAACGGATCTATTTACAGATGCAACCGTCTGGGCGGGCCGCTTGTTCTGAACTCCGTCTTTAAACTTATGAGGAAATTCATCCTTCATTCGTCTATCTAATACATCATAGTACTCATCGCTCTTCGGGTCAATACCTTCCGACTCAACAATTTCTTTGTGAATACCAAATGCTGCATAGGTCATGGCGCTGTCTTCGCCAAACCAATCATTCTTTTGTGCCCACTGTTCCGCTTTAGGATCAGGCCTAGCTGTTGGAGCCGGGGCCTGCGCAACAGGTTGTTGTTGTATGGGCTGTCTTTGCCTTCTTTCATTAGAGGCTTTAGCCTGAGCCGCTCTATCGGCTTCTACAGCTAATTGTGTCATTTTTCTTTGAGCTGCTACCGCTGCTTCAGTATCGCCTATTTCCATAGCGCTTCTTAGAGCAGCTTCAGTTTGGCTTAATTCTGATTCTACGCGACCGCTATACTGGTCAACGTAGCTATTATCCATTTGATTAAGTCTTTTAGCTAACTCTTCATTTTCTCTAGCTTTTATTTGTGCAAACCGAGTAGCCTCATCAGCGCTTTTCTCAGCTTCGCGCATTTTCTTGGTAAGACGGTTAATTCTCTTTTGAGTTTGGTTTTCACTCTTTTGAAATTCATCATCAGACGTATCCGCTTCAACTTCCACTGCATTCGCAGCATCCGTAGTTGGTTCTTCGACAATAACTTCAACATCTGGTCCTTCTTCGCCTAAATCTAGGTCTAATTCTGCTTGTGCGTTATTTCCACTCATATCTACCTCTAATAATGTAAAATGTCTTCAGGGTCTAGTATTTTAGCTAATATTTCGTCATCATTTAAAATTCTGACTTCTCCGCCATCAATTTTAAACCGTGAACCAGCATATCGGGCAAACATTACCCAATCCTTCTCTGCACACCAAGAGCCCGCAGGAAATTTCTCTGTATCTTTGTAAGCTAAAGGACCTACTTTTAAAACGTACCCTACTTGAGTAGATATTTGTCCATCTTCCACAACTTTATCAGGCAACAAAATTCCGCCTTCTGTTTTGCCTTTTCCTCTATAAGGCAAGATAAGTATCCTCCAACCCGTAGGTTGAGGCATTCTGTCAATTAAATTTTGATCAATAAGACTTGGGTCTAATACCCTGTCTTTAGGATCTATATATGTTTTTTCTAATTCTGTAGCAACGGCTTCCATTTAAACTTCCTCTTGTTCTTGTTTTTCTAAAAGGTTTTTAATTTCTGTTTCAATGTACCCCAACGCTTCTAGGCCACCCATTAGTTCCTTATAATGCTCCATATTCTTTACGCTGTTATATTCTAACGCATTAAGAATAACTTCTCTTCTGTCCTTTATAAGTCTAAAAACGGCCTGTGCAAGATATATCTCATTCATTTCTATAAAAACCTTATATAGTCTGAGTCTATCTTATATCTTCCCATTATTTAGTCAAGGCCTGTTTCTTTTTTAATGTTGCTACATGCTTATAATAAAAGAAGTTACTTATATTACCAAAGAACTTAGATAATGTTAACCAATGCCACATCATTTAGTTAATCCTTTGTACTTTTCAAAACTGCGAAGTCCGCCCAATCCGAGCATTCCCATCAAAACCGTCATAAGTGAACCCATATCAAAACTGGGTAGCTCTGGTATAACAACATTTAAATAAGCACATACAAATATAGTAACAGGTGCTAAGACAAAATGCCAGCAAAGAGCAATTCCGCACGTCCAGCCAATAAAGGGGCGCCACCCGCTTACAAAGATGGATTTGTGCTGTGCTTCGGCCTTGTTTATTTCTATTTGCCCTTTTGCAAGCTCTGCGGCATGATTTTCTGCCATTGTTGCCACCTCATGTGCCAACTTGTTCTTCATGTCCTTATCTTCTATAAACTTTCCAAGAAGATTAGAAACGGGTCCTATTAAAGCTGTTAAGATACTATAATCTCCCTATTGTTAATTTCTTGCACTTCCATTTATCAGGCTTCCACATAGGATAATGCTCATGTACTTGCCTGCTTATTGATAGTGCCCTCTGTTTACATTCAAACTCTGTTTCATATGGTCCATATTGATCTTCTAAAGTAAGACATTTATCTGGCATACCTATTACACATATTATGACTAATGCCTTGAACATATCACTTTTTGTTCATCCATGCAGTTGTACCCATGTAAGCACCAACAATTCCTGCTCCAGATAAATAAAATAAATTACTTATATCAGATAAAGCTTTAACTCTTTCTAAATCAATAATAAACATAGCCAAGGTAAACACGCCCATAGCAATCAAAGTGGCTCTTGCCATTCTTAATTGTGCTAGTTGTTTTCTTAATAAGGTTTCCGTTTCCTTCATTGCTTTAGCCGTTTCAAGCTCCTCGTCCGTGACAATGCCGTCTCCGTCTAGGTCAAAATCATTATATTTGCTATTGTTTTGAAGTGTTTTTTTCATAGGATTGTTTTATCTCCTCTATCGTTCGGCTGCATCCCACACAAACCTTCTTCTCGTCTAATCTACAAAGACCTACGCAAGCGCTTTTAGCCACCTTGACCTCCTTGATTTTTGCCTTGTTGTTTTAAAAGTTCTCTATCCATCGCTGAATTTATTCTAGCTTGAGTTACCTTCTCCTGACTTTGTAGTCTCTGTTGGAACTGATCGCTTCTCTGCTGTACCTTCTTCTCTTCTAGTCCAAGTTTAGCTTGGTCTACTTGAGCATCATTTTGTTCCGCCTGAGATTTAAGCTCTAGCTCTTTACCCTTTAACTCAACTAAAGGATCAGGACCTTGACCACTTAATTGACCGCTTAACGCTTTCAACTGGCTCATTCCCTCTGCAACATATTGAGCAGTGGTAGCTTCCATGTCTATCATCTGTTCTTCAGATATAGCTTTACCACCGCCTGTTTGTATCAAATCAACCGCTGCTCTTTCACGAGCTCCAATCTTAACGTGCTCCATAATATGCTTTTGTAATGAAACAGCCATTGGAGGAGATTGAGACACCAAAGGTGTGGATCCAAATACCATGTGTGCCATAATATGAGCTTCATGATCTTGACCTTCAAAAGCAGTAAGCGTTATCTGATCTAGAACATCTATGTTTTCCTGAGCTGGATCTTTTGGTATTGCCTCTGGCTCTGGTGTACGCTTCAATATCCTATCAATATCTCTAACGCCAAGCGCCTCATACATATCCCTAAACACTTCATACATGTTGTGCATATCAGGAGCTGAAGTAGCTAACTGCATTTTGGTCTGAGCCAAAGATATCCTTTGAGCCTGACTAAAGATGTTTGGATTAGACACAGGTAAAACATCCACGCGCTCATCAAAATCTTTTCTTTTAACAGCACCATCTACTCCTACTATACTATACGGATACTCGTCTGGTAAAAACTCTGACATAACCTTGGCCAAAAGCTTAAACTCTAACTTCATCGCATAATGTAATCGTTTGTGAACAGCGGACATAACTCGTGATCCCTGCTCCAACATCGCTATCGTGGTACCTACCGCGGCATCTTGATTTCCATCGCCCACTTTCAAGTCCGTTATAGTAGCGAATCGCTGTCCTGCATCAACTACAAAACCTAACAACTGCATTAAAGTCTGATCGGGACCCTTGAAAGGAAGAGGCATTAAACTAGCTTTGATATCACCGCCCGGAGCATCAACATCTCTAAATTCACCCGGTTGTAGAGGCTCATCATCATCCCTGATCCGTAGGCCGCGGGCCTTGAACCCTGCTGGAAGATTAGATAACGTACCAGCATCAATCAACTGCCTCAAAGCAGAAGTCGCGGTTCGCGCTAATCCACCTATAGTATGAATTAAACCTAACCCATAGAAACCGAACCCTGGAAGAAACTTATAATGTACAAAGTATTGTATCTTGGCTTTCTTCTCATCTTCTTCGGCATAGTTTCTTCTTATAGATAAAATCTGGCCATTGTCTTGCGAGATAGTAACCACATAAGGTATTCTTATCCCTATTGGCTCCCCATCTTCTCCTAGCTCTTCATAGCCCTCTAAATCCAGATCCACATGACATTCTAACAATGTACAGTCATAATCTATCTGAGAAGGATACATCCCATCAATTCGTTCAAACTCGTCTGATAGACCGCCTGATTCGTTTTGTGCCGGAATAACAGGAATATCACGATAAAAACCTGCTACCTGACGCTTTCTAAGATCATTTAAACTTAGCTTTAAAACCTGCGTTATATTAGGGCACGTTTCTAAATCAGTAGTGTTATAGGGAACAATAAGGTTTTCAGCTGGAACAAATTTACTTACCGCTCTTTCCAAGTTCTCATCATAATATACTTTTTTAAACGTACTACCTGCCAGCGGTAAGTAAAACAACATCTGATCTAACTCAGGTGTATACTCTTCCATAACACAGGTTATGTAATAGTTCATAAATTCTTTTACGCGTTGAGCCTGATCCTCTTTCTCAGGAGTACTTGATCCAAGCACTGTGGTACGCACGGGTCCAGAAGGCGGCAACAATTCATTAAACGCTTGAGCTTGGAACTGGGTCGCGGCTTCGGCAAGTAAGGGATGTGTAACTCCACTAGCTCCCCTGAAGGGTTGCGATCGCTCTTCATAAGAGAACCCCAGCAACTCCAAACCGTTAGCGAAAGCATCTTCCCACTCCTGTCTGCCACTTTTGTTTTCATCAAATTCACCCATCAACTCACTAGCTAATCGGCCCAATAATCCATCAGGCATCTCTTCTGCTAAGTTAGCTGAGAAATCTTCGTCCGTGCCGCGTTGATCCTGTGGCTCAAAGTCAACCACCACACTTCCATCTTCTTCTTCTATGATCTCAACATTTTCGGGTATAGGACCCATGTCAAGACTATCAGGCATTTCAATCTCTACCTCGGCAGCCAAATCCTCTTCATCTAATTGAGAAGGAACATCTTCCATCATACTGCCTATTGGTTCTCTTGCCATCTAATTCTCCTTTTAAGTGCTTTTACGTCCTAGTATAGTATTTAATTGAGCCATGAGCCGCGGGTCGTTGGACTGGGGCTTTCCGCCTTGTTGCAATATTCTGTTTAAAACTAGTTTACTTCTATCCGCAGGCATTTCCATGTTCTCATTCTTTTTCATCATTAGACCAGCTACCCCGCCTTCCTCGAAAAGTTGTGGAAGACCTAAACTATTACCAAAAGTACCTGTAGAACCTCTAGCTATAGCATCTGCAATAGCTTTAGCTTCTACAGGATCTTTGATATCTCTTTGTTGTTGTCTCATTGTAGCGTGTTCAAAGGTCATGCCACTAAAAGGGTCCTGCATTAAGTTTGCTATCTGAGGCTCAAAATTTGAATAGTCCATTCCCGGGTTTTGTTGCGGTGGTTCTGGTTTAGGAAAACGAGGATCCTCATTTATCTGCTTGTCAATATATGTAAGGTTTTCACCCGGCATTCCTTGGATTGTATTTTGAAATATCCCCTCTGGTACTGTAGGTCCCGGTCTTTCCATAATAGGAGAAAAAGGAGAACCATTCATACCACCTTGCATTGATCTTAAAACATCTCCATTATTACTAACTTGTTCTTGGATATTTTCTAATACACCACCAGCTCCCCCACTAGTGTTCATGGATCCACCAAATGGATTTGGAAAACCGTAATTAACTAGCCCACCTTCTCTCAAAGGTATAGCATCCGAATCAGGATTAGGATCTCCATATTGATTTAACGCTACTCCCGGTTTACGGTAATTCATTTGAGTAATGTTATATTCACTAAGAGCAGGATCCGCTAATCCTTCGTATGTTACAAATCGTTCCCTAACTTCTCTTTGTGAATCATAGGGACCAAAATTCATTTCCCCCGTACCGGGCATACTTTCAATAAAAGATTGATTAGGATTCTGTAGCAGCCTATCTAAAATATCGTTTGGATCTTCTTTAGTAAAATCCGTCCCTAGATCAGGATCCTGATTTTCCATAAGGTACTCATCCCCCGCTGAGGAGGTACCATCAAAAATGAATGTATCGTCTTCTTTAGTTGCATTTCTTACTACGCTATCCGCCATGTTCACCTC
>Ga0209830_10003993_pt1 | contig 10989 bp, 15 predicted proteins | sample ArcticOcean_MG_C_12_FD_187439 | JGI IMG/M metagenome (GOLD analysis project Ga0209830, IMG submission 187439) | Marine microbial communities from western Arctic Ocean - ArcticOcean_MG_CB8_130 (SPAdes) (version 2) | ecosystem: Environmental > Aquatic > Marine > Oceanic | place: Arctic Ocean...
TTTAATGTCAAAAGCATTGATTGAAGAGAAAGTTAGAAACGTGACATTTAAAGGTGCGGCTTGGGACATTGAATTCGAACCTACAATCGCAGGTATCTTACGTCTTAAGAAACAAGCACAAGCAAACGCAGAAGAATTAAACTTCACAACTAAAACAGACAATGGTGATCTTAAGATATTCTTTGGTGACCCTTCTACTCACTCAGGCAACTTTGTATTTCAACCTAGTGTCACAGGAACGTTGAGCAGAACATGGCAGTGGCCTGTTAAAGTCTTCTTGTCTATTATGGATCTTCCTGGTGACAAGATTGTGCGTATATCTGATCAAGGGGCGGCACAGATTACTGTAGACAGTGGTTACACAGTTTACGAATATCTATTACCAGCACAAGCAAAGTAGGTACCGATGAAGCGACCATATGATCTCATTTATTTTATTGGAGATAGTTTTACATATGCAATTAAACAGGCTGATGATATTGAAGGTGTAATTACTACAGAGAATAGATTTAGCCAATTGGTTGCAGATAATTACAAGTTAGAACATGTAAATCAGGCTAAGGCTGGCCAAAGCAATCAGTGGATTGCAAGAACTCTTCAGGATGACATGATAGCCTATAATATAGAAGATAAAAATCCACTAGTGGTTGTATCATACACTGATACCGGTAGACATGAGATGTGGGACAACAAACTTGGAGAACCAGATACATGTAACCCTTCTCAGTCTTGGTATAAAGATTGGATTATGGATGGACATGATCTAAATTTTTCTAACAAAGTTTCCCAATATCATATAAATGCATCACGTTTTTTGTTAAGATACTTAAAGTATGATTTTGTAGAGATATTTACGGCACAACACTCACAACACTTAACACACGAAACAGGAATTACGAAAGAGAAAGATCCACTGTCGAGTGTAGAAGAAACTTGCGAACATTCAATAATGGAAGCGGCAGGCTTTGAACATGGATGTTTTAAGGCTCTAGTGGATTTTCATCGTGGTGAAGATAAAGCCAGTCTAGGACATCTTAATGTTAAAGGTAATCAATTAGTAGCAAATCATCTTATTAGGCAAATAGATAAATTATATCCAGGGATACCAGTATGACAGAACAAATAAATCTTTCAACACAACAAGATGATGATTGGGCATTGTTTTTACCTGCTGTCAGTAGTTTCTTTATTGCTGGTTTAGGTAAGCAACGCAAAGGTGAAGAGTACTTTCCACAAGAACGTATCCCTGCAGGCTTCAACGGAGATGTTGAACGTCTTAACTTTTTGAATTCTAAAGAAGGATTATACACTTACAAATGGGGTCTGTATTCTGCGGGCCACGCCGACTTGGACATCACTAAAGACATTCCTAGTGAATCTATTATCCGAGAGCGGGAAGAAGGCACATTCATGTTAGGAGACTCTGGCGGTTTTCAGATCCTAAAGTGTCAGTGGCCCGCAGATTGGAAAGATCCTAATTGCCCACGTGCAATGAAGCAACGTATCAAGGTTCTAAAGTGGATGGATGCTTATATGGATTATGGTATGTGTTTAGATATCCCGTCAATGTCATTAGGTACATATCATGTTAAAGGTAAAGATGGTAAATCAGTACATGGTATCAAAACAATCGAAGATGCAATGATTGCCACACATATTAATAATGATTACTTTATTCATAATCGAAGTGGTGCTTGTAAGTTTCTTAATGTATTGCAAGGTGGAAATCATTCTCAGTCAGATGAATGGTATGAGCAAATGAAAATGTATTGCGATCCTAACGCATACCCAGACAATCACTTTAATGGTTGGGCATTCGGTGGTCAAAACAAAATTGACATACATTTAACACTAAAACGTATTGTACATATTATACATGATGGATTATTAGAAGAAGGTAAGCATGATCTTATTCATTGTTTAGGAACATCTATTTTAGAGTATGCAGTATTGTTTACAGATATTCAAAAAGCAGTAAGAAAGTATCACAATCCTAAGTTAAAGATTACGTTTGATTGTGCATCACCTTTTTTTGCGGCGGCAAAAGGATTAGCATACAATAACTCAACAATGGAACATAACACTAAGTGGACTTACTCAATGGAGAAGACTGCTGAGAACAAAGACTACGCAAACGACAGTAGACCCTTCAGAGACGCAGTATTAGCAGATGGTATACATGAAAAGTTTGCTGAATCTCCTGTAACTAAAGCATTAGTTCTAAAAGACTTATGTTATAGAGGAAATGGGTTTATAGGTCAGCATGGTAAAGAAACTAAGACTAGTTGGGACACATTGAGTTATACTATGCTTCAAGCACATAATGTGTATCAACACATGTTTGCTGTACAAGAAGCAAATCGACAGTATGAGCAAGGCAATATCCCTAAGATGTTGATGAATGAAACTTTTGATCGTATCAGATTCGGAGAAATTGTTGAAGAAATATTCTCACTTAATGATAGACAGAAGTCATTAGACTTGATCGATCAACACAGCAGACTATGGATGCAAATACAATCAGGTTCACAAGGAAATTCAGGCAAAAGGTCTGTCAATGCAGGTACTATGTTTGATCAACTTTTTTCAGTAGACGAAACTGTTGAAGTAAATAATGATGAAGACATGGAAGACAGTGACGAAGCCATTCAAGCAGTGATTGATTAACCAAAGTCATTGACTTTAACACTAAAAACGAGTATCATAGCACTATGACTGACAAAACTACACAAAGAACTATATGGGTAACATTTAGTAAAGAAGGTATACACATGTATCCTGGTGCTGATACTGATCCTAAACTTGCGACAGGTGACTGGGACGATGTATCGTTCTTAGGCTACCCTCACAGACATATATTTCATTTTAAAGTATGGATTGAAGTCTTCCATGATGATAGAGATATCGAATTCATACAGTTTAAAAGATGGTTAGAACGCTTGTACGAAGAAGTAGAAAGTAGTACATGTGTATTACAACTTAATCATAAGAGTTGTGAAATGATTGCAGACGATTTGGCATTAGAAATACAAACAAAGTATCCAAATCGTTACATAAAGATTTCAGTAGCCGAAGATAATGAAAACGGTTGCGAAATGGAGTATCCGAATAACTCGGATGCATAACACTAAGGTAATATGAGAGAAGGAATATTACAATGTCAAACCCTAAAACTCTTGCAGTTTTTAAGGACCTTGAGGCTTTCCGAGCCTTTACAAAAGACTTCGGGTTTAGGTATGAACCCGCAGACTTGTACAACAATCGCAGTTATGTTTGGAGATTATATAACCAAAAATATCTGTCTGGTAAGCAAGTTACCAACATGTGGGACGTAGATGCAAGACGATTTGAGAAACGCTATCAACGCCGATAATATCGTATTGATTACAGGTGGGTTCGATCCTATACACAAAGGACATCTATCTTATATAGATGCTTCTAAAGAGTTAGGATCAAAACTTATCGTGGGAGTTAACAGTGATGAATGGCTTGCTCGTAAGAAGGGCAGGTCGTTCATGCCTATTGATGAACGTGTAGCAATATTGTTAGCACTTGGTTCTGTTGATGGCGTAATGACATTTGATGACAGTGACGATAGTGGTAAGGATGCGATTGTAACACTCAGAGCAGAGTTCCCTGATAGTCATATCATTTATGCAAACGGTGGAGACAGAACTAAAAGTAATATCCCTGAGATGGATTCAGATGATTCAAATGTATCGTTCGTATTCGGTGTAGGCGGAGAAGACAAGAAGAATTCAAGTTCGTGGATTCTACAAGAATGGAAGTCTCCGAAAACAGTGAGAGATTGGGGTTACTATCGTGTACTACATGAAGACACACAACAAGTTAAATTAAAAGAACTGACAGTTGACCCTGGTAAAAACTTAAGTATGCAACGTCATCAAAGTCGAGCAGAGTTTTGGTTTGTTAGCGAGGGAGTAGCATCAGTTTATAGTCTAAATGACACTCAAAGAGAACTTTTAGGTAAATTTAACAAATTTAATTCTACGTGGATTCCAAAGACTAGTTGGCATCAATTATGCAACGAGACAGCAGAACCACTACGAATTATAGAAATACAATACGGTGAGAATTGTATTGAAGATGATATAGAAAGAATAGATTATAATGGAGAGAAAAATGCGTAAATTATTTTACATGGGACTTGAACCTTACGAAGCAAGATATACTTTGCAATTACAAAACTGGAGTACTGAGGCCTTTGAAGCACGTGGTGTTGATTATGTGGTCGTTCCCGGTGATCTACTAACAACTGATCAATCGATTGTTACTGGTCAAGTCTTAGACGCACACGGTCGTTCATACTTTGGTATGTCACAAATGATGTCATTAGTTAAGATGATGAAAGAAGGTGAAGTCACTAGTGAAGACTGTATTTTCTTTGAAGATATGTTTCAGCCTGGTATTGAATCTCTCCCTTATATCATGGATCAAGTAGCAGAAGAACATAGACCTAAAGTCTTTGTAAGATGCCTAGCACAATCTATCGACCCAGATGACTTTGTTCATGTCTGGGGCATGGAGAAATGGATGGGTCTTTATGAGAAGATGGTCAATGAATTTGTTACTGGTGTTCTCGCAACTAATGAAGAAATGGTTGCTCACATGAAGATAGCAGGTTGGGAGGCTCCTCTTTATAATATCTCAGGTCTTGCGTTTGGTAAGAACGAAGTACAAAGAAGATTGCTTGAACTCGAAGAACACAAAGACTTCCCTGATCGTAAAATGAGAGTAGCATTTACTGCTCGTTGGGACCAAGAGAAACAACCTGATTTTTATATGGACCTTATTGAAGAATGGTACAAAAGGTATGGCAAAGATCATGGCATAGAGTTCTGTTTATTGTCTGGTGGAGAGTTAAGAAGCAACAATGACTCGTACATGAAACGTACAAAGAAACTACAGAAACAAAAGAAACTAGTTATCCACGAGAATCTATCTAAGAACGATTACTATAGAATTCTTAATGATACTAGAGTTGTATTCAACTGTGCATTACAAGACTGGGTAAGCAATACAGTCAGTGAAGGTGATGCATTAGGTTGCAATGTTCTATTCCCTGCTTACAGAAGTTTCCCTGAAACGTTTGCAAATGATGTAGATAGACTTTATATACCATGGTCGCTTGAAGATGCAATTACTAAATTACATCCTTTATTAGTAGGACCACATGCTAAGATAGGAAAGATATCAAATTGGACTAACGGGACAATTGATCGTTGTATTGATATTATGGAAGGTAATGGTGAAGAGTGGTTAAGAATGTCACCTGATTATAGAAAACACACACGTGAGGCAAAGTTTTAATGAGAATAGAATCCGAGGTTAAACTCGATTTTTCAGATGTGCTTATAAAACCCAAAAGATCAACACTAGGCTCTCGCAAAGAAGTTGATCTATTTAGAAGTTATACTTTTAGAAATTACGACAATCCAGATCCGGAAGCAGACTATCACGGTGTGCCTATCATGGCATCTAATATGGATGGTGTCGGCACATTTGAAATGGCTAGGACATTAAGTAAACAAGGCGTGTTTACATGCTTAGTTAAAACTTATACAGCAGACGAGTTAATACAATTCTTTACTGATAATCCTATTTGTTGCGAACACACTGCTATGAGTATAGGTATCGCTGACAAAGATTTAGAAAAGTTACATGCAGTTAAGAAAGAAGGGTATAAACACCCTCTAAAATACTTGTGTATCGATGTTGCAAATGGTTATTCAGAACGATTTGCTACAATAGTTGAAGAAATTAGACAAACATATGCAGACTTAGTTATCATTGCAGGCAATGTAGTGACAGGTGAGATGACAGAGGAGTTAATATTAAGTGGAGCAAATATCGTTAAAGTGGGTATTGGGCCTGGTAGTGTTTGCACTACTCGCATTAAGACTGGTGTGGGATATCCCCAGCTATCGGCAATTATTGAATGTGCCGACGCCGCTCATGGTCTTGGTGGACACATCATTGCTGATGGGGGTTGTTCTAGTTCTGGAGATGTAGCAAAAGCATTCGGAGCAGGAGCAGACTTTGTTATGCTTGGTGGAATGTTAGCAGGACATGATGAGGGCGGTGGAGAAGTAGTTGACGGCAATGTACAATTCTACGGCATGAGTAGTGATACAGCAAACATCAAACACTTTGGTGGTCTTAAAGACTATCGTAGTTCAGAAGGTAGAACTGTAAAGATTCCTTATAAGGGACAAATATCTAATACTGTACAAGACATCTTAGGAGGCATTAGAAGCGCCTGTACTTACGCAGGAGCGAGGAAACTTAAAGACTTAAGTAAGTGTACTACTTTTATTAGAGTAAATAATCAATATAATAGAGTATTTGAAAATAACTAATGGATGCTAGTCTTACTATCATTGATAATTTTTATGATGAGCCCGATCATGTAAGAGATATTGCACTCTCCTGCGAATACTATCCTGAAAAGGTATCAAAAGGATTTCCCAATGGTAATGCGCCGTGGTCTGGTAAGATGAGCAAAGATGCATACAGTCCAGCCTGGATTGATGCAGTAGTATCTAAGCACTTACATAAGAATCTCAGACAAATGAGACAACTAGATAGTGGCAAATTTAGAATAAGTAAGGAAGAAGGACAGCAAGGTATGTTTGATAATGTTGTCCATGCAGATAGCAGTGATAAGTTCTATTATGCAGGTGTCTTGTATCTTTCTAAAGACCAAGAATCAACACCAGGAACGTTATTCTATAAGCAAAACTCAACTGGGTTAGATCGTTTGCTAAGTATAGACCAACTAAATACTCTGGTATTAAATGAAGAAGACAAAGATATAAACCAATGGACTATGCATACTAGTTCTAATGTGGTCTACAATAGATTACTTATTTACCCAGCATACAAGTTTCATGGCATCGGTCCTTGCTTTGGATCAACTGATGATACTGCTAGAATTGTACAAATTTTTACATGGATAGATATTAAATGAAACCAAAAGTATTAGTAACAGCAGGGTGTTCCTATAGTCAACTTAAGACACGAGATACATCATGGCCAGTGCATTTGTCAAAACTATTGAAACCTGAACATGTGGGATACCTTGGACAAGGGGCGGCTGGAAATGAATTCATATCTCGTAGTGTTATTAGTTCAGTTCAATCTGCATTAGATCAAGGTACAAAACCAGAAGACATTCTAGTAGGTATTATATGGTCTGGTTGTGATCGAATGCATTATTATAGTGAAACACCTGAGACTTATGAATTAGCTACTCATTTGCCTATATGTCCAGATGTAGAAGGTATTCCTAAGAATGGCGCTGACTTAGAACACATGAATCAGTTTAAGAATTTAGGAAAATTAATTCCAGCTTCAGAAGAAGATGATTTTGCAAATCACGGTAAGAACCCTCATAGTTCTACTCCTATAACATTGCGTGATCCTAAAAATAATGGACACTATTTACTGAATGCTCATTGGCTGGATAAAAAAACAGTAGGATTTTACTCACAGTATATGAATCCGGCGTATGCAATCATGCAAACATGTGAACATATATTAAGAACACAATGGTTTTTAAAATCATTAAACATCAAGTATTTTATGAGTGAGTATGACTTTGATGTTTTTACTTATATAGGCCCACATGAGAATTCATCTCACTTCTATAGAGAACTCGGACGTGAAGGTGTGTCATCTCATATAGACCTGAAAACCGGCGGAGTTATTGATTGGGACGATGCAAAGAGACATGATTTACACAAAAAAGAAATGAATATCAAATATGACCACCCTGAAGTAAATTATCTTTATAACATGATTGATAAGAATTTTTGGTTACCAATAGAAAATTTGGGAGATTGGTGTAAAAATGTTTCTAAATATGATTACCCAAGAGAACATGACCCACATCCAGGCACCGAGCAACACTTAGACTTTACAAACAGAGTCATATTACCCTTTCTACTTGAAAAATATAACATATCCTAGTATAATGTATAAATACATGTGTAGCACAAAGGCTACAACACAATTGAATTAATTTATCCGCGTAAGGAAGGAGAAAAGACACATGTCTTATAACAAAACAAAAACCGACCCGGTTCTAGGGCAACAAGTACATGAACATTTAGTCAAAGTAGGAGTAGAAACTCCCGTCATTGATAATGGTTTATCTCGTACAGACAAAATCGACAAAATCGAACAAGCATTTGATACAGTAATGGAAACATTAGGACTTGATCTTAATGACGATAGTCTAATGGACACACCTAAACGTGTGGCTAAGATGTATGTCAATGAAATCTTCTGGGGACTTGACTATGATGCATTCCCTAAAGCAACAGTCGTTGCTAACAAGATGCAGTATGACGAAATGGTTGTAGAAAGAAACATCAATGTACAATCTAATTGTGAACATCACTTTGTAGTAATCGATGGTCTAGCAACTGTAGCATACATTCCGAACGAGACTGTATTAGGTCTATCTAAAATTAATAGAGTTGTAGAATACTTTTCTAAAAGACCTCAAATACAAGAACGTCTAACTGAGCAAGTATATCACGCACTATCATTTATCCTGAACACAGAAGATGTAGCAGTCTTAATCGATGCACAACATTACTGTGTTAAGTCTAGGGGTGTTGAAGATGCAGGTAGTTCTACTATAACAAGTAAATTAGGTGGTGGGTTTAGATCAGACCCTGCACTAAGGGCAGAGTTTTTAAGTATAGCAAGGATGCAGTGATGCCTAACATGGATGTTCCTTATTGCACAAGTCAAATTCGTAAAGCAATCGTAGAGATGAACTCTGCTCACAATGATGGCTATGTTCGTTGGGGAGTCAAACAAGATTTGTATCTACTAAAGTTTATGTTAGACAATGTGATAGAAAACGCACCAACATTCGGTGAGACTGAAGATAGTTGGCTGAAAGAACAATCGCAGGCAAAGATGATGCAGGTGTTGACAAAGTAATGTATTGCGTAACTGACAATTTTCTTTCCAATGATTTGTTTGAATCATTGAATAAAGAAATGCTTAACAGATTTGATCCTAATGAAAAATGGAATGATGATCCTAGATATGGCAAAGCATTGTCAGGTGACAACTTTGCAGAAGTTGGTCCAATTAGATATCTATACCCACATGAAAAGTATGGTGCTATAGATAGTGAATATGTTAATGTTGCATGGTACTTACGTTCTCCTTCATTGCCACAAGTAACAAAGAATATCAACGAACGCATGAACGAACTCAACTTGACTAAGCCAAATGTTCGTAGTATGTGGTTTCAATATCAATCAAAAGCACAACATGTACAAGAACACACAGATCCACCATTAGGTGGACAAACTGCTGAACAATCGTTTACTAGTATTTTGTATATGCATGATACTTGGGAAGAAAATTATAAAGGTGAGATAGTGTTTAGCAAAGACGAAAGCACATTTTTACCTAAACCAAACAGATTACTAATATACAGCAGAGATGAAGCACACAGAGTTAATGAGATAACACATGACTTAGAAGGCTATCAAAGAATGCTATTTTTTATAGGATGGGGCACAGAATGAAATTACATTACAAGGATTCTGGTAGAATAGGGTTTACTTGTTCTACTTTTGACTTACTACATGCAGGTCATGTCACTATGCTTGAAGAAGCAAAGAGACATTGCGACTTCTTAATTGTTGGATTGCAAAACGATCCTACAGAAGATAGACCAACAAAGAACAAGCCTGTACAAAGTATTGTTGAAAGACAAATACAATTAGCGGCAGTTAAGTATGTTGATGAGATAGTTATCTACAACACAGAACAAGATTTAAAAGATTTATTATTAACACTACCTATAGATGTTAGGGTACTTGGTGATGAATACAAAAACAAAGACTTTACAGGGAAGGATATTGCTAAACAACGTGGTAGCAAAATCGTATATAATGGTAGAGACCATTCATTTAGTTCAAGCAGTCTGCGAAAAAGAGTCGCATCTGCCCAATCTGATTGACAATTAACATAAAAGAGAGTAAATTAGAAACATGTTCGGATTTAATAAAAAAACAAAAGAAAAGAAAGTAGTAGAAGCAATTGATTTCCCCAAGGGAACCTTCTTCTCTACTAAAACATATGGCAATGATCGAGGGCTTAGTTGTTGTTTCAGACAATGGAAAGCAACTCACTCGCATTGTTCATTGCTTCATGGGTATTCATTAGGATTCAAACTTGTGTTTGAATGTGATAGCCTTGATGAACGCAACTGGGTACAAGACTTTGGTGGTTTGAAAGAACTCAAAAATTGGCTAGAGGCTACATTTGATCACACGATTGTTGTAGCAAAAGATGATCCTCAACTAAGTTCTATTAAAGAATTAGGTAAGAAAGGTCTTGGTAAAGTTGTTGTTTTAGATCAAGTAGGCTCAGAGAAGTTTGCAGAAGAAGCATTTAAGCAAATGACAATCATCTTAGAAAAGCACAAGTACTTTAAGACATCACTCAATCCTACTGTCAGAGTAAGATCAGTTGAATGTTTTGAGCATGGTGCTAATTCAGCAGGGTTTGAAAGATGATTAATGAAATATTAGGAACTATCGTTGTCTTGTTAGTATCAGGAGTGATTTCTTTAGCCATAGTCAATTTATTGACCGGTACTAGTGGATCAAAAGGCATCAAAAAAGAAAAGTATGTAAGTAAGAAAACAGGCATAAGTCATACTGCTATCAAACAAAGAGAAGAGCATATAGTATAATGGAATTTATCTTTTATACACTAGTAATAATCATGCTAGGAATTATTGTTATGAATAACAACAACAGGCCTAAATTCTAATGATAGGACAAAAACTTAACTACTCTACGATCAGCAGAGACCGATTAGTACATTGTTGTAAGAGTGCGACTGTCGCAGATATCTTTGAAAGAGTGCTAAAAGATGAGCCTCAAGCGAACAGAGAGCGTGTTACAGAGCGTTTAACAGGGGCAGGGG
>Ga0209830_10003995_pt1 | contig 10985 bp, 10 predicted proteins | sample ArcticOcean_MG_C_12_FD_187439 | JGI IMG/M metagenome (GOLD analysis project Ga0209830, IMG submission 187439) | Marine microbial communities from western Arctic Ocean - ArcticOcean_MG_CB8_130 (SPAdes) (version 2) | ecosystem: Environmental > Aquatic > Marine > Oceanic | place: Arctic Ocean...
AAGTATTCTTCTATTGCTGTAATCTGTGCCTGAGAATAGGTTTGGCCCTTTAATGAATTAGTTATATCCTCATAAGCTATTTTTTCAAAAGGAATATCTCCAATAACCTCAACATCTTTTATGCTGTATTTTTTACCCTCTGAAATATTAAAGGTTATAAAAATTGATTTCTTATTTCTGGAAAGGCTTACTTGAGATGACTCTAATGAGAATTTAATATATCCCCTATCTCGATAAAATGACTCCAAGGACTCTATATCACCTTTAAGTTTTTCTCTTGAGTAGGCATCATTGCTAGAGAGAAAAGAGAAAAAAGAACCCTCTGCTAATTCAAAGCCTTTAAAAAGTTCCTCATTAGAAAATACCTCATTTCCAATAATATTCATTTTTTCTATTTTTGCACTCTGGCCTTCATCAACTTCAATATTTATCTCAATTCTATTTCTTGGAAGTTTTACCTCTTCTATTTCTACTCCGGCACCATATCTTCCATTTGATGCATAAGATCTCACCAACTCTGATTTAACTTTTTCTAAAGTAGATCTCTTATAAACCTCGCCCTCTTTAACACCGACTCCATTAAGACTTTCTAGGAGCTGTTCAGTTTTTAGTGCTTTATTTCCAGATATATCAATAGCTGATATTGAAGGCCTTTCTGTAACTGTAATAATTAGAGTGCTGCCATCTTTTCCTATCTGGACATCATTAAATTGCTCGGTTGCAAAAAGAGACCTAGTAATATCTGAGGATTTTCTAGTATTAATTTTATCTCCAACACTTATTGGGATAACATTAAAAATGCTACCAGTAGAAACTCTTTGCAAGCCTATTATTCTAATATCTCCAACTAAAAACTCTTCAAATGCAAATAGTTGTGATGTTAATAAAAAGCCTAGTAGATATAATTTAAATGTTTTCAATTAAGTTCCTAAAAAAACCTTGATACGTCGTTAAAAATGGCAAATATCATTAACGCGCCAACTAAAACTGCGCCACTGGTATAAATGAAATTTTCTGATTTTTCTGATAAAGGCTTTCCCCTCAATGCCTCTATGCCAAGAAGTGTTAGCTGGCCTCCATCGAGAACAGGAATTGGTAATAGGTTAAGAACACCCAAGCTAATACTAAGAAGAGCCATTAGGTACATGAATGGAAGAAGCCCTGCCTGTGCTGTGTTTCCTGCCATCTGAGCAATACCTATAGGTCCACTAAGATTCTCAGCGCCCATATTTCCAGTCAACATTTTGCCAATAAACTGAAGCGTCTTAATACTTAAATTATATGTTTCATAAACACCTTTTGAAAAAGCTTGGACAAATGATCTTTTTGTTCCAAATGAAACCCCTAGTACCCCAATCTCATCTCCAGCATCATTGATAAGTGATCCAATGCTTACAGGTAAATTAATTATATTATTATCTCTTAAGACTTTTATAGAGACATCTCTATTTGGCATAGATGATACAGAATCTCTTATATCACTTGCATAATCTACTCTTGAATTGCCTATACTCAAAACAATATCATTCGCCTCAATCTTTGCAATATTAGCAGGGCCACCTGATATCGTTTGGCCAATTATGGGTTTCATTTTATATTCAACCGCCAAGCCTAGGTAAGTTAGTGGCTTAGTTTGTGACTCTGATGTGGGTAAGAAATCTTCAACATAAATATTAATATCTACGATTTCATTAATATCTAGTCTTTTAATACCCAAATCTATGAATCCAGTGAATCCAGCAAGTGAGAGTAATTCTAAATTTAAATCCTTTGATTCATTTACATTTACGGAATTTATAGACGATATTGTATCTCCTGAAAGAATGAATTGATCAGAAGATTTAAGTACTATTGAGCTATCAACCTCTTTAATTACTGGGACTGTTTGAGGATCCGGAGTATTTAAAAAAATTATAGAGAAAATAAAGATTGATAGAAGAAAATTTGCTAATGGTCCTGCAACCATAATGGATGCCCTTTGCCATTTTGGCCTAGAATCAAAAGTATTCTTTATCTGATCCTCTGATAATTGTTCTCTAATCTCTGGTTCTGACTCAATTAGCCTATCAGTAATCATAGAGACGTAGCCGCCTAAGGGTAAAAGAGATAGGGCAATTTCAGTACCATGCTTATCTAATCTTTTATAAATAACCGGCCCCATTCCTAAAGAAAATCTCTGAACGTGTACTTTACACATTCTTGCAACTATGAAATGACCGTACTCATGAATAGTAACTAGAACGCCTAAGAGGACTAAAAAGGATGCTATGTATATTAGTGCTGTCATAATTATTTTAAGTGAAGGATTTTACCACCTTCTCTGCCTCCTTGCGTGATTGATTGTCTATTTCGTAGATTGCCTCTATGCTTAAATTATTAGACAAAGGCATCAAGTCAAAAGTTCTATAAATAACATCATAGATTTGACTAAACTTTATCTTGTCTTCTAGAAAGCTCGCTACTGCGATTTCGTTTGCAGCATTAAAGACAGTTCCAGAAGAGCCTCCAGAATTACATATCTCTCTAGCTATATTAACTACATGAGCCCTATCTTCAGGGAAGTCTTGGAATGAAAGATTTAGGGAAGAAAAGTCTATTTCTAAGAAGTTAATAGGTAATCTATTTATTCCAGAAAGTGCGTGAGATATTGGAACTCTCATGTCAGGGTTGCTCATCTGACATATGCTAGACCCATCGATATAAGTAACAATTGAATGAACTATACTCTGAGGGTGAACAACTAACTTAAAGAGCTTTTCATTTAAATCAAAAAGGTATTTAGCCTCAATAAGCTCAAGACATTTATTAACAAGTGTTGCTGAATCTATTGATATCTTTGATCCCATTTCCCAGTTAGGATGCTTCAGAGCTTGTTCCTTAGTTACCATTCCAAGTTCATCTAGAGACTTATTAACAAAAGGCCCTCCAGATGCAGTAATAATAATTTTGGAAACATCTTCTTTAGCCCTCTCTCCAACTAAACATTGAAAAATTGCATTATGTTCACTATCTATGGGTATTACGTTAGTATTAAATTCTTTGGCCAACGGTAAAATTATATCCCCAGCAACAACTATGCTTTCTTTGTTTGCAAGAAGTATAGTTTTTCCAGTTTTAGCAGCCATTAGGGTTGTCTCAAGACCTGAAAACCCAGATATCGCTGAGATAATTACATCTACTAAAGGGTCATTTAATAAATTATGAAGTTCATCTTTTCCGGATAGAATTTCTGTCTTAAAATTAACTTTTTCAACTAGCTTTTTTTGATGGTTAGAATTTTCTAAATAAGCATAATCAGGGAAGAATTTATTAGCAATATCTGAGGCTTTATCGATATTTGAATTAAACGCCATTCCATAAAGATTTAAACTTTCTGGATTTTGAGAAATAACATCAAGCGCACTATCACCAATGCTTCCCGTTGCCCCAAGTAATAGTATATTTTTCATTAGGCAAAATAGTTGATTAACATAACAAGAATGGGCATAGAAGGGAGATGTGAATCTATTCTATCCAAAATACCTCCGTGACCAGGGAGGATTGATCCTGTATCTTTAACCCCGCTTTGTCTTTTAAGGAAGCTAAAAAAGTAATCCCCGGCAAAGGAAAAGAAAGATCCAATAATCAACAAAGGGATAATAATCCAGTTGAGATTTAGTAGAAAAGATAGAAATACTCCGAACAACCCTGCTCCAATTACTCCTCCAATAAAACCTTCAACTGTTTTATTTGGGCTAATATTTTTCAACAAAGGTGTTTTACCTAACGCGGAGCCAATCAAATAAGCCGAGCTATCGGAGATAGCTGAATTAAAAACAATAATTAAAAAAAGATAGAAATTAGATACTGCTAAAAAACTATCATGGTTTACAAGAAAAATTGAACTAGCCAAAAACCCCAAAGGGAGTAATGATCTTAAAAGTGTATTATCAAAAGAAATATTTTTAAATTTATCTAACTTATTCAAAATTAAGCAGGTACTAAAAAAGACCCACAGCATAGAAATACTCAAGGTATAAAGAAATAAAAATTTAGATGAAAATGCTAGAAAGAGAGCTAAAAATATAAGAATTGAAATAACGTCCAAGGTGAAGCTTTTGTCTTGAGAGTTAGCTCTCCATTCCGAAATTGCAAGAATGGTTATGGCAATAATAGCCGCATAGAAAAAATATAAATTTTCTAAATAAATTAAGATGACTAGAGGCATGATTATCCCCAATCCAGTTAATGATCTAGTTATAAACTTTGATTTAAACTCTTTTTCCAAACCTTCTACTCACTTTTTTGAAATTTGCTATACATTTAATAAAATCTTCTTTTGAAAAGTCTGGCCAGTACTTATCAACAAATAATATTTCTGAATAAGCGACTTGATATAAAAGGAAGTTGCTTATTCTTCTATCGCCTCCGGTTCTGATTAATAAATCAATATTGCTTACTGGAGAGCAGGAGTATTCATTTACAAGATCTTCATTTATATCTGATAGTTGAATTTTTCCTTGCTGGACTCTGGAAGAAATTTCTTTTGTTAAGTCTACAATATCCTGCCTGCCTCCATAACCAAGAGCGACATTTAATTGTAATGACGGATTTTCTGAAAATGTAGCATTTTCAGCTTCTTTAATTTTTTTTATTATCTTTTCTCCGAAGTCATTTGTATGACCGAAGAACTTTAGCTTAACTTTTTGCTCTTTAAGTTCAGGTACTTGGTCTTCAATGGCCTTGAGTACTAATTGTTTTATTGCCTCTATTTCAGGCTTTGGTCGAGACCAATTCTCAGAACTAAATGCATATAGTGTTAATGAATCAATATTTTGCCTTATAGATTCCTCAACTATAACCCTAACAACCTCAACTCCTTGTTTGTGGCCTTTACTAACATTCAAAGAGTTAGCGATAGCCCATCGACCATTGCCATCCATGATAATTGCAATATTTTTAGGAGTTTTTTGAGAGATTTTTTTGATTATATTAGCCATGATTGGCTATCTAAATTTCTAATAAGTCAGATTCTTTATTTTTCAGCTCTAAATCTACAAGACCTATAAATTTATTAGTTTCTTTTTGAATAAGATCCTCTAGGCGCTTAAGATCATCTTCAGAAATATCTCCAGCTGACTGGCTTTCTTTAGCTTCTTGATTAGCATCTCTTCTTCCATTTCTAATAGAAACCCTTGCATTTTCAGCTTCAGATCTAGCTTGCTTGATATAATCCTGTCTTGTCTCTTCCGTTAAAGTAGGCATCGTAACTCTTATTAGGTCTGATGAAGTGCTAGGATTTAGACCTAGATTTGCATTCATAATGGCTTTTTCTATTTCAGGTATTAAGCTTTTATCCCATGGCGAGATAACTAATGATCTACCCTCTTCAACATTAATATTTGCTGCTTGGTTTAAAGCTGTCAAGTTACCATAGTAGTCAATTTTTACATCATCCAGTAAAGACGGATTAGCCCTGCCTGTTCTAATTTTATTGAATGCTTGATGAAGTGATGAAAGTGATTTATCCATTCTCTCGGAAGTCTTGTTGATTAAATCATTCATATTATGATATTAACGTACCTATTTTCTCACCGCAAACTATATCTTTCAAAGCATTTGGAGTATTAACATTAAAAACTCTAATTGGTAGATGATGGTCTCTTGCGAGTGTTAGCGCAGTAGCATCCATTACCTTTAAATTTTTTGATATAGCTTCGTCAAATGATAATTCTGGATAAAATTTTGCATTTTTGTTTATTTCAGGATCTGCATCGAAAACGCCATCGACTCTTGTTGCTTTAAGCATTAGTTCAGATTGAGTCTCAATTGCTCGTAGGCATCCAGCTGTATCTGTTGTAAAGAATGGATTACCTGTTCCTGCTGTGAAAATAACAACATACCCATCACTTAGTAGTTGAATCGCAAGTCTTCTATCATAATGCTCGACCAATCCACCCATAGGTATAGCAGACATTACTCTAGTTTTTATACCAGCTCTTTCTAAAGAATCTCTTAAGGCAATACCATTCATGACTGTTGCAAGCATGCCCATATGGTCGCCTGCAACTCTGTCCATTCCAGCTTTGCTTAATTTCTCACCTCTAAAAAGATTCCCCCCGCCAATAACTATACCTATTTGAGCACCAAGCTCTGTGCAAGACCCAACTGAAGAGGCCATGCTATCTAGGATTTTAGGATCTATGCCGTGCTCGTCATCACCAGCAACAGATTCTCCGCTAAATTTTACGAGGATTCTTTTGTGTGAAAGTGTAGACATTAAATTATTTTAACTGTTCAGCTACCTCATCGGCAAAACTCTTAGTTGAGACCTCAATTCCTTCACCCACCTTAAGTCTAGTGAAAGATTCAATTTTTGCATTATTAGCTTCTAGTAATTTTTCAATAGAGGTATCCGGATCTTTAACAAATCCCTGGGACATCAACGAGACTTCAGATAAAAATCTATTTAGCTTACCTTCAATCATTTTTTCCATGATTTCTTGAGGTTTTCCAGATTCTTCTGCTTGAACTAAATATATTGCTTTTTCTCTTTCAAGAACCTGAGGATCAATATCATCCTGGGACAGACATAATGGATTAAAGGCTGCAACGTGCATTGCAATATCCTTTGCAAGAGACTCGTCTCCACCAGAAACAACTACAAGAGCTCCAAGCTTGGAGTCTGAATGAAGATAAACTCCTGCACTCATTCCTGAGCCAATACTTACTGTTTGAAGTCTTCTTAATTGAATATTTTCACCAATGGTTTGGATTAAAGCCTTTCTTTTTTCTTCAATATCTGAGTTTTCAAATTCAGAGATATCATCAACTTTTTTAGATGATATGTAGTTATGAACTTCATCTGTAAAAGCTATGAAATTAGCATCTTTGATTGCGAAGTCGGTTTCAGAATTTATTTCTATTAAAGTTGCGAAGTCATCACCTTGAGAGGTTCTTAAGATACCATCTGCCGCAACTCTAGAAGCTTTTTTCTCAGCTTTTAATGCGCTATTTGATCTTAATAAATCTAATGCTTTTTCGATATCTCCGTCGCATTCAACAAGTGCTTTTTTGCACTCCATCATAGCAACACCTGTCATATCTCTTAACTCTTTTACTTGAGATGCTTTAACTTCCATTTTTACTTTTCTTCCTTTTCTTTTGGTTCCTCAACTGCAACTTCTTCAACTGCAACTTCTTCAACTGCAACTTCTTCAACTGCAACTTCTTCAACTGCAACTTCTTCAACTGCAACTTCTTCAACTGCAACTTCTTCAACTGCAACTTCTTCAACTGCAGAAGCTTTTTCTGCTGCAATTTCTTTTTTGATTGTTTGAATCACTGGAGATTCTTTATCTTGTTTTGGTGAATACCCTTTTGAAGATTCAAGCCCTCTAGCACAAGCATCTGCAATAACTTTTGTTATTAGTCTAACTGATCTAATTGCGTCATCATTTCCTGGAATAACCATATCAATACCATCAGGATCTGAATTTGTATCTACTAAAGCTATAACAGGTATTCCCATTTTCTTGGCTTCTAAAACTGCAATCTTTTCATACTTTACATCTACAACAAAAATAGCATCTGGAAGACCTTTCATATCTTTAATACCACCAACGCTAGCTTCTAGTTTTGTATGCTCCTTCTGCATGTCTACTGCTTCTTTTTTTATAAGCTTTTCTATTTTTCCAGAGGAGACCATTTCTTCAATATCTTGAAGTCTTCTGACTGAGCCTCTTATAGTTTTCCAATTTGTTAATGTTCCACCTAGCCATCTCTTATTTACATAAGGAAGTCCGAGAGCTGTTGCTTCTTCTTGAATTGTTTTGCTTGCTGATCTTTTTGTACCAACAAACAGAACTTTGTTCCCTTTTGAGCATATATCTTCGACCTTAGATGCTGCAGCATTGATTTGCTCTAGCGTTATATCAAGATTGATAATACTTATTTGCTTTCTAGTATCAAAAATATATTGTTCCATTTTTGGATTCCAAAATCTTTGTTGATGACCGAAATGAACTCCTGCATGAAGCAGGTCTTTGACTGTGACTATACTCATTTTAATTTTCCTTTGGGGTTATTCTCCAATCCCTTTAAAGTTGACTCAATAGAGCACCCCAACTTTAAGATTCTAGGACCTTCGTGTTTAAAGTTCGTGTATTCTATAGAAAAAAAGCTTTGATTTAAAGCTATTCGGCATTAAAAAAATCTTCTAACTCATACATTTTTGGAGATTTAGAAGAGATTAATTTTGAAATTTCTATAGCCCCCTCTGCAAAGACCTTTCTTGAAAGAGCTTCATGCTTAAATTCTATGTAATCAGAATCGCTAGAAAATATAACTTTATGTATTCCAAATATGCCCTTAACCCTTTTAGATTCTATACTTAATGATGAAATATTCTTAGCTATATCAGCTATTTCAATAACCTTTTTAAGTTCTATTGCTGTTCCAGAGGGGGAGTCAACTTTTTCAGTATGGTGAACCTCTTCAATGACACAAGAAACCTTGTTACTATTTGATTCAAGAAAGTTTTGAATTGATTTCTTTATAATATAAATCCCTTTACTCATATTAAAGGCTAGTAATATGGGTATTTTTTTTGAAGCCTCTTTAATGATGCTCAATTCGTCTTGATTAAATCCAGTTGTGCCTATCACCATAGGAATATTATGTTCCAAACAGTCTTCTAAAATATTTAGTGTTGATGAGGGTCTAGAAAAATCAATTAAAACATCTGCATTTTTAATATTCTTATCATAGATGAGATTAAGGTCATTTTGCTGCATAGCAATATCTTTAATGGACGATCCCATCTTTCCAGATAGACCATTTATGCAGACCTTAATCATATCAATCTTGTTTTTGACTTGAAGCTTTAATGAAGGATTCAGTACCTGGATAATTTTTTGATTGGTTTAATGAATCAGTAAATTCTTTTAAAAGTTTTGTTTGTTTTTTATCAAGGTTTGATGGGGTTTCTACAATAACTCTGCATAGAATATCTCCCCTTCTAGGGTCTCTGACAACAGCAGCGCCCTTGCCTCTAATCCTAAAAATCTTTCCAGTCTGAGTCTGAGATGGAATTTTCAAGGATAAGGTACCCTCTAGAGTTGGGACTTTGATTGATCCACCTATAACTGATATTTCAAATGGAATTGGAGTTTCAAGATATAAGTCTTTACCTTCTCTTTCAAAGATTGGACTTTCATTCACCCTGATTGCTACAAAGAGATCTCCTGATTGACCTCCTTTCTCCCACTCCCCCTCTCCAGTCAATCTAACTTTATCTCCATTATCAACGCCGGCAGGAATATTAACTGAAAGAGTTTTATTTTCTTTGGTAGCGCCAACTCCTCTACAGGGCTTACATTGATCCTTTATAATTTGACCAGATCCAGAGCAAGCTGGGCAGGCTTGTTGAACTGAAAAAAAACCTTGCTGCATTCTTACCTGACCAACACCATTACAACTCGAACAAGAAATAGGACTTGACCCATCTGCGGCACCACTGCCATTGCAATCATTGCACGATTTATGAGACGGTATTTTTATCTTTTTTTGAATTCCAAGAACTGCTTCTTTCAAAGATAAATCCATATTATATTGAAGGTCGGAACCCCTTCTAGTTCTTCTTGATGAAGATCGAGTTCCAAAGACATCACCGAAAATATCACCGAAAATATCATTAATATTTACATCATTGGCATTTGGTCCTCCGCCACTCATTCCATCAACACCCGCATGACCATATTGATCATAGGCTGATTTTTTCTGAGCGTCAGACAAAACTTCATAGGCTTCTGCAGATTCTTTAAATTTAGAAGAAGCATCTGGGCTATCTGGATTTCTATCTGGATGATATTTCATTGCCTTCTTTTTAAAGGCTTTTTTTATTTCAGCAGCAGAAGCGTCTCGAGAGACTTCTAAAGTTTCGTAATAGTCTCGCTTTGACATTTTATAACTAAATTATTTATCTTCTTTTTTATCTTCGTCTTCTTCAACTTCCTCAACTTCTTTAACTTCTTCATATTCTGCATCAACTGTATTATCAGAAGTCTCTTGTGATGGATCGCCTGGCTGACCTTCACCCTCGCCTTGCTCTTGAGCATAAAGTTTTTGAGTTAAAGGAGTCAGGACGTCATTTAAGTTTTTAGTTGATGATTCTATAGCCTCTAGATCCTCTGATCCAATAGATTCCTCAAGACTGACAACCGCTGCCTCAACTTGCTGTTTTTCTTCATCAGTTATCTTGTCTCCAGAGTCTTCTATAGTTTTTCTAGTCGCATGAACAAGCATGTCTGCATTATTTTTTGCTTTAACAATCTCTTCAAACTTTTTGTCATCTTCGGCATTAGCTTCAGCATCTTTGACCATATTTTCAATATCTTCATCTGAAAGCCCACTTGAAGCTTTAATGACTATAGATTGCTCTTTACCAGAATTTTTATCTTTTGCAGATACATTTAGTATTCCATTGGCATCAAGATCAAAAGAAACTTCAATCTGAGGCATTCCTCTACTTGCTGGAGGAATGTCTGCTAAGTTAAATTGCCCAAGAGATTTATTTTGAGATGCCTGTGTTCTCTCTCCTTGAATAACATGAACGGTTACTGCTGTCTGATTATCTTCAGCGGTAGAAAATACCTGAGATTTTTGAGTTGGAATCGTTGTATTTTTTTCTATCAAAGGAGTTGCAACCCCTCCAAGAGTCTCAATACCCAGTGTTAAAGGGGTAACATCTAGCAGTAAAACATCAGTTGTATCTCCAGATAAAACAGATCCTTGGATAGCAGCTCCAACTGCAACAGCCTCATCAGGGTTTAGATCCTTTCTAGGTTCTTTACCAAAGAATTCTGAAACCTTTTTTTGGACAAGGGGCATTCTAGTTTGACCGCCAACTAATAGAATTTCTGAAATATCTTTTTTTGCTAATTTTGCATCTTTCAGTGCAATTTTTAATGGCTCAAGACTTCTATCTACTAGATCTTCCACTAAAG
>Ga0209830_10004010_pt1 | contig 10961 bp, 10 predicted proteins | sample ArcticOcean_MG_C_12_FD_187439 | JGI IMG/M metagenome (GOLD analysis project Ga0209830, IMG submission 187439) | Marine microbial communities from western Arctic Ocean - ArcticOcean_MG_CB8_130 (SPAdes) (version 2) | ecosystem: Environmental > Aquatic > Marine > Oceanic | place: Arctic Ocean...
CGTATTAGGAAGTGTATCTTTAATAATATCACTAACTTTTTTACCTTGTTTAGTAAACGAAGTCCTTAAATAGGGAAACTTGATTACCAAAAAAGATGATTTAGTTTTAAAAAGTTTGTAATGAGAATATTTATTATCTTCTAAAAAAGTATAGTCAGTGTTTTTTTGGGAGTGAATTGAAACTGGTGATAAATCATTTAAGTATAACAAATACTGTTTACTAATTGGTTTATCAAAAGCGTATTTTTTTTTGATATTCAAAAGCTGTTCTGAATTCTCGTTTTGACCTAACATCATCTGAGCTGGATCGCCAGGCAAAACACTAAATAAAAAAAAGATTACAGTTACTACCCCAAATAAAGTAATTATTGAGTATAAAAATTTATTTAATAAATACATTAATGATTAATTAAATCAAGTGATTGAAAATCATTCCAATGAGCCTTTTGAATAATAGTTCCTTTGTGTAGTTTCAAAGCGGCAGGATTGGATCTCACTATTGTTTTAAGTGCAGTTTCATCGCAAAAATAAAAGTCAAGATCAACTGAAAAATTGGATTTAAAGTTACTTACATCTTCTTTCCCTGATGCTGTAAGTCCAATGATTTTGTAATTATTATCCATTGCTATGCTCAATGATTCTTTTAAATCATCCATAGCGTCTGACTCCATTTTAGAGATGTTATAGAAAACAAAAATTAAAAGGTTTTCTTCTTGCATTAAATCATCTGTATAATCAATATCATCTAACTCCATAGAAAAATCATGAATTGGTGGCTCATAGCCCTCTTCTAAAAGTTCAGTATCTACAGAGATGAAATCTCCTTCTACAGATGGAAAGTTCCCAGATGTAGAAATTATTTTTTTCTCTCCATCAATATTAAATAGCCAATCATATCTAAATATAGCTTTTTTTGAATCCTCTGGTGTAATCATATTTTCAGTGATATTATTACCTATTTTATATGGACGAAAATCTATTAGTGGTAAATGAGATAGTACTTGATTTACAATTAAGATACATATTACCAAAGAAATTACTGGAATGGTATATAATAATTTATTAGTAAAAAGTGGTTTAATATATTTTAAACCTATAATTAATATAATTATAAATACTAGTAGTATTATATCTTTTGTAAAAGACTCCCACGGAGTTAATTTTATAGCATCTCCAAAACATCCGCAATCAGTAACCTTGTTAAAGTATGCAGAATACCAAGTTAAAAAAGTGAAAAATACTATCATTGCAAGAAGACTATAAATAGTAAATTCTTTTTTTAATCCAATTAAAAGAAAAACTCCAAGTAAAACCTCAACAACAACAATAAAGATTGCAAGAGGTAACACATATGGTAACAAAAAATCGATATTAAAAACAGTAGGCCCAAAATACTCTTCTAATTTAAATGAAAAACCAACTGGGTCATTAATCTTAATTAAACCAGAAAATATAAATAGAAGACCAACAAATAGTCTAGAAAAATTAACTAAATACTTCATATATTATTCTTTTAAATGTATTAGTGCAAATACTGCGTAGTTTACTATATCTTGATAATTAGCATCAATTCCTTCGCTAACGAGTGTTTCTCCTTTGTTATCTTCAATTTGCTTAACTCTTAATAACTTTTGTAAAATTAAATCAGTTAATGAACTAACTCTCATATCTCTCCATGCCTCTCCATAGTCATGGTTTTTATCAATCATTAAAGATTTTGTTTGTTCACTATGAGCAATAAACAAATCCAATGATTCTTCTAAATTCAAATCAGGATGCTCTACTACCCCTTTTTCAATTTGTATTAAGGCCATGATTGAATAGTTAATAATACCAATGAACTCAGAATATTGGCCTTCATCAACTTTCCTTGTATTATTTTGCTGCAATCCTCTTATACGTTGTGCTTTTATAAATATTTGGTCGGTTAGTGAGGATAATCTCAAAATTCTCCAAGCTGAACCATAATCTTTCATTTTTTTTGAAAAGAGTTCACTACATTGATTAATTACATAATCATATTGTTTTATAGTATTTTGCATAACTAAGATGAATTTTACGTAAATTTCGCTTAAATATTTATAAACTTCAAACATTCAATATTAAAGTTTTAAAAGTTAGTAATTTTAAAATTATCAATAAATAAATATGAATATAAATTGTAAGGGAAAATTAATTGATATTTCATCTCCAAAGGTAATGGGTATTTTAAATCTTACACCTGATTCATTTTATGATGGAAACATGTTTAATAATAAAAAAGCAATATTAAACCAGGTTGAAAAGATGATAGTTGATGGAGCTACCTTTATAGATGTTGGAGCTTATAGTTCTAAACCGGGAGCAACTCATGTTTCTGAAGATGAAGAAAAAAATAGAATTATTAAGACCGTTGAGTTATTGATTAAGGAGTTTCCAAACATAGTCTTATCAATAGATACTTTTAGAAGTAATGTTGCTGAAGAGTGTTTAAGTGCCGGAGCTTCGATAATTAATGACATTACTGCTAGTGAATATGACTCTAATATTTTAAAAATAGTATTTAAACATAATGCCCCTTACATTATGATGCACATGAAAGGAATGCCAAAGGACATGATGAAAAAAAATAAGTATGACAATTTATTAAAAGATATTATATACTATTTTTCTGAAAAAGTTGCACTCGCTAGAAGTAATAAAATAAATGATATAATTATCGATCCAGGTTTTGGTTTTTCTAAAGATATTGATCAGAATTACACCTTACTTAAAAATTTAGATTTACTTAAATCTTTGAACCTACCAATTCTTGTTGGTTTATCTAGAAAATCAATGATATACAAATTACTAAAAACAACTCCAAAAAATGCATTAAATGGAAGTACTTCTCTAAATACAATAGCACTAATAAATGGAGCTTCTATTTTGAGGGTCCATGATGTTAAGGAAGCAATGGAATGTATAAAGATTACAAACCAATTTAATAAACAATAATTATGTGTATATTTAGCTCGTAATGGATGTTTTTAAAGAAATATTAAACTTTTCTATAGTAGATTTTGCAGACGTTTTTTTAGTCGCACTTTTACTGTATTCTTCCTACAAACTACTTAAAGGAACAGTTGCTATAAATATTTTTATAGGAATAATACTGATTTATTTTACTTGGAGAATTACTGATTTCTTAAATATGAAGCTACTAAGCATTATTATAGATGGCTTTATGAGTGTTGGTATTATTGCATTAATAGTAGTCTTTCAACCTGAAATTAGAAAGTTTTTATTAATGATTGGATCAACAAATATTTCAAAGAAAGGATCAATTATAAAAAAAATAAATTTCTTGAAAAATCAAGAAAATATTGCGACAGACATAAACGCTATTGTTAGTGCTAGTCAAAAAATGTCTGAATCTAAGACTGGAGCATTGATAATTATAGAAAGAAACAATAGTTTAAATTTTTTACTGGAGACTGGAGATCAAATGAACATTTCTGTAACCCAACCAATTCTTGAAAGTATATTTTTTAAAAATAGCCCTCTTCACGATGGAGCAATTATTATTGCTAATAATACTATAAAAGCAACTAGAGTTGTTTTACCAATTAACAACGATAATCAAATTCCTAATAGATTTGGGCTTAGACATAAAGCAGCAATAGGAATTACTGAAAAAACAGATGCACTTGCTATTGTTGTTTCAGAAGAAACTGGACATATATCTTATATAAAAAATGGAGAATTTGTTTCCTATGATAATCAAAATAAATTAAGTGATCTAGTACACGAAGACTTGAATTAATTCGTCTTTTTTACTTCAAACTGAACATCATATAATTTCTTGTAGTATCCATCTATATTATTGATTAGTTCATTGTGGGAACCCTGTTCAATAATATTTCCTGAATCCATTACAATAATATTATTGGCTTTTTTAACTGTTGCCAACCTATGTGCAATTATTAATGAAGTTCTGTTCTTAGTTATTTTTTCAATTGCTTTTTGAATGAGTAACTCAGAAGCAGAATCAACTGATGAAGTAGCTTCATCAAGAATTAGTATTTGAGGGTTAGAAACATATACCCTTAAAAAAGCAATTAATTGACGTTGACCAGAAGAGAGCATAATACCCCTTTCTTTTACATTATAGTAGTAGTTATTAGGAAGACTCATAATAAAATCGTGAACACCAATTTGCTCTGCAGCAAGCTTCACTTCTTCGATTGAAATACTCTCATTTTTTAAAGTAATGTTGTTTAATATTGTATCAGAAAATAAGAATACATCCTGCAGAACAATACCAATGTTTTTCCTAAGAGATGAAAGTTTATATTCTTTGATATTGAGTCCATCAATTGATATTTCGCCAGAATCAATCTCATAAAAACGAGAAAGCAAATTAATTACAGATGTTTTTCCTGCTCCGGTTGACCCAACTAAAGCTACAGTAGAACCCTTTTCAATATTAAAAGAAATTTTATTTAAGACCTGAACTTCCTGATCGTATGAGAAATTTACATTATTGAAACAAACCTCACCTTTAAACGTACTAACCGAAACTTCTCCTTCATCAATTATACTCGATTTAGTATCAATGACTTTAAAGACTCTCTCGGCTGCAACCATACCCATAAGTAAAGTATTAAACTTATTGGCAATTTGATTTAATGGTCTAAACATCATAGGGATCATCATTATAAACGCAGTTAACTCACCAATTGAAGCTGTATTATCTTTTATAATACTTACACCCCCATACCAAACAACTACACCCAGAGTTAAAGATGATAAAATCTCAGCTATTGGAAAAAAAATCGAATTATACCACACAGTTTTTAGCCATCCATTTTTGTGACGAGTATTAATCTTTTTAAAATTTTCTAGTTCTACATCTTCCCTTGTAAATAACTGTAAAATTTTCATGCCAGTAACTCTCTCTTGGACGAAAGAATTTAAATTGGATACTTCTGATCTAACTTCTTCAAAAGCTATTTTCATATATCTCTGAAATATCTTTGTTGCAAATAATATTATAGGTAGAGTCAAAAAGACAATAAAGCTTAACTCCCAATTCATGGTAGTCATTACTATTCCTACTATTAACATTTTTAAAATATCACTAAAGATCATAAAAAGACCTTGACCAAATATATCAGAAATCCTTTCCATATCAGTTACGGATCTTGTTATTAGAACTCCAACAGAAGATTTATCATAATACTTCATTTTAAAATTAATAATATGATTGTAAAGTAAAACCCTAATGTCTTTAACTACGGATTGACCCAACCAACCAGCAAAATATATAAATAAATAGTTAGAAATCACCTCTAAAAGAAGTAGTAAACCCATTATTATAATTAGCTGTAAAAACCCATCACTAAGGCCTAATGAGATATTTTCATCTAATATTTTCTCTAAAACTACTGGCCTTAGAGCTCCAAATACTGCAAGCCCTAAAACAGCCATTAATGAAAAAATAAATATATAATTATAAGGTCTAACGTAAGTTAAAAGCCTCTTAAATAAATAAGTGTTTAACGTGTTTTCTTTTTTACTCATTGAATCTAATTTCTTTTGGGTATTCAATATTTGATAAATATAAAGCATGAGCTGGAGCAGAAGGTCCAGCTTTAGTTCTATCTTGAGAAATTAAAATTTCCTGAAAATAATCTAGGCTAATTTTTTTTAAACCAACCTGAATCATTGTCCCAACGATTGCCCTAACCATATTTCTTAAAAATCTATTTGCCTTGATTGTAAATACTAACTTACCATTTTTAAATACCCATCGGGCATCAACTATCTCACAATCATATGTTTTTACATCAGTTTTAGATTTAGAAAAACATCTAAAATTAGTGTGAGATTTTAGAATAACACATGCCTGATTCATTAAATCTATATCCATTACATTATTAATAAAGTAGCTTCTATTAATGTTAAAAACATCTTTATTTAACGAAATCTTATAGTCATATACCCTGCTAATGGCATCAAACCTAGCATGAGAGTCTTTATTAACCTTATAAATATCATTAATTGAAATATCTTTTGGTAAAAATGAATTCAAATCATAAATTAACTTAGTTAAGTCTACTAAAAGATTAGAATCAAAGTGTGCACACATTTTCGCAGCATGTACTCCAGAGTCAGTTCTTCCTGCTCCGAAAATTTGAGTCTCTACCTTAATCAAGAGACTCAATGCTTTTTCAATACAACTTTGAACTGAAATAGCATTAGGCTGATTTTGCCAGCCATGGTAATTAGTACCGTCATATGAAAGATCCATGAAATATCTCAAAACAAATCAATATTTTTGTTAGCGTAACAAATATAGAGAGATTAACTTGATAAAATAAAAATGAAAAAGATTCTTTTAATATCAGACACACATGGATTTATTGACCAAAAAATAATTCAATATGCAAGTGAATCTGATGAAGTCTGGCATGCAGGAGATATTGGAGATATAAAGGTTACAGATGAATTAGAAAAGTTAACGAAACTAAGAGCAGTGTATGGAAACATAGACAACAGTGAGATACGTGCAGAATATCCAGAAAACTTAAGATTTACTTGTGAAGGTGTAAAAGTATGGATAACACATATTGGAGGATACCCTAATAGATATTACCATAAAATTAAGGTAGAAATAAATAACAACCCACCAGATATTTTTATCTGTGGGCATTCACATATACTAAAAATAATAAATGATAAAAAACTAAATCTATTGCATATAAATCCTGGTGCAATTGGTAACCAAGGATTTCACCAGGTACGAACTATGGTAAGATTTCAAGTGGATGAAAGTAAAATAAAAAACTTAGAGGTAATAGAATTTAAAAGATAACAAATTACCTGATTCTATCAAGTGAAGAAACTAGATCTTGATCTTTTTTAATAGCTTTCAAAGCTAAATAAATTAAATAATTACAAATAAAAGGATTGACAATTGCGGCAAATAGTAAAATTTCAAAAATTAATGAAGGCATAATCTTAATCAAGCCGCTTAAAGTAAAACTAAAATAAACTACAGTATATATAGACATAAATAAACTTAAAAGAACAGATATAGCTGTAAGCTTAGTCTGTGTAGGCCTATGTTTAAATAAAAATAAGGCAAGTAAACAAATCAATGATATTAGTAGTGGAATAAATGAAGTAATAGACAAGAATAAATCTAGAAAAATTAGTGCATTTTTACTAGAACTAAGTAATAGTTCAAAACTCATAATAATAGAATATCCTTCTTCATACCATTTCAAACCAAAAAACCAATAAATAAAATAAAACAAACTAGCTACAAATAGGTAAACAGACTGAATCCTTTGAATCATTATAAACAAATTAAATTAAAAATCAAAAATAATAGTTTATCTCCAAAAATAATCAATATTGAAAATAAAGTTGTATAATTGCATTGATATTACTTAATTCTTTCAAGTAATCAGATCAATACTTCAAAAAATATTTCAAAAAATACTTCCAAAATAAAATTATTAATAAACATAAAAACAAAACATGTTTGAAATTTCAAAATTAAAAGAATTAAAGCTACCTGAACTTCAGGAAATAGCACAAAAATTAAGCATATCTAAATTCAAATCATTAAAGAAATTAGATTTAGTATATAAAATTCTAGACCATCAAGCTGACAACCCATCTGAGGAGTCAAAAACATCTGGTGAAGTAAGAAAACCGATTAAAGCAAGAAAAGTTATAGGGAAAAGGAAACCTGTTGAGTCGATAAAAGCTGTTGGGGCAGGAGAAACTATTGAGAAAGAAAATGCTGTTGAAGTTAAAAAAGTTGATCACAAACCAGTAGCTAAGAAACCTTTTGAAAAGAAAGAGGATCAAAAAAATAATGATTCAAATGGGAAAGAAAATTTAAAGGTTGAAAATACTAATCTTCCAAGAAAAAAATCTAATACGGAGAACACACCAAGACCAAGACCACAAGCGAAACATGAAAATAATCGCTCTAATAATAAAGACAACGGCAATAAAGATAACAGAAATAGATATCGTGAACCAGAATTTGAATTTGATGCTATTATTGAAAGTGAAGGTGTCTTAGATTTAATGCAGGACGGATATGGGTTTTTAAGATCTTCGGATTATCATTACCTCTCTTCTCCAGATGATATTTATGTATCACAATCTCAAATTCGATTATTTGGATTAAAAAAAGGAGATACAGTACTAGGTAATGTAAGACCACCAAAAGAAGGTGAAAAATATTTCCCTCTAATTAAAGTAAGTAAGATAAACGGTCTAGACCCTGAAGTAGTTAGAGATAGAGTTTCTTTTGAACATCTAACTCCTTTATTTCCTGATGAAAAATTTAATCTTGCGGATAAAAGCAATACTATATCTACTAGGATTATGGATTTATTTTGTCCAATAGGAAAAGGACAAAGGGGAATGATTGTTTCTCAACCTAAAACTGGTAAAACAATGTTATTAAAGGATGTTGCAAATGCAATTGCAGCAAATCATCCAGAAGTATATCAGATGATACTTTTAATCGATGAAAGACCTGAAGAAGTTACTGATATGCAAAGAAATGTTAAAGGTGAAGTAATAGCTTCAACATTTGACAAAGAAGCTCATGAGCATGTTAAAATTGCGAATATAGTTTTAGAAAAAGCAAAACGTTTAGTAGAGTGTGGATATGATGTTGTAATACTTCTAGATTCTATTACTAGACTAGCTCGTGCTTATAACACAGTTCAACCAGCATCAGGTAAAATATTAAGTGGTGGCGTAGATGCTAATGCACTACACAAGCCAAAAAGATTTTTCGGTGCTGCAAGAAATATAGAAAATGGTGGTTCTTTATCTATTATTGCAACAGCATTAACTGAAACAGGTTCAAAAATGGATGAAGTTATTTTTGAAGAATTTAAGGGAACAGGAAATATGGAACTTCAATTAGATAGAAAAATATCTAACAGAAGAATATTCCCAGCAATTGATTTAACATCTTCCAGTACTAGAAGAGATGATTTATTATTAGATGCAAAAACTATCCAGAGAATGTGGGTTATGAGAAAGTATTTAGCAGATATGAATCCTGTAGAAGCAATGGAATTTATCAATGGTAGATTTAAACAAACTCTTAACAATGAAGAATTCCTTATCTCAATGAATGGATAAGAGTTAGTTATTTTCAAAAAATTGTAAAAAAAAACCAACAAATAAATTTGTTGGTTTTTTTTATATAAGATTAATTACTACAACGAAGCAATGTGCTTTGTCATATTAGACTTTAAATTAGAAGCTTTATTATTATGTATAACATTGTTTTTAGCTAGTTTATCAATTAAAGAGATAATACTAGGTAAAGTTTTTTGAGCCTCTTTCTTAGCAGTTAATTCACAAAACTTTTTAATAGCATTTCTAGTTGTTTTATGCTGATACTTATTTCTAAGACGTTTTGATTCATTACTTCTTATTCTTTTAATAGAAGATTTATGATTTGCCATAATTGTTGTTTTTTAAGTAATTAAATACTTATTATTATAATTTGTAGCCCGTAGGGGAATCGAACCCCTCTTACCAGGATGAAAACCTGGCGTCCTAGCCGATAGACGAACGGGCCCTATTTTTATACACTACTGTTAGTAATCAATAAAAGTATTGCGCGTGCAAAAATACAACTATTTTTAAATGTTGCAACTTCTAATAGATTTTTTTGAAAAAATTATTAGTAAGCTTTAGCAAAAAGGACTCTTTGATCTGATTTTTCACCAGAAAAAACACATTTTCCTTCGGACTTATTATTATCTAATGGAATACATCGGATTGTTGCCTTTGTAAATTCCTTTATTTTATTTTCTGTTTCGGCAGAACCATCCCAATGTGCTGAAACAAAACCACCTTTATTCTTTAAAACATCCTTAAACTCTTCGAAAGAATTTACTTCAGTCGTATGCTCGATTCTAAATTTATTAGCTTTAACAAATAAACTTTGCTGAATATCTTCTAGTATTTGAGGTATTTTTTTATCGATAGATTCTATGGAAATTGAATTTTTAGAGTAATCATCTCTTCTTGATAACTCAACAGTGTTATTCTCTAAATCTTTAGGACCAATAGCAATTCTTAAGGGAACTCCTTGCAGTTCGTGTTGTGCAAACTTAGCTCCTGGCCTATAAGTATCTCTACTGTCAAACTTCACAGAAATATTACTTTTTTTTAAGTCTTGGATAATTTTATTAGCTAAAACAGATATTTTATCAAATTCTGAATCAGTTTTGTATATAGGAACAATAACTACCTGAAAAGGCGCCAAATTTGGAGGCAAAACAAGTCCTTTATCATCACTATGAGTCATTATAAGAGCACCCATTAATCGTGTGGAAACACCCCATGAAGTTGCCCACACATAATTTAACTTACCTTCTTTATTAGTAAACTTGACATCAAATGCTTTAGCAAAATTTTGACCTAAAAAATGAGAAGTTCCTGCTTGAAGAGCTTTTCCGTCCTGCATTAAAGCTTCAATACAATACGTTTCTTCAGCTCCAGCAAATCGTTCACTTTCCGACTTTAAACCTTTTACAACAGGCATCGCCATAAATTTTTCTGCAAAATCAGCATAAACAGAGTTCATTTTTTCTGCTTCAATAAGAGCCTCTGCTTTAGTTTCATGCGCTGTATGTCCTTCTTGCCATAAAAATTCAGCAGTTCGTAAAAAGAGTCTAGTTCTCATTTCCCATCTTACTACATTTGACCATTGATTAATTAATATAGGAAGATCCCTGTAGGACTGAATCCATTTTTTATAAGTACTCCAAATAATAGCTTCACTAGTAGGTCTAACTATCAATTCTTCTTCTAATTTAGCTTTTGGATCTACTCTTAACTTACCTTTATTATCTGGGTCGTTTTCTAATCTATAGTGTGTAACAATCGCACATTCTTTAGCAAAACCTTCTGCATTTTTTTCTTCAGCTTCAAATAAACTT
>Ga0209830_10004030_pt1 | contig 10925 bp, 22 predicted proteins | sample ArcticOcean_MG_C_12_FD_187439 | JGI IMG/M metagenome (GOLD analysis project Ga0209830, IMG submission 187439) | Marine microbial communities from western Arctic Ocean - ArcticOcean_MG_CB8_130 (SPAdes) (version 2) | ecosystem: Environmental > Aquatic > Marine > Oceanic | place: Arctic Ocean...
TTAGCTAACTCTTTGCCTTCTTTCACATAGAGTTCTAACGCCTCATGTACTTCAGTACCATATCGCATAGCTTCGTTCTCTTTAACTATGTAATTTTTTAATACTTTTATTTCATGGTATTGTTTGGGGCAGTTTTGATATTGCTTTAGTGATGAGTAACTCCATGTAAAATCAGCCATTATTTATTCCTTTGTGAACAAGCGTATGCATGCCATGCTTTCATTAAATTTTGAAGAAATTCTTTTCCCGTACCTAGTTCTTCTAACTTACCATTCTTATGCATTTCTTCTACTTTATATATATAACACTCGGTGTCATCTGAGCTCCCCTCTATTATTAATACGTGTACATTTCGTATTGCCGCTAGTCGCGTTAACATTATCTCTTGGCCTTTTGATATAATCTCGTTAGGTTTTTTCCATTCCCCTACAATAAAGCAATGGTTTTTTTCCATCATCATATCAACGTTTACAGGAAGTTCTCTAGGGTTAGGGAACATACCTTTAAGAAATCCAAAGTCAACATGCTTAGCGTTGGCATTTCTCATTGCCCCCATTATCTTCCTTGTCCTCTGTATTTTTTGTATCCAGCTCTAAAGCTTTTGTTCATGGAAGAAGTCTTAGGTATCTTGCCACCTTGTTGTGTACGTTTGTGTGTTGGTTCGTAGTTTTGTTCTGACTGTTTAATTTTTGCCATTATTTATCCTTAGTAAAAGTTCTAGTGTCTACACCCACAAATCCACAACTCTGACCCTCACGAATTGTAGTGAAATCAAATGGACTAGGAGGTACATGGTCAGGTGGTATATTACTATATTCTTTTAGTAAGCAACTCGCTGCTTTATGCTCTGAACAATTCTCTTTAAAGTATTGAATAGCCACAGAGCAGTCGTTGAAGTAGCCCACAAACTCTAGGTCATCGTAGTTCCCTGATAGGCTTACTGTCAGTATAAAAATACCTTCAGCTAACATATTAAATTCCCCAATAAGTAGAAGACTTATCTTTAGCGTGTCCGACGCAATCACATTTTACTACTGCTTTGTGACAATTCATACATCTGCGAGTCAGACCCATCTTAATCTTTTCTTCATCTTCTTTAGCTATATCATCTTCCCATTCTTGTTTCATGTTAAATACTACAAAATTACTATGCTCTATCATGCTAGCCATGTTAACAGTCTCCGTAGTTATCTGCGTATCCACCCTCACAAGTAATAGGTAAATCTTTACCCCATTTAGGTGGTATAGACATCTCTTTCATCATAAAATCTAAAGCCTCTTGACTTTCTTTTTTAGGTGCAACACATACTATAGCATCATGAACAGTCAAAATAGGCTTATATTTTTTATTAATTTGAATCATTTGCTCACCTATAACTATTCTAGCTAACGCCTGTACTACATTTTCTACTACTGAACCTCCCCATATACCTACTTTACCTCGTCTTGACTTATAAACAAATCTTCCTTTAGCCTCAGAAGTATCCCATTCTAGTTCAGGATAGTATATATACATTCCATTAGGCAGTTGTATACCCTCTTTAGTAACCTTAAGAACCTCGTGTTTGCCTATATAATAAGGAGCTTTACCATTTTCCCATGATGCTATATCTCCTAATGCTTGGTCACAATCCTGCCATAAATCAATCACTTCATGGTTTAAATCTCTATAAACTTTAACTAAGTTTTGACATTCCATATCAGATAGTTTAGCACTAGGTGGTTGAGTTTCTAATGTGTGTTGTAGTTTCTTCCACCCTGTACCATACCCTAATCCAAGTATACAAGTCTTTCCAACAAACCTTTCTACCTTGTTTCTTTTATCTATCTTCTTGTTATATACCTTAGAGGCGAAGTTTGAATATACATCTTCCCCTTTTCTAAATTGTTCTACCACATCTTCTTGACCTGCAAGCCACACTAGTATACGAGCCTCGATTTGTGAGGAATCTACATTTAATATTACATGGTCATCAGGTGGAAGAATTCCATTCTTTAAAGCTTTCTTCTTAACGTCCCTACTTGGTAAGTTCTGAAAGTTTATTTTATCCTGTCCTGACCACCTACCTGTGTGAGCTCCGTAGTATCTTAATGGTACGGGAAGAAGGCCTCTGTTCCGTGCACCAATGTCTAGAAATCTTCTAATTCGTGATTCTTCCATTGTTGACTTAGTACCAAGCCTTACAGAACATAGCTCTTGAATAAAGCTATCCTCATGTTCACATAACTCTATAAATCCTAAATCATTTTTAGCTAACGCATAAGTTTCTTTCTCAGTTGTAGGAGATATTTTTAAAGGTACATCTACTCCTAGCTCTTCTAATAGTTCAGCGAATTGTTTGTTACTTGCTAACTTCTTACGTACATCTTCAGGAGTTTCACACTTAAGCTTCTTCATCAATCCTTCTAACAACTCTTTTTTCTCTTTCTCTACTTCTTCTAGACGAGTAATTAATAAAGCGTCATCTACTTCTAATACAGGTTGAGTATACATGCGTGTTGTTATATCTATCAGCTTGAGTTCTTCTAAAGGAAACGAAACGTTTAATGCCGCGAAGAGTTTTGCTGTCAAGTTAACATCATTCTTACAGTATTCACCATATCTATGAAGTTCATGAGGTTGGAAGTCCTCCAATCGTTTTCCTTTAGCGTCCAGAACCTCTGTCCCTTTTACTCCCAGATTATAACGCTCAGCTAAAGCTTTCAATGAACCCCCTGCATTTGTGCCATGCACTGCACGAGCCATAGATAGTGTATCAAGATAAAGTTTAGGGACTGCTCCAAATATCCACGAGAGAATTGCTCCATCAAAGTGAATGTTATGACATAGAAGTCCTGATTCTTCCCACTCAAAAGAATTTATTATTTCTTGTAACTCTTCGTGAGTACCTGAATACCATTTAGTAGAGCCATCATTTACTTTAATAGCAAAGCCAATGACTTGAAACTGAGGACTCTTAATATACTCTTCAACAGTTAGGGCTTTTAATCCATACCCTGTGTCATAGAATGTTTCAAAATCAAGTGTTATTATTTGTTTCATTTTTTCCTCTCTTAGATTCGATACATGCACCTTTTAAATCTCTTGTGTGTCCACAAAACCAGACTTTAAAAAAGAATTTGGCTGGTTTACCACATACAGAACACTTACGTTCTTTTCGTTGTTCTGTTTTAAAGCTCATAATTTATAGGTACTTGTATGTTCGTCTCGGCATTGTGAATTGCACCATCGGCGTTTATCTTTTATTTTCTTTTCACACCAAATACATTTACCTGTCTCATTATTTTCTATTGAGGTATTAACAGTTTTAAGAGTAAACTTAAGCCTGGCTTCTAATTCATCATTAGCTCTGTCTATTTCGTCAGCCATTTAATTTGCCAAGTTGGTTTGCCCAATTATGTTGCTTACGTACTTGTTTCTTAGTCATTACAGGAGGAAGTTTTAATAAACCAAGTTTCTCCCATTTTTGTAAGATAGTTATGGCACACCCTGTATACGTAGCGACTCTCGCTCTACTCGCCTCAGGCTTTCTTTTCATAAACTCATTAGCTCTATCAATCAACGCTTGTTTTTCATCTACTGTGTAAACCACTTTTGGCATCCTTATTTCCTTTATGTTTATATTTACCCCATAGCTTATTTCCTTTGTGCATATTCCATAAGTCAGGCACTACCTGTAAATTGTTCGGGTGGTGTTTTCCTCCTTTTGAAATAGGAACAATATGGTCTACTACATATTTTGTTTTTCCATCATTTTCTTTGCTAAGTTTTTGTGACTCAGTATAAAAACTTCTACACATTACTTTTTCCTCCTTTGACAAAAGACTATATGCTTTTGCTTTTTTAGCTCGTCTTATTGCTTTAACTGCTAAAATAACATCAGGATTATCTTTTTTGTATTGCCTATTGTACTTTCTACAATGTTCAAGATTATTTTTTCTAAACTTAGTAGCAGATAGTACACTTTGTGCTTTTCTTCTTTCAGGGTCATTTTTTATATAAGTAGCTTTGTGTTCCTTGTTACGCTCAGGATTGTTCTTTCTCCATTCTTCTGCTCTCGCTTGAACAGCTTCTCTGTTACGATAGTAATATTCTCTCTGAGCCTTTCTTTGCTTTTCTATATCTAAGTATGGCATTATTTATCCCCCCCTTCTAATTGAAAAGTTATTACTTCTTCATCGATTTCCTCTACTGCTTTACCCTCTCGGATATGTGCTAACACTTGGTCGGATAGCTCAGCTTTTAATTGACTATCTAACTCAATACCTTCCTCATTAATTAAAATATCATCACCCTTATCATCTTTCATAACAACGGCAAACGTTATGTTCTCCACATATACAAACGCCACTTTTTCAGGCTTAAATTTAAATTTCATTACCCTCTCCTTTAGTTAATTTAAACACGCGAGAATTAGTTATCTAGAACACTAGATAACTGGTTTCGGTTTGAGTTAGTCCTCACAAGTACCACCAACACAGTATTTACCATTTAGTATTTCATCAGCAATATCTTCATTAGCTTTTTCAATCTCGGCTGGTTTATGATTCCCCTCATTTAGAAACTCATTGAGTTTTATTGCATACCATGATAATTTACCAGCATCATTGGATGCGTCTTGTTCTGAACCTTTCAATCCTATGCGTGTGTTGTATTTCATGATTGTGCCTTTAAGATACCCTCTATACTCTTCGTCTGTTAGTTTAGCACGAATAATCTTGATTGTCTCAATCCCTTGAGTATAGTGGGAGGGACTATTTATTATATCTTCTTGGCTCACTTGAACTCTCTTATTATAATTGGTTTAACATTGACTCTAGCATATCTATATTATGCTCGTCAATTATTATTGAGAATCCTTTAGCAGTTTGAATGTCTTTGAGATGTTTTCTTTGAAGTGCGGTTGGTCTACCTCCATTGGCTTTGCACTCTATACCAACGAATAATCCTTTGTAACAGGCAAGTATATCAGGTACTCCATTAGCACCATAGCCACCCGTTGCGGGCATACAATGATAAGCACCTAGCTTATCTAATATACTTTTTACTTTAGTCTTTACTTTTTTTTCTGGAGTCATGTTATATAGTGAGGGTATAAATATACATTTTATAAATAAAAAAAGGGGACTACTAAGAGTCCCCTTTGATTACCATCTGGGTTGGATTTCTAATAGATGTAACTATTCTACATCATCTTCTTTCTTTTGTGCAACACCTACAACAAATAATGTTGCTCGTTTACAATCCTCATCTAAATTAAAATTAGAACATACCTCATTCCAATCGTTTTTAAAATCAGCTTTGTTGATAACAAACATACTACCTGAGTTGTAAGGTTTCCAACTATTGTCTGTCAATGCTTTCTCTTGTTTCTTGGTTAGTTCAAATGAGTTACTCATATTTCGCTCTCCATATTTAAACATTCCGTATCAGTTCTTAGATACACCCCTGAACCATAACTTGCCTGTTCGTATGACATTCCCTTTTGACATACTACATCAGCAGGTGATGTACTTTCTTCCCACCTCTCGTAAATATATAACAAACCCATACCTACTAAGTTGCCAATTAATAACCCTGTTGCTAACCACATTCCATTGTTGTTCTTCATTATAGTTCTCCAATATCGTTAGGTATAAAATCATTATTACTTTCTATATCATCAGCAATAAAATCATCTACTACTAGTGCTACATCATTTGGAATATCAGTAATGTCAATATCCCTCCCTGATTGTGTTGTCAATACTAACTTCCATGACATAATTTTTTCGCAAGTCATTTGTTTTTCTCCTTTTCCTCTTGTTGTCTTAGCCACCATTCATCATGTTGAGCGTCTACATCAGGCTCGTAATGTTCCTTTGGTTCAGGTGGGTTTACATCTCTTTCTCTATCTTCACTATTATCATAAGCCATTATATAATCTCCCATAAAATATAAACTAATAGTGTAGTTACAACGCCTGTAATAAATCCAAGTCGCCTGTTATTCCTTGCTTTCCTTTGTTCCCATTCGTAGTTAGAAAGATATCTACCTTTTATAAACTTATCCATTATACATTCTCCTTTTTATTTAAAACCATTACAATCACATCAGTAATTAAATCAAGTAATGAGTCTGATAATAATAAATCATGCTTATCACATAACTCTTCCAATACATCAATGCTTAAATCAAAACTTTTTTCTTCATCTTGCATTACTTTACCTCCCCTATGTTAAAGATTGCTAATAAATGGTCGTACTGTCCCCAATTATATGGGTTATTAGGTGTCCACGAAATTACAGATAGTTTAGAGTCATACAATGTATCATTGTTGTAACGACTTTTAACAAAGTATTTTTGTGTAATTCTATCGCTATCCGTATGACCTCCTTGCTTCTTTGCTAGTATCTCAGGTAGTCTAGTCGCCCACATAGGTAGAATACTTCCATACTTGTCATAGTTTGGTAAGTCGCTAATGTTTACAGGATAGTCCCCTACATTAGACTCATGTAAATTACTAAGTTTGAAAGCTAAGCGATTGTCATTATCTTCTGTTGGATTTCTTTCTATTACAGTTTCATGATAACATTCAGAGAGAGTGTTATATCCTATAATATAAACAGGGTTATTAAACACAGTCTCTTTATTTTTCACACGAGCTGTAATATCGTTGTCTAACTCATTGAGTTTTTCAAGCTGAGACATAACATCTTTAGCAATGTTCATAGGCTTGTCTACACTATTACTCGCATACTTTAACAACTCATGATAATTTTCCCCCTGAATATTTATATTATTATACTCAGTCGACAAATCTATTATCTCACCATTGGTAACATCATTTACTTTCATTGACAAAGATTTTACCTCAGGCAAAACATTTACCAACTTCTCTACTGCATTTCGTTTAGAAATATTCTTCATGAGAGCAGACATTTTAAATGATTGTGTAAAACAAGTGTCCCCTCTCTCTTTGAAGTTTTTAATAGACTTGAATGTATGTACATTTCTGTCTCCGTCTTTAAACACTCCAACAACACACAAGGGAATATTACTTTTACCCATGATGTATGTAGGTACTTTTTTTCTTCCCTCCTCTAACTCAATATCATTACCCCATGCAGACATATTTTGATAGGCTTTACGAATAACTTGCAGTCCATAAGTGCCGTGCATTTCTTCTACTAAGGTATGACAGATACCAGTTTCTAGTTCAGAAACCTCTTGTTGCGAGAGCATATGCTCTTGTGATAATAACTCTTGGTTCATGTGTATCTCCTTTATTTATAAAATGTATATTTATACTTTAGTTATCTAACAACTGCTTAACAACTTTACAACTACTTGGTACAGTTTTGTCTGATTCAGTAACTACCCAAAGACTTGGTGTTGAAACATTCCATACAGGCTTACTGAAATGTCCGTCAGTAAACATAATGATAGCCTCAGCATTTATCTTCTTCTCAGTAATATACTTTGCCACACAATCAGGTTCAGTACCCCCACCCCCTGACGGCTTGAGTAAACTTACCATGTTGTGATAGTTACTTGGTGTAAACACTTGCTCACTAGAAACATTAGCGTCCCACCATATCACTCTGAGTTTCTCAGGTTCAGTATTGATAGCTATACTCTCAATCTCACTAACAAACTTATCAAATGCTACCTTACCAACTGAGCCTGATGTATCAATGGCAACTATCAATTCGCCTACCGACTCATCTTCAACTGAGGGCAAATACAAATCGTTTGCCATATGTCTCTTGTTGAATCTTCGCCATGTATACTCATCACTCCCTCGCATAGATGAAGTAATGAAGTCTCTCAATACATCTTTCCAATCTATAACAGGCGTAAGCATATCTGTAATACTTCTAGGTATGTTGCCACCTAGTTTTCCTGCCAAAATACTTCCTTGTCGCATAGCCTCCTCAACTTCTTTGGCTAATGATTCATCAGCTTTTTGTTGAGCAGGTGTATACTCATTGAGATTAACATCTCCTAATAAAGGGCGTTCACTCGGTAGTGCTGTTGTGTCACCCGATACTTGTAAACTTTCAGCGTCATGCTCATCAAGAGTTCCGCCACTATGTTTCTGTGCAAACTGCTCAGGGTTTTCTTCCTGTTCTTTTTCTAAGTCTTTGAGTATGCCATTGACAGACCAATCGTGATACTTAACATCATAGAGTCCACCCTTTGGAAGTTTTAGAAACGACTCATCATTCATACTTACTATTATGTCGTTGTCTACATAATCACACGCTATGTTTACCAACTGATGTTTGCCCTGTTTCATCAACGACCTAAATCGTGGCATATGTCCTAAGGCTACATGGATATTCTCATGTAATACTAATGCCCTTAGTTCTGAGTCTGTCAAACTATCAACAAACTCTTTGCCATAGAATTTGTTGAGTCCGTCTGTCTTAGCCGTTGGACAATCATCTACAATCTTACTATCACCCATGAGCATAACCCCTGAGAATAGAGCAGTCCTCTTGTCCCTCATGAGAGAGACATGAGCTTTCTCAAGTCTCTCACTCGCATTGAGTTTTTCTATATGTCGCCCTCTCATTATCCCTCTCCAAGTAAGTGAGTATTTTCTAAGCCAAAGTCTCGTATCTCTTTGTTGTTCTTACCAAGTAGAATACCTCTATCAGTAGACATTAGCATTGTGTAAAACACAGCTTTCATTTCTTTGTTACTAATCCTACCAAGATACTGCATGAAAGCAGACAACTCATCTTGAGTCTCTAACTTATCAACTGCTTGAAACATCAGTATGAGTTTCGCAGTCAATTGCTCAGGTATGATAGCCTCCATAGGATTAGACAATATGTCCTCAAACTTTGGTAACTCTTTCTCTAATGATAAGAAAGCAAACATATCAGCACAGGCAGATTCGCCTATCGTTCCTGAGAGAGCAGTCCTTACTGAATTGTCAGTTAGAATATCTTTGTTATCAACAATCACACTTGCTTTTTCTAGTGAGCGTGGTGATACAAACGACAACTGAGTTTTCTTAGGATTGAAAATGTATGGGTTATCTTCCGAGCCTGTATCAAGATAGCTATGCAAACACTTAGGTGTTAAGTGTACCCATGCTCTAATCAATGGACTAACTGCATTGTTGTTTGCCCATTGTAACCAAGACTTGTGGTCAGGTTTTTTCATTCTCATGATACAAACTCTATTCCCTGCATGAGCTAACATTCCGTCCCCCAATCCGTCAGACTGATTGTTGGAAGTAGCAAATACCATTGAGCCTTTTGGTAATGGTGTATCGCCAACTGAACGCTCAAGCATTAGCCTAGTAAAGATTACTTGTAACAACTTTGGTGCTTTCATAAACTCATCAAGTAATATAATTTTTGGTTTAGGTGATTCCAATTTGAATAGTGAGCCAACATAAGATTCCAAAGTCTTTGTTGCATGATTTGGAATAGTCATAGCTATGTCTGACATATCTTTTACTGGACAATCAACATATACATAATCGTACTTGTCGCCTAAGTCTTGCCCTATCATTTTGAGCAATGAAGTTTTACCACAACCTGCTTCACTCTGAATTACAGGTGTAAGAGTTTCAGCTATTGTTGGTATCAAAGTTCTTAGTTCTTCAATCGTTACTTGGTTCATGTTCATAATGTTTTTCCTTTAGTTATAAAATGTATAAATATACTTTGGTTAAATAAACTTACTAAGAATGTCGTCAATCCCATTCTTCACTCTCTTTCTAGTTACTACACTTTCTTTTAGTGCCTCTGTACTAACACCACCTAGAATACTTCCAAGTGAGTCAATTGCTAATGACAGCTTTTGTGAATCTTCGTTGTCTACCAACTTAAACTGTGAGTATGTAGAACATAACTCTTTTGCTTTCTGCAATGTCGAGTCGTATATCTTCCGTTTCTGTTCCGTAACTTCACCCGTTTTTGAGTTTGTTGTCTCTTTATACCCACAACAATGCGAGATACTTTGCATAACCTTAGTGACCCTATCAATCTGTTGGTGTAAGACATTTTTGACAATCCCCTCTGTTTGTTTTTGATAATTGATTTTCAAGTCCCTAGCTAAGTCGTCTGCCACCTGACATCTAAAGTCTTGCTCAGGTACTTCCGATACATATAAATCTAATGCAAACTTAGAGCGTACCTCATCTGCTGAGGGATAGTCTGAAGAATCATACATATCACCTTGTTGCATAGCCTGATTAGATACTGCTTGAGGATATTGAGTAATGAATGTATCAACTTGTCCATTGAACAAATCCTCCCACATTGAAAACTCACGAGTGAATTTTGGTAAGTCAACAGTCGGTATCAAGTCTTGCGAATGATTCCACCTGTATGCTGATTGATTAATCCAATTGTAAATCTTCTGTCTCGTGTTGATAATATCTCGGTAAGATGAGTTACCCTGTAAAAGACTTTTGATAAACTTACCACTACCTCTATCAGCTTTCTTTTTGTCAGTAACTTCATCTGCGATATTACTGTCTTGCTTTGTTGCAGTCCATGTCTTTACATCTACCGATACCAAAACTGCTGATGTCGATAAAGATATAATATGGTTTGGTGTTGCAAGTTCTGTGCTTATTGTTTCCATAATAATTACCTCTCTTAGTTATAAAATGTACAAATGTACTTTGCTTGTATTACGAAAGAGTCATACTGAATACTTCTCCCCTTCATAATAACTCTATTATATCATTACTTTACATATAAGCCAATACTTTACAAACAAGGAATATCGGTTGTTAAGCCGATAAATATTTGTGTAGTTTGATATTGTTCTGCTCATAGTTAATTGTAGTTACCACCCTCGTGTGTGTCTCAATGTTCTGAAGTTTTCTATTTGTTACTAAATGTATCCTGCCATTTTATGTCTCAATGTTCTGAAGTTTTCTATTTGTTATAAATGGGCTAGCCCAGTTCGCT
>Ga0209830_10004037_pt1 | contig 10911 bp, 10 predicted proteins | sample ArcticOcean_MG_C_12_FD_187439 | JGI IMG/M metagenome (GOLD analysis project Ga0209830, IMG submission 187439) | Marine microbial communities from western Arctic Ocean - ArcticOcean_MG_CB8_130 (SPAdes) (version 2) | ecosystem: Environmental > Aquatic > Marine > Oceanic | place: Arctic Ocean...
TGCTTGGTATGCAAGACCGAATGCAGATTCAGCCCATTCGTATCTGCGCAGAGACATAGCCACATGACCTAATTTGTGCGCTGAAAGGGAACTCAGTCCTAATTGCTCTAGTGTCACATTCTTACTAACAAAAAGATCGAGAAGGCGGATGACTAGGGCTTCGCTGGTTGAATTAAGAACACCTTCGGAACCGACTGGAGTCTCACTGCTCACTGTTGACACAAGAGTTTCAATACAGTGCAAGGAATCTTTAATCGCAGAGTCAATGGTCTCTTGATTAGCAAATTCGCCAAGGTTTTCCAAGCGAGTGATTGTGGAGTGGGAAAGAATTGCACCATCCAATTCTGGGTTGGTTGCTCTCAAAGCGTCTATTAATCCTAATACTCCTGCAACGGAATTTTGTAATACTCCGATTTCGTTGTTGAGATGAGAATAATTTGCGGCTTGGGATTGTTGCAGCATAATTCCTGTCTCATTGATTAAAATGAATTTGTCATCGGCTCTCTTCAGCCAATATCCAACTCCAGTTCCAACACCAATACAAGTGAGGCTGAAAAGTACTGTTAAGGGTTCCATTACCGCCCACCTTTCCTTTACGCCTTTATGGTCTGCGGATGAAAAGTGGTTATGGGGGGTGTTTTCCACACCTTCTAAATTTTACCGCCCCCTAAAGGGGGGCAGTAGAAAACATGGTCTTTTTCTAATTAAATTAAAACGGGATGGCAATGCCTCAACCCTGTGAAAAAAAGCAACAATTTGCCACCAACATTGCTCACATTCAAAGGCTGTGGCTGTTCTTAGCAAGGTTAGGTGAGCCCATGAGTACCGATTCCGATGACGATTCTGACATCCCTTGGTATTACTCAAGATTGGAAGCGTGGAGTGAATCGGGGTTAATTATTGACGCTTTGGAAGATTTTCTTTCAAAGGATTCTGCAACATCTAGCGAACGATTACAAAAGGCAGAATATTTAGTTGATCTGAGTGTCAATTTACGACACAGGCTTACCTCTATTATTGAAAGCTGGGATGACGAGGATATTACTTTGGCTTTGGCTTGGAAAAAAGATTTGAAAAATCCGATGGCCGCAGACCAAATATTGGTTGAATATCAAAATTGGGCCAAAGAAAACCGGCCATGGGAATTGGAACTTGAAGCCGGAGCGCTACAGTGGGCTAGTGATGGAATAGGTGATGTTCGTAAGGAATTGCTGAAACGATTTGACTCATTGGATTCTTCAAATCGGTCCGCCACAATAGTGGTAGTACCCTACTTAGCCAATCCCGATAACTTGGAACTCATCAGAGTGGAGTTGGCTGAAATTGAACGAATTGAAGAAAAGCAAAACCAATTGATTACCAACTCGATGAAACATATGTTGGAAACTGGCTATGATGTCGTATATATTTCTGAATTAAATCTAAAAGATGCCCTTGATGAAATTGATAAATGGTATTTATTGCATGATGAACATGAACAATTACGTTTGTTGATAATAAGAGAAATTACACCATTTGATAATAGTTTAGCCGACCACCATGAGGCTAGAAGAATCGTATTGATCAAAGAGGGTTTGTCAGCTGATATTCAAACCCTTAGTAGCCAAATCGTCGCGATTGCTGACAATCTTAACCAAAGGCTGCAACTGCTCAATGACCAGTTGAAGAGTTGGAGGGGCATTGGAATAATATTACCAAGTGAAGAAGATGCTACTGCGGATGAACTGTTAGAATGGGAGTCCAATCTTCCAGAGATAAATAACATGATAAATATCCATCTAAACGCTATGCAAAATTGGCAACAAATCGTATCCAGGTGGCCGGAGAGAAAGCATGAGGGTGAAGCATTAGTAGGAAATATTGAACATACTCAAGATTTTATCGATATTGTTGAGTCTTTACAACTTGATTGGAGGCAAATTGAACTTGATGGCTTGGAATTGGTTGGCAAATATGAGGATGATGGTTTGGTGATGGATGATTGGCGGCGGCGAGTAGTTGATGAACCGCTTGATTCACTTCAACTACTGAAGGTGGAAGGCCCAAAGTTGGATGTTCGATTGCAATTAATTGATGATTTAAACAGTTTAGATTCCTCGTTTGATGGATCTACTGAAGTAAATAAACGAATTGCTATTCTAAGGGAAATTGATGCTGAGCCTGAACTATTGGCCAATATGGAAATATTCATTGGCAAACAAGCGAGGCGAGGAGCGAGACATTTGAGGATGCTAGAACGTGACTGGCTAGATTTGTTAGGCCAGGGCAAGGCGGATGAAAAAATATCAACTTCCACATTGAACATTCGTGCATTTGAGGAATTGATAGCATCTACTCGTCGCTTTGGTAAATCTGCTTCTGCTTCACCTACTGCCGGCGATATAATCGCCGGTGAAACAATGAAAAGATTGGCCGCAAAGACTGATCAAGAATTAGCTGAATTAGAATATCGTGGTTGGAATGTCGCTCATTTGCGGGCTGAGGTCAATATTAATCTCGTCGCTGCTGCAAGAAAAATTTCCAATATGCGAACAAAACTACCGCAACACCCATCTTTGTGCCGCCGTCTCAAAGCCCTGCCATGGCAAAATGATATCGCGTTAGCACTCGATACCGAACTAGAACTACGTAAACCAGATACCATTGAGAATCTCCACAACACAATCCCTCAGTTCCTCAGACATTTGGCTTCTCGTCCTGCTGAAGACCCTGGTTTTACTTTCACTTCATGGAGTCCATCTCCTATTCGTCAGACTTTGGTGCCAATGGTCAGCAAAGATGGCAAAGAAGTTTTGTTGCCGCGCGATGGGCTGCCTGATGTTCATGAAGCCATTTTAGAGGCAATGGAAGCAGAAACTATCGCGCTACAAGAAGTTATTACTCCTGTTATCGAAGATGAAATTGTTGAGAAACCTGCTGTTGAAGAAAAAACAGTTACGCCTGTTATCACAGAGAAAGTCATTGCAACACCAGTTGTTGAAAGGGAAGCAATAGTCAAAAGTAATGTTAACGAAAGTCCAAGTGTTGTAAACGGGGAAGGGGTGGGTAATGCTCTTGCTGCACTCTCAACACTTCTAACCAATCTTGGGCTCAAAGAAGATGCTGAACTTGTACAAAAAGAAGGTTTTGAGGCATTGAATACTGTTCGTAGAAATTTAGCCGGTCATGTTGGCATTGAGCCTCGCGACATACGTGTTGATAGAATACTGAGACTAGCGATTCGACTAATTCCTAGACAGGAAAAAGGAGATGGTGCTCGTGCTCAATTACTTTCCCAATTATCCAGTGCAGTTTCTGAGATGGGTAAGTGGTCGCGTTTACGACTTGAGGCAAGGCATTCCGGTGCCAGCGGTCATTTCCTTAATGATGCGATTACACTCGGTATTGCTCTCGAAAGAATTCCAGGTCCCGGCATAAGCCTGCCATTGATGGCTGACAAATTAGAACTTCCACATCCTACTAAATTAGTAGAGTTGCAAAATGGCGTAAACCATGTAGTCAACAGCATTCGATTACCGCCTGTTGGCGGAGTTAGAATCTGATTCAAGTTTCAGCGGTGATCTTCTGATAACCAAGATTTGACATCTTCACGTGCTGCAAATCCTTTTCCAGCCTTTGTTCCAATAACTGTTGGAATTGCTGCTTCGCTTGCAATTTCCAAAGTTCTGTCGCTAACTGGACCGTTGAAGACCATTGCAATTGCTCCGTCCGCTTCGTTTGCTTTCTTTGCGAGAGTGGATGCGCCTACTGGGTCAGATACCGTTCCGTCGACCATGATAAATACAGCCTTTTTAGGTTCAAGATTGTCTAGGTGGTCAAAGAATTCTTGTACTTCTGCTGGGGCTTCTTCTACTACATATTCCTCAGGCATATCCTCTGTCCAATTCTTATCTTCGCTAGAATTACCGCTATCACTTTCTTGCTTCTTCTTCAGCGTATGTGAGAATTTTGTTGCTTCAACTTTCATTGAAAGACATTTTGTTACTGTCTTTTGTGGAAGTAGTTCCCATTCTTGTCCAACGGGTGCTTGTGCAACGAAATCTACTTGCAGAGTTTCAATCAGTTGTGAAAACAACATCTCGCCACCTCTGTCACCGTCGATTGCTAGAATTACTGTTTCCTTGCTATTTGCTAGGTCGATCAATTCTTGCTTCATGTCACCAGCGCCATCAGCACTGATTGCATTCTTTACTCCACAGTTCAATAGGTTACGAACATCATTTCTTCCTTCAACGATAATTAGTGAAGTAGAAGATTCAACGTTTGGTCCACAGGTTAATCCATGGAAAGATGTTGCAGTACCGGTTGTTAAGACCGAGCGTACTTCTTCTATTACTGTCTTTGATGCAGCTTCGCCTGAATTAACTAGGCCAAGGAGTAGTTCCTTAGCACGGTCAACAACAGCGGTTCGCTTGGTTGCCCTTACATCTTGGATGTCGATTACTTTGATCACTGCTGCACATGGACCAATTCTGTCAATTGTTTCCAATGCGGATGCAATAATTGAAGTTTCAACATTATCCATACTGCTTGGCACTGAAATTACTCCGTGCACTTTACCGCCCTTGGATTCAATTTCAACATCGACGTGGCCGATGCGTGCTGTTCTTTGCAACTTGCGTATTTCTAGTTCGTCACCGAGCAAACCTTCGGTTTGCCCCATGATGGCCCCGATTATGTCCTTTCTTTGGACGGAACCGTTGACCTTAATGTCAGCGCGAATTAAATATTTCATCGCCTTTTGCTTCTGATGGTGACCGGAGTCACGATTATTTCTTTGTTGAGCCATTTTAATTATCTCCTTGCGTTAACTAAACCGTTCGCAAATATTGGAAAGACCCATTGAGTCTTACACTACATTGCAGTGCTTGAAATGTTGCCATCTCAAAGCGTGAAAGGGAAGTGAACAAATAATCCCACAAGCCAATACTTATTGAACCCTTTTACTTAAAAGTTGTATAAATCAGCGATTACGATTGTGCAATGTATTCAAGAAGAGGAAAACAATCGGCTTGATATGCCCAAACTCCCCCTATGTAGTTTGAACATCTTTCGCACCACTATAGAAGTGATGTTAGTTGATGGTATTTTGACTAGAGAAGAGAAGAGGTTGATCATAAAATTAGCTAGCGCACTGAATCTTACGAGTGAGCAACCTAGTGAAGTTTACTCAGCCATAAAAGAAGGAAGGGAGAGTCCAGATGGCGATGTTGTTTCGGTAGCCGATGCAAGAATTGTATATACTAAAGTTTTTGAAATTGCAATCGTTAATGCCTCTCTTTCAAGAGATGAGTTCAGGGTACTAGCACATCTTCGTTCAATTTTTGAAATCGATGATAAAGACCATGCCCTCATTGAAGAAACATTGCGAATCATGGTTAAAGAAAAATTCGAAGATCCTAATGTTATAGAAAAAATGCTTGCAACCCTACGTGATTCAGTTGGATTAGTAGGGGATGTTTTTGATACTGTTCGTAAAAAGACGGTTGATGGTGGTTCTTCTTGATTTCTGATTTGGATGAATTTCTCACCAATCAATCGCCCAAGGTCTTGTTAGGAAAAAGAAGGAGTTTGAAATTTCTACGCCTTGCTTATTCTAAGGGGTGCATAGGATTGATGGTAAAACCTACTTCAGACCTGTTAGCACATGACGCTGGTTTTTCTTTCAATCTTGGTTGTGCAGACCCAGAACTGAGAAGAATCGCTTCATGGGTGTTAACCAATAGTAAAAATCGGAGAAAATTGGCCCGGTTGATTCCTGCACTTTGGAAAAGACATGGATATGAAGACTTGAAGATGGCTGGTATACTTCTTTCCAATTTGTCCGAGGAGGACTTAGGCGAAGACCCATGGATGGCTTTTATTCACTTATTACAAAAGCAAGAATCATTGGATATGATTCTTGATATCGCAGAGGAGATAATTCGCGGCGGAAGTCAAATTCCTGATGATTCATGGATTGTTGAAATGTCGAAACAGAGTAAGTTATGGCATCAAACAGCGGTAATTTTTTGCTCGTTATCAAAAAGAAACCCAACTACTTGTAAACAAATGATAGAACTCGCACCCACTGGTGGAGAATTATTTGAAAGAATAAGAAAACGAGCTTTAGCAGAGCAGAATTGAAGGGCTTGGTCTAACTGCAATAGACTATGGCGGACCGCTTTCTACCTACTGAAGACCCGGTTTTAGAGTCGGTCTTGAAGTGGACTGTTGAACGCGATGCTCAGGATGTTAGACGTCTGATGGAATGGTTACCCGAAGCCCGTTCAACCAGAGAAAGACAAGCATTATTGGAGAGGGTTCGTAGCCTCTTAGCAGAATTAGAAATTGCTCTAGAGGGTTTGGATGACTTACAATAACTCTCAGCAATTTTCAGCAGTTATTTTTGCCGGAGGAAATAGTACGAGAATGGGTCAAGACAAGTCATTGATGTTTGGAGGCGTTGAACGAATACGCCAACTTTGTATGGATTGCGGTATTGTAAAAATTATTACCCTCTGTGGTAGTGAAGAGAGAACCTCATTGTTTGAAGGAGAGGTTTGGCCAGACCCTGCACATTGTCAAAAACTGAGCGATGTGATTCGCTGGGTTCATCGAGAAATATCAGGACCGATTCAATTTATTCCGTGTGATGCATTTGATTTAGATCGTGAGTCACTACAAACTTTGTTACGAAGTGGTGGTGGAGTGCCGCTTGATTTGAATTCAAATCGGCAACCGTTACTCGCTAACTGCCCTGCTGGTTATCAAATGGGTGATGGTTCAAGTGTCAATTCATTATTTGATGGTTTAGCGACGATAGATATCGCTGGAAATAGTGATGGTTTTTCTAATTATAATGAAAAGTCACAACTCAAACAACGTCATCAATCATGACTTTATTATCTTCTAAAAAGACTCTTCCTTGTGCGATTGCATCGATAATTTGTGGATAAATAATATGTTCCTCAACCTGCACTCTTGCGGCAAGAGATTTTACATCATCATCCGGTAATCTCGGCACTCTACGTTGTGCTATTATCGCCCCAGAGTCAACGCCAGAATCAACGAAATGTACTGTACATCCGCTGACTTCTACATCGCTAGCGATTACACCACCATGTGCATCTGCGCCTGGGAAATGGGGCAATAGTGATGGGTGGATATTAACTAAGTTTGGTGCCCATCTATTAACGAATGAAGGGCTAAGGATTCGCATATATCCGCTGAGAATAACCAATTCTGCTCCACTCTCTTCAATCGCTTGGCTAATCAGACTTTCATGATTTGATCTTCTTTGACTAGTATCGGCAATATCGGGCAATTCAATCGCCAAATTATTGATTCCTAGTGTATCGGCTTTTCCTAATCCAGCAGCTGAAGAGTTGTCACTGATTACGAGAACTGTTTGGTGGCAGCAAAGAGAATTTAATTGCTGGTGGAGAATTAATTTCTCCATCCCCGAGCCCGAGCCGGATATCAATACCGCACAACGTAAGGGGTCGTCTGCGCTAGCCTTCCTCGCCACGCAATCACCACTTGTCATGGCCCATCCTGTACATTATCTGCCTTGAGAACTTCGGACACTTCATCCTATTACTTTTTGATAAGAAGCCCCCGCCCTCAACATGAGTGACATGGTTTCCACTACCATCTCCGAACCTTTGACTTCGGAACAATCTACTGTTTCTAAGGAATCAGAAGAAACACTTCCTCTCGGAGATGTTGAACTGATAGAGGGCATCCTCGCCGAACACAAGCCATCTGCAAATCCTGTATCAAGAGTTCTTTGGGTTGTTTCTGGTAGCCTATTTGTTGCCTTTGCAGTTATTGGAGTATTCTTACCCGGCTGGCCTACAACATCTTGGCTGGTAGCAGCAGCATATTGTTACGCTCGGTCATCTCAACGTATGTTTAAATGGCTACTAACCAATCGTTTATTTGGCAATATACTACTCGATTATTATCGTGCAGGTAAAGCACTTCCTTTGCATTCAAAGATATTCATTTGTGGTTTTATCGCATTGGTTTCGGGCTTCTCTATATGGGGGCTTACGAAGGCTGGAGACCCTGGTTTTGGTCAAACTACAATTGTGATTGTTGCTATAATTGGCATTTGGTGGGTCGGCTGGAATGTCCCTACTGCTGAGTGACCAGCAATTCAATCGTTACGATTTGAAGTATGGCGGAAACAGGTTACTAGGTGGTCATCGACCATCCCTGCTGCTTGCATCATCGCATAACAGGTCGTGGGTCCGATGAAACTGAATCCCATCTTCTTGAGTGCCTTACTCATTTTTGTGCTAATATCGGTAATAGGTGGTAATTCACCCATGGTCTTTCTTTGGTGAATCAATGGAACATCATTAACAAATGACCACAAGTATGTGCTAAATGCATCTTCATCTTCTCCGAAATGTTGTATGAAAACTTTAGCATTGTTGATTGCAGATTTTATTTTTGCTCGGTTGCGAATTATTCCAGCATCACCCATTAATTGTTCAATATCATCTTCTGTGAAAGCAGCAATTTTAGCAGGGTCGAATCCTTTGAAGAGGCGGCGGTAATTTTCACGCTTGCGCAGAATTGTAATCCATGATAATCCAGATTGTGCCCCTTCGAGAATTATTTTTTCAAATAATCTGCGCCCATCGCGATTTGGCACTCCCCATTCCTCATCATGATAGGAGATATACAACGGGTCTGATGTTGACCACTGGCAACGAACCACTTCCTCCATACAAGGTCGCTAAGGGTTGAGAGTTTTGATGATTACCTTCATTTTTAATAGAATTTACAAACAGGAGTTTGAATAACATGGCCTCTTTAGCATAATTATGACACAGTGCCGCCGACAGTGCGATTGGGACAAAAACATGATTTGCAAATCATGTGGCATTGATTACTCATTACCAGACTCTGACGAGAAAGAGTCAGTTGTCGACCCTCCAAAAGAGGATGAATGATTTATTCAATATTGCTCAAGAACTAATTCTGTAGTTGTACTTGCAATTTCATTTGGAGCAGTTAACCACATTTTGTCAAGAAGGGTGCGCAAAGACATTGTGTCATCAACGTGAACGAGTGCAACTAAATCTGCACTTCCTGAAACTTCATAGATAATTTCAACTCCTTCCCAACCGGTTACTTCGCTTGCGAATGAACCGATCTCTGCACCAGGAGATACTTTGATTCTGATTAGAGCTGTTAGACCAACGCCACCTTCACGGACAGTGTAGCCACGAATTGTACCATTCTCTTCCATCTTGCGAACGTGAGTACGAACTGTTCTTTCTGATGCCCCGACTTCTTTTGCTAAGTGGACATATGACATACGACCATTCTTTCGGAGTTCAGCGAGGATTGCACGGTCTATCTCTGCGATACGAGGCATAGTTGGACGCCGACGCATTCGGTATATCAAACCTACCAATATGCTATTATGTGGAACACATTATTACTTTTGTGTTTTGTTACCGGAAATGACCTTTCCGCTTTTCGGATTTTTATAATCCCCATAAACACACCAACTTTCTATCCACTATTGAATATATCCGTTAACTTCACTGAGAATTTTACTGTAAATTTTTAGATAGTATTATTTTGAAGCGGTATGGATATATGAATTGGTTCGGATGGTTCAAAGTGTGGCTTCTACTGGCCATAAGCGGAGAGCACTATGTCAGGCAATATTAGCGGACTCGATGCACGCATGATTCTAGACAGTAGGGGCAATCCTACGATAGAAGTCGATTGTTATGTTGATGGTGGATTAATGGGTCGTGCTGCAGTTCCTAGCGGCGCTTCAACCGGTGCATATGAAGCACTTGAGATGCGTGATGGTGACAACTCTAGATATCTTGGAAAGGGTGTTGACAAAGCGCTTGCAAACATTTTCGAACATATCGAAGAAGTGGTTATTGGCATGCCTGTCGATGAGCAAAAAATGATCGACGAGATAATGATTGAAACAGATGGTACTCCGAACAAATCTAAATTAGGCGCTAATGCAATGTTAGGTGTTTCAATGGCCTGTCTGCATGCAGGTGCTGCAACTCACGAACTTCCTTTGTGGAAGTATATCGGCGGAGTCGCTGGCGGATTAATGCCGGTACCAATGCTCAACATTCTCAACGGTGGTGCTCATGCTGCAACCAACGTAGATGTTCAGGAGTTCATGGTAATGCCTCATGGTTTCGATAGTTTCGCCGAGGGTTTGCGCGCAGGCGTAGAGACTTATCACTCCCTAAAGGCTGAATTAAAGGCTGATGGATTACTTGGAGGAGTCGGTGATGAAGGAGGATTCTGTCCTAATTTACCCGCTAATGAAGAAGGCCTGAAATATATGGTTAGAGCGATTGAAGGGGCAGGATATTCAACCGATGAAATGGGAATTGCATTGGATGTAGCTGCTACAGAATTCCACCATGAAGATGGATATCACATGGATGGACGCGTCTTATCAAGTGAAGATTTGGCTGATGTCTATTCTGGATGGCTTGACGAATATCCAATCGTTTCAATTGAGGATGGCTTTGGTGAAGATGATTGGCGCGGTTGGACTTTGTTCACCAAGAGAGAAGGACATCGCGTTCAAACTGTTGGTGATGATTTATTTGTTACTCAATCCGAAAGATTAGCCCAGGGAATTGAAATCGGTGCTGCTAATGCAATGTTGGTTAAATTAAATCAAGTCGGAACTGTAACAGAAACTCTTGAAGCGATGGATATGGCAACAACACATGGTTTCAACAATGTTATTTCACACAGAAGTGGGGAAACTGAAGATGTGACAATTGCTGATTTGGCGGTTGGTACTCGGGCAGGACAAATCAAAACCGGTGCGCCTTCTCGTTCTGATAGAGTTGCCAAGTATAACCAACTGCTAAGAATTGCAGCAGATGTTGATGAATATCGCTCACCATTCAA
>Ga0209830_10004042_pt1 | contig 10901 bp, 8 predicted proteins | sample ArcticOcean_MG_C_12_FD_187439 | JGI IMG/M metagenome (GOLD analysis project Ga0209830, IMG submission 187439) | Marine microbial communities from western Arctic Ocean - ArcticOcean_MG_CB8_130 (SPAdes) (version 2) | ecosystem: Environmental > Aquatic > Marine > Oceanic | place: Arctic Ocean...
CCCCTTTGTATCTCATACTGATCTCTCTCTATTCGCAGCTCCTTAGGAATGATAGCCCCTTTCCTAAGAAGTTGTGCGCGCATAAGACGGGGATTATGATGGTCTGGGAAATACTGAACCCCCGTCTGACCAAAGTCTATAGCTCTCTTATTTGGTAAGGTAACTCTATACTTGTGAGTGAATGTTGGACTGGGTTGTAATACGACGTGCATATGATACCATATAAGGAATTAATATGAGATAAAATCATGCTTGAATACACATCCCATGATGGTATCAAAATCCAGGTTGGTCAAAATGCAAAAGAAAATGACCAACTGACGTTATCGAGTAGTCCGCAGCATTGGTGGATGCATGTATCTGGATGTTCAGGTGCTCATATTGTTGTATGTCACGACGGTGATCAACTCCCCAAAGAGACAAAGAAGGATGCATTGGTTCTCACCGTGCATCACAGTCAGGCACCTGAGACGAAGATGTCTTGTGTTGATGTCACCAGGGTTGAACGTGTCATGTGGATGCGACAGGCAGGAAAAGTAAAGTTGGAAGGTGAAGTTATGGAACTTACTGTATTTATGAGAAGAGAGGGTGGTCGTCTAGACCGTTTAAAAAAAACTCGTACTACTATATAATGAAAGGTGTCAATCGACGAATTGTATACGCATTTTTATTTATGATTCTTCTCATCATGAGCACAAATTTTAACTATTTAATGAGTGGGAAGATTACGGCTAAACCAGAACCTACTCCAGAACCTACTCCAGCACCTGGTCCAGCACCAGAGGAGAAAGAGGAAGAGGAAGAGGAAGAGAAAGAGAAAGAGGAGCCCCCAGTGACTCAACAACCTAAAGGTAAACCTAAAGGTGTGAAGACGACGGTCGTAGCTGACATAAAGATGGTTGATAAACTCCCTAATAAATCTAAGACGACGGTCGTAGCTGACATAAAGATGGTTAATAAACTCCCCGCGGGAATTATAAAGAAGGAAACTTATATCGGGTATTCTTATATTTAATTAAAGTAAACTCGTGTAAAGTCCAGCGATGTAGTAGACATCCTTGAACCCAAGACCCTCTAATTTCTCTGCCGCAAATCTGGCCCGTTGCCCAGTGTTGCAGTAGACGAGTAATCCTCGCTTGGGAAGTTCTGTAGTTGTTTTTTCGTTAATCTTATCGACTGGGATATGGAGCGCCTTGGGATAGTGTCCGGCGCGGTACTCTACCGTAGTACGAACATCAATAACCCTCTTGATCTTACCATCCTTAATGAGTCGCTTAGCTTCTTCGGCGGACACAAGGTTCTGACCATAATAGGTGTAGGCAGTGAGAGCGGCGAGACCGCCGATGAAGACTAGCGGAATCATTTGGTATCTACGGGGATTTTAACTTTTACATGATCCATCTCAAAGCAACATTGGGCATGACCATCATAGGTTCTTTGACAAGCTTTACAGTAGTAAAGGGTGTCCATGATATATATGGATAGCCGTTACACATAAGGCACTTAGGTCTAAAAAGCCTAAATGTGAGACGGAGGCGCCGACTCACAAATTGGAAAAATGAAAAAAAAAATATACTAAAATTAATTACCGAAAGCAACACCACCCATACCATTTTTGATACGGAGAATGTTATAGTTCACCGCGTAAATACGGTGAAGTTGGTTACCACCAGTGGGACTGGTGATAGTGAGTTTAGCGTTATCGATACGGGAGAAGTTGAGTGTACCAGTGGGTTGCATTTTACTCATGGTGAGGCAGAAGGGCCATGTGAAGGTGGGAAGATCCGTGAGGATGTCGTCGGGGAGGTCAGTGCAGTGCATCTCGGGCACGACTGTGTGGTGGTACACTGGAGAAGTATCTTCAAACAATGGCACACCGTTGATGTAGAGGGTAGATTTATCGAAAGTGAATTCGTTGTCCCAGTTGTCACCCCCAGCTGTGTTACCCGAGACGAGGTGGAGTGTTTTGATAGGGTGGTTGAAGTAGCTGAGATCAATCTCAGTGTCAGTTTTCGTTGCGGGTTGATACTGTGTTTGGGTGATAAGAAGCTCGTGCTCACTGTCCGCGAAGTACTTGCGCTCATCAGTATCTAAGTACATGTAGTTACCGTACACCTTTGGCGTACCGACGGGGGTATATCCATCACGACACTTGATACGGATTTCGACATCATGATACTGGAGCGCCACGAGGGGGAGCACCTTAGTCCAGTCCTCACCAAAAAAGAAGGGAATCATGTAGTGATCACCACCATGGTTAGCCTTCATTGTAGAAGTTGTGACAGCCATAGACGCCTTCGCTGTGGTGTCACGCATAAGGGGGTTGTATACACCCTGGATAAAGAGAGAGTCCATTTGAGACACTTTCTGCCCACCGATCCACAGACTAAACTCGGTAGGGTTTGAAGCAGTGGAAGAGAAAAGACCATTGGGGTTGTTTTGCACATTGGAAACCAAAGTATCCTCAATCCAGATGTAGCTCATGAGGTCACCCTTTGAACGAATAGGTATAGCGATTTCGTTATTAGCACCGAAGGTGCCGATGTAATCCATTCGCTCAGGCTTCATGGCAAAGTTGGTGTAGCGTTTGTAGTTTTGACGGAAGAAACTGACTTGGGGATCGCCTGTGATGTATACATCCTGGGCACCCACTGACACGAGCTCAATTAAGGCAGCCGACATTTACTAATAAATGATATTAAAAATTTGCCTGAATATAAACATATGGTGGTATTTCAGGCTCTGACATGGGAGCCCAGAGATACTGATGAAGAACATCATGTCAGTATTTTCGGAAAGACTGAAGATGGTAAGTCGGTTTGTGTCACAACCGCATTTGATCCCTACTTTTTTATAAAACTTTCTTTTGGAACATCTCAACAAACGATTAATGAAATCTACAACATTTTATGTAATAAATGCCCTGAATGTATAACTTCATATTCAATGTCAAAATCCAAGGATGTATGGGGATTTCAAAACAATGAGGAGTTTTACTTCATGAAAATTAATTTTAAGAATCTTGGAACTCGTCGTCGTGTTGATAGCTTTTTGAGAAGACCACTTAATCTTTCTTCTGGGAGTAAATTTCTAAAAGTATACGAATCTAATCTTGACCCAGTTCTCCGTCTGATGCATCGAACTGGAATTCAATCTACTGGATGGTTAGATACTGGTGATAAATGTGTTCGCTCTCACCTGGCAAAAGTTGACATTGATTTGTGGTGTAATGACTGGACTACACTGAAACCTGTTGATAGAGATGATATCGCTCCATTTAATGTGGCGTCGTTTGACATTGAATGTAATAGTTCCACTGGTAAGTTTCCTAACCCGAATGTTGCTGGTGATACATGTTTTCAGATTGCAGTTTCAATTTGTAAGTTCGGGACTGATGAACCTTACGAAAAGGTATGTCTCTGTTATAAGAAAACGGAGGGTCCTGATGTTGTGAGTTTTGACACTGAACGTGAAATGCTTGAAGCATTCAAGAAGTATATCGATGACAAGGATGTAGATATTCTCACAGGTTGGAACATTTTTGGATTTGATCTTGAATACATCTATAAGAGAGCTCGGTATTGTGGTTGTAGTTCAAACTTTTATAAACTTGGAAAACTTCGAGATGAATCATGTGAACTTTCTCTGAAGAAGTTGAGTTCGAGTGCCCTAGGTGATAATTTCCTAAAACTTCTCCCAATGTCTGGACGATTCATTTTCGATATGTTTCATGAAGTGAAGAAGGGTTACAAACTTGATTCGTATAGTTTAAATAATGTATCGAAGTTGTATCTAGGGGATCAAAAGATTGACATGTCACCGAAAGAAATGTTTGCTCGCTACAAAGAAGGGGATCCGATTAAATTAGGTGAAGTTGCGCAATACTGTATCAAGGATACTTTACTTCCCCACAAACTTGTAAAAAAACTGTGTACACTTCTGAACCTTTTAGAGATGGCGAAGGCGACATGGGTCCCCCTCTGTTTCTTGGTTGAAAGAGGTCAGCAAATTAAGGTGTTCAGTCAGTTGACAAAGAAAGCTCGTGAACTTGGTTTCATGGTTCCCACAATTCGATATGGTTCGTTACCGGAAGAGCCTTATGAAGGCGCCACAGTTCTCGAAGCCCAAAAAGGTGCGTATTATACACCTATCACAGCTCTAGATTTTGAAGCCCTATATCCTTCTATTATGATGGCACACAATCTCTGTTATTCGACATATGTGATGGATGAGAGGCGTTATGGTAATATCCCTGGTGTTACTTATGAAACCTTCAATATTGGTGACCGAACATACAAATTTGCACAAGGTGTTTCAAGTCTTTTACCAGCCATTTTGGCGGAGCTTAAACAGTTTCGTAAAAAAGCAAAAAAAGATATGGCAATGGCGACTGGTGGAATGAAGGAAGTATATAATGGTAAACAATTGGCGTATAAGATTTCTATGAACTCTGTGTATGGTTTTACTGGTGCTGGTAAAGGTATCCTTCCATGTGTACCTATTGCATCTACAACAACATGTAGGGGTCGTGAGATGATCGAGGAAACCAAAGCATATGTGGAAAAGAATTTTCCTGGTGCAAAGGTCAGATATGGTGATACTGATTCAGTGATGATAGAGTTTGATGTTGGTGATCGTAAAGGTGAGGAAGCTGTCGAGTACAGTTGGGAAGTTGGGGAGAGAGCAGCGGAGGAGTGTAGCGCCCTTTTCAAGAAACCAAATAATTTGGAATTAGAGAAGGTCTATTGGCCCTATTTCCTATACTCGAAGAAGAGGTATGCAGCTAAGCTGTGGACAAAGGGTAAAGATGATAAAATGCATATGGACTACATTGATATCAAAGGACTTCAGGTTGTTCGACGGGATAACACACCACATGTCCGTGCGGTGTGTAAAGAATTATTAGATGTCGTTCTAGAGTCGAGTGATACGGGTCCACCAAAGGAACTTGCACGGGCGAGAGCAATGGAACTTCTTTCAGGGGATATAACAAATGATAAATTAGTGTTAAGTCAGGGTTTATCAGACAGTTACAAAGTGAATGGTGAACCAGTTTCTATTACAAGTTCTCGAATTAATGATATAAATCAAGCGCATGTACAAGTAGTTCGTAAAATGCGAGAGAGGAAGCCTGGTTCTGAACCACAATCTGGTGATCGTGTACCCTATTTACTTGTAAATACGGGGGATCCAAAGGCGAGAGCTTTCGAAAAGTCTGAAGATCCTGTGTTTGTCGAAGAACATAACATTCCCGTGGATTACCATTATTATTTCGTAAACAAGTTCTTGAATCCTGTATGTGATCTTCTTGAACCATTATTTGAGAATCCGAAACATAGTATCTTTGGGGATATCATTTCTCAACACCAACTTCCGAAAAAGAAAAAGGAACCGACATTTAGTGGTATGAAAAAAGGTGAACTTGTTGAGGAGTGTAAAAAACGAAATATAGATTTTAATGGTACGATTGTAGATTTGAAACAAAGACTGAAAACAGATGCGGTTAAACAAAATTCAATTGAAGACCTATTTAAAAAATACGAGCAAGATACTATTAAGGAATGACATTACATATCAAACTAACGGAATTATTTGAGAAAGAAGTGAGTGAGCGCGTGAGCACTTTGTTAGGAGAATATGCTGAGACCATTTCAAAGAAGCATGCGGTTCCACTTGACATGCTTTTGAGGGATCTTCCAGTTGTCTCGGCTATATCACTTTGTAAAGGTACGAAATCGAATGGGCAACGATGTTTGTTCCGGGCAAATGACGGAGGATATTGTAGACATCACGTAACACAAGGCAACAATATCAAAATGAGATCACTTTCAAGTTCGAATCTGCATACACATGGTCCTGAAAAAATGTATGTTAGGGGATGTCCGGGTTGTGAGAATTCAAAAGAGCTTATAGATTTGGGTTCTATACTCAGTAATGAGTAAAAGTGGTATTCTACTAACATCAATTAACACATTCTATAACGAAGAAGAACACCGATCTAAATTAATGAACATTTTGAATAAATCTACGGGTATATCACTCCGAAATCTGGAGTGGTTCATCACAAACTATGCAAAAAAAAATAACATTTCATACACTACAAAAGATGGAAAGTATTTCACTGTACACTGTGCATATAAATCAAGTCTCGATGGATATAGTAAAAAATTATTTGACCCATTCTGTCGTTCTGAAAAGTTTCCTTATAAAGTTCCGGGTACATCTCATGAAATCCAAACAACCTTGGCACAGTTGAACTTCATCAAATGGTGTATTAAAAATAATATAATCGACTACATCTCTACCAACAAGGGTTCATTGTTTAGTAAGCAACTGACATAAACCCCTTATCAAATATGAATGTTTGATATCCTGTGTAGTACATCTGTAAAGAGTACGTTTTTGTTGTCACATCTACCAATGATCCCACGCGTGTATCCAATTTCACTTCTATAGACGTTTTTTCTGACTGTATCTGACTAAAATCCAAGTTCCCCGATGGTTCCACATTTACCGGATTCATCGAGAAACTGTATGTATATATATTTCTAAACGGTCTCGCAAGTCTATTTCTGAAAGGAATAAGATACTTGTAATAACTATGATTTGTATTGGAAACATTTGGTAACTTGTTACCATTGATGTAAAAACTTGCATGTTCCAAAATGGGTTCAAAAAATGTTTGAACTTCATCAAAGTTTACATTTGAAGAAAAGTTGAAACGATTTTGAGAGTAATAGTTCTCTGTATCACTCGGATCACCAATCGCTACATTCTCATTCTCATAGAGTGTATTTCTCAAAAACCAATGAAAACATTTCACAGGTATGTTCGGAACTAAATTTGTTCGAATAGTATCTTTCCCAATTTCACTAACAGTTGTTGGATGTTTTCTAACGAGATCTGTGATAAATGTTTGTCTCTCATTTGCAAGATATCCTCGTTCATCTGGATTGACAGTGATTTCTTCAGTTATTAATTTAAAGTTGTCGAGGTGAATGAGATGCGTTCTATCCGTAAAGAATGACTGCTTATGAAAATCTAATTCAAATACAATCTTCTGTTTATGTATCGCACAAACGGGGAAGTAGGGGCGATTTGGTTTATTAGAGGAATACTCATCACTGGCAAACTTTCTCGAGAAAAAGAAGTGAAGTGGGATTGTAAGATCTGAATCATATTGAGCGAGTGCGGGATACACTGTAGAGTCATCGTAACCAATATTTCTATTTATAAGAAACCTATTTGCAACCTTTTCAGAAATTTCTAAATAAAGCTCATCATATATAACACCCCAATCATCATGAACCTTCTCAACTTCTATATCATCGACATACAATGTAATACTTTTGAGAATGTGACGACCCAATTGATCTGCATAGTTTCCAACAGTTGGATTTCGAAGACCGGGCATTTTCACACTTAACCACATATTACTCAAAAGGTCCCCCATGTTCTGTGGATTAAACTCAACTTTAATCGTCTGTCCAAAAGGCCAATTGTCACCTACTTCATCAGGTCTGGGATTGACGATAACACGACTTCTGTGATATTTTCTAAATTCAGAATGTCTTTTATCTTCTTTGTAATTAAAGAATGATTCTTCAGGGTCTTTGGAAAGAAGGTGTGTATCTTGCTTTCCAATAGCCTTTAGGGAAATCTTAGCGGCTTCACCCATATCTATCTACTACTTACATATTTTTAATATCATTTTTCCACATCGTGATATGACTTATCTTCATCATCTTCTCCAAATCCTCGTTCGCCTGTTTCGCCTCATCCATAAGCGCCCTGACGCGCTCGTCTGTATACTCAACAGTCCTGATATTGAGAAGGTAGTCTAATGACCCATCAATCTTCGGGAAGGTTGAGGACATTTCATCCTCCAAGTCTTGCTTCTTCCTCTTGAATACCACGAGTTTACCCTCGATGACCATAGAAACAAACTTTGATTTGTGGCTACACATCTCAGTCTTCTTTTGAAGCACATCGATGAGGTGCGCCTTCCTCTTCTTATAGTGTTCTGTACGGAGTTCCACAAAGTCTTTGAGAATCTCCTCGGGGCTCGCATACTTGTGAATACCCTTCGTTGGGTGAAAGAGATGCATGTTTGATACACGGAAGGTCTTTCTCAACTTGAGATCTTTGAGTAAATCTTTCCCTGCATAGTCCATGATTTCAAAATGAACATCATCTGTGGTAGAGTTATTGGTGTACCCCCCAATCATCTTCTTTTCCACGAGACCGTCGAGGTACTCCTTATAGTCTTGAGTCCATCGTCCAGGTGGTAATTCAGTGACCACAATATTGGTTCCAGACCAATTCCATACACCTTCCATCATCCATGTGTCTTCCTCCTTGTGTACCACCCCCTTGAAACCCCTGAACCAGGGTCGCATAGCGACGATTTCCTCACCACTCAAAATCCGTTTGATGTTCGCCTTGATATCCTCAGGGTTGAAAGGTGGTACATAGCAACTGAAACCTGTACCAATCCCTTCTGTGCCATTCACCAAGACCATAGGGAGTGTTGGCATGTAAAAGTCGGGTTCGATTGAGCGACCATCATCATCCAGGTAGTTGAGAATTGCATCATCCCTGGGATCGAAGAGTTTCCTCGCATCCTTGGTAAGCTTCGTGAAGATGTACCTCGTTTGGGACGCATCCTTACCACCCATAAGCCTCGTACCAAATTGACCACAAGGCTCCAAAAGATTGATATTGTTAGACCCTGTGTAATCATTCGCCAACTTTACGATCGTATCCGCCAAAGAAACTTCACCGTGATGATAAGCACTCTTCTCCGCCACAAATGCTGCCAATTGGGCAACCTTCATCTCATCCTTGAGATTCTTCTTGAAGCATGCAAACATAACCTTGCGTTGCGATGGCTTGAGACCATCAGCCATGTGCGCGATGGAACGCTTGAGATCTGCGAGACTGAAATTCACCAAATCCTTATGCACAAAGTCTGTGATGTCCAACTGCTTCACACTCCCATAGGGTACTTCAAGTTGGTTAGCATCTTTGGCAGTATTCTCAAGAAGCCAAACTTTTCGAGCATCCGCCTTCTTCTTGTCAAAAGCGAGGATGATCGAGGCATCTGTCATCTTATCCATATCAAATCGAACAGTCAAGTCTTGAATCTGTTTGAAGTACTCACGAGCCTCCGCCGATGTAGAAGTACCCAAACCCTTATAGTACTTCACTTTCCACCCTGGCTTCCCATCACCATACCAGGTCCTAAACGCGGAGTCAGTGTAGAAAGACTTGGTCTGTGAAGCCTTTGTCGCCTTGATGATTGGTGTCACCATACTCACCACAAAGTTGAGCTTGAGGAGGCTCGGCCAGAAATAGTGAATCATGTTTAGGATAAGACCCTTGATGTGAGACCCATCGTTATCAGCATCTGTCATGATCATTAAGCGTCCATAGCGAAGCTCTGAGAGATCCTTGTAGTCCTTACCCTGTTGGAGACCCAAAATCTTCTTGAGGTCATTGAACTCCTGGTTCGATGTGAGTTGCGACACAGAGACATCCCTCACATTCTTACACTTACCACGGAGAGGGAAGACACCATAGTGGTCTCTACCAACCACCGAGAGACCAGCGACCGCCAAAGTCTTTGCTGAGTCACCCTCGGTTACAATGAGTGTACACTCCTTCGAATGTTTGGTTCCCGCCTTATTAGCATCATCCAACTTTGGGATACCAGTAATAGTAGACTTGCGAGCACCATCAGACTTCTGGAGTTCCTTCATCTCCTTAAACCTGGAGAGTGCCAGGAGTTCATCAGCGATCCCAGTCTTGAGAGCGTTCTTGATAAAACTTTTAGGTGCTTCGAACTTACTCCCAAAATTTGGAGACTTTGAGGTACACTCAGACTTCACCTGACTGGAGAATGTTGGATTCTCTAGGGTTGCCTTAACGAAGATAGTAAAAGTATTCTTGACCTGTTGAGGCTTCAACTTAATCTTCTTCGCCATTTCATCGATGATACCATTGGCGATAAGGTTCGCAGCGTGGTCGACATGGGTTCCACCCTTATTGGTACAGAGTCCATTTACAAATGAAACCTGTTCCATTCCATTTTCAGCGGGTCCGATACATACTGACCATCGATCGGTATTAATAGAGTACACCTCATCAACACCCTCATGCATCTTAGCATATGCTTCAAATGTTTGTTTGGTGAGAACATCATCATTGAACTTCACTTTACAGTTTTGGGTGGTACAGATATTCGCATCCCAAACCCGTTTTTGGAAGATGCTGTAAATGGTATTGTCCATCTTGGACATCCCGAAACGTTTCCACTCAGGAGTGAAAGTGATGGCGACAGATGACGTAGCAGCTGAATATTTTTTGATTTTTGGGGGATCACAGATAGTCATGTTCTTAGACCACGATTGGGTATATGTTTGCTTCGTCTCATGGTCCTTGATGACCACGGAAAAGTCGGTGGAGTAGATGTTCGCCAATTTGGCACCGTACCCGTTGCGACCACCGACGATACGCTTTTGGCTATCATCATAGTTGGTACTGGTGAGGAGGTGTCCAAAGACGAGTTCGGGGTTCCATAGACCCTCTTTCTCATGCATTTTTACAGAAATACCACCGAGAGGACCATTGTTCTCGATGGTGACGGAACCTGTTTCCTTATCGATTGCGACAGAGATGGAACTGACATGCTTGGGGTGGAGAGAGTTGCGGTCAATAGCATTGACCAGGATTTCGTCAAAGATCTTCAAGAGCGCTGGGGAGTACTTGAGGTTCTTCTTGGAGAACTTTTCACCGTTGAGGATCCAGTAAGGTTCTGTACCCAACTCAACTGGACCGACATAGGAGTCAGGTCTCTTGAGAACGTGTTCGATATGGGTGAGTTTTTGAACGCTTTCCAT
>Ga0209830_10004045_pt1 | contig 10897 bp, 11 predicted proteins | sample ArcticOcean_MG_C_12_FD_187439 | JGI IMG/M metagenome (GOLD analysis project Ga0209830, IMG submission 187439) | Marine microbial communities from western Arctic Ocean - ArcticOcean_MG_CB8_130 (SPAdes) (version 2) | ecosystem: Environmental > Aquatic > Marine > Oceanic | place: Arctic Ocean...
AAATGTGGTGGATGTATCATCAACAGAAAGATTGTTGTTAAGAGCAGGTGTGTAATCAAGTACACCAGCCATGTTCAATGCACTTGCAACGTCAGCAGATACAATCAACATGTTACCCTTACCACGGCGAGTCTGTTGACCAATCGCATTGGCGTCACGTTCGATAGCGAACATAAGACCTTTAAACTTCTCAACTGACCAACGACCATTTGAGTCGGTGTCAAGATCAAAGATACCAGCAGTTGTCGTGTTAACCTGTGCCCCTGCAACAGCAGTAACATAAAGAGAACGAACAACTTCACGGTTGATTTCAGCAAGAACTTCAGAACTAAGAATATTAGCAAGTTCTGTTTCAGCGTCAAGACCATGAATTGCTTTCAAGTCCTGTGCAAGTTCCATTGTGTACTCAGCTTTAAGTGCGCGAGAAACAGCAGTAACTGTTGACTTTTCAATTGAGAAAGCCATTTCAGCGAAAGCGTTACTAGCAGAATCACCCAATGCTTCTGCTTGAGAAGTAGTCATTCCTGTTGCAGAAGTATAAGTTCCAGCAGAAGGGCTGTCATTAAGAACAGCAGGGTTAGTCTCGCTACTACCAACATCACCACCACCAACATTACCGGCAGCGTTTTGGTTGGAAATATCAGGCATTGACTCATCAACGAGAGCCTCAGCACCATCTTGAGAAACGAATGAAGAGCGCATTGCAAAGATAAGACCAGTTGGTCCTGTCATTGGTTGCACACCACAAACATCATATGCAATCAGGTTAGGCATTGCACGGCGAACTAGTGAGATCAAAATTGGATCCCATGTGTCCATTTGACCACCACCCATACTATTGACAGGTGCTGTTTCTGAAAGCATCATATTATCTTCACGCATAGCTTTCTCTTGGTTTTCTAGGATTACTGTAGTAACAGCTCGCTTATAAGAATCCGTGATTCTAGGTAAATCAGGGTGTTCTAGGACTGGCTGCCACTTTTCTTGTAGATGTTCTGTCTGAAACATTAGTTTCTCCTTTTAATTACATCTGTTTATTATAATATTATGCACTCACCTTTTGATCACGACTGATAGCAGACATATACTTTCGCATACTATCTGTCGTATCAATGTCCTGAGCGGTGCTGTCTTCCACATAATCAAACGAGTCTCCATCAGCTAGTACTTTTGGAAAATAACTTTCTTTTAACGTATAGAGTTTTTCCTTAAAAGACTCTTCGTTAACGAATTCTATATCCTGAGTAAGTGACTTAAACTTCTCACTTTCGGTATCGGCTAAATCTTCAGAAACTAAAGAAATAACCTGTTCACGAACTAGAGTATCTTTGACTTCTTTGCCATCAACATTCTTTTGAATTTCTTCATTCAAACGAGCCTCTAAATCGTTAATTTTTTCACTTTGTGCTTCGAGAACATCATATTTCTCATCAGGCACATCGATGTAATGGTCTTCAAATAATTGTTTCAGTCCAGAGATGAAATCCTCTGCAATCTCGCCTTTAAGTCCTCGCTCGATTGCCAATTCATTCTCTTTAGTCCATTCTTCCACTACGTAATTAAGATATGTATCAACCTTTTCAGTAAGTTCTTCCTTAATGGTATCAACTTCTGCTTCTTTTGCAGATGCAGTTTCTTCAACGATGCGTTCTACTTCAGAACGAATCTTTGATTTAACAGCAGCCTCAAAGATTGTTGCAGCTTTTTCTTTAAACTCTTCTGATAGGTCTTCACCATCAACTAGAGCATCAACGTCTTCTTTAACATTGATATTTTTAATTTTTTCTTCTATTTCTGCTTTTGCATTTTCTAGTTTTGCAAGTTCCTCTTCGGACTCTGCATTACCAGCTTCTTCGAGTTTTGATGCGTGAGCAGCAAGCATCTCTTCAATATCACCTTTCTTCATCTTTGCGATATTTTCGATATGTTGCGCTTTAGTCATTTTTGGTGCTTCTTCAAGAACCTCGTCACCTTCGGGTTCATGGGAAGCAGCAAGTTTCTGGCTTTCGCCTGGCGTTGCTTCGCCTGAACTACCTTGTTTCACTTTCGGCTCCTGTTTTGCACCCGAATTCTGGGCGTCTTTAGTAGCAGATGCAGCTGCAGATGCTTTCTTACCAATCTCTTTTTCAGATCGATCTTCGTCAGCACCTTTTTCTACACTTGCTTCTGGTTTTGCACCGCCGAGGTCTTGGGCTTTCTCACCTTTAACTGACTCTGCACTATCAGCACCGGCTTGTTTTGGTGCTGGTTTCTTAGCGGTGGAGACACTATCTCCAGCGTTATTAGAACCCAAGCCAAGGTCATTTGCTTTACCTAGAGGTTTTTCTGATGCTTCCTCAAGTTCTGCAAGGACTTCCGCTTCAAGTTCTTCAATTGTTTGTTCTAGTTCGGACATAGGATGTCTCCCTTTCTTTGTAATATTTATTTATAAATTAGAGTCTTTTAAGAAACTTTGCAAACTCCAAAGCCTCTACTTTTGCGTTTCTACTGCGAGTTTTTACGTCAAATTGTTTCTTTAGTTCGATAAGATGTGACTCTACAAGTGCGCCGTTATTCCAAACCCACTCTTTTCCTTCCATAACACCCTCAACAAAGGCATTAGGGGCGGAAGGGTCAGCAACAATATCTGCGGCGGTAGCAAGGTAAAAATCATCTTTGACGTAATTTGCACCACCTTTTTGTTGTAAACTTCCCATCCCTCGACTCGATACACCTAATTTACATCCCTCATCCATAAGGGATTTCACAATTTCTCCCATAGGTGTAGACATTATCTTTGCCTCTCCTATGAAATTCTTTCCATCTCGCATTAAGCTTGTAGTTAGGTGTGAAACTCTTTCTAAATTCACTGTTGGACCGTCTGGGTGTCCGAGCTCCCCATATGCCCTTTTTTCTTCTATAAAGTTTTTATTATACTTATTGACTTCTTTTTCAAGAACTTCCATTGGATATATACGTCCATTACGATTTTTAATATCTGCTTGCAGAAAAATGCCTTTGATTTTGTAGTTTGTCTTACCGTCTTCTTTTGATTCGGTAATATATTCTACTTCTTCAACTTGTTCTGAAAATAATTTTACAGTTTCCATGTCATTAATCCCATATTTCGTATTTAATTGGTTGTTTTTTCTTAGCTATAAAATTAAAATCTCTTATATGATGCTTTCGTCTATTTACTCCATCTTGAGGAAATCCTACACCCATCAATAATACTGGTTTTTCTTTTAAAACTGCAGCTTCTTGTATTGCATCAACATCCATACACTGACAACATCCTGTCCTATATCCTAACAAAGATGCAGTAAGATTTAGATAACCAGCTGCAATTCCTACTGCAATATTTTTATCTCTAGTTAATTCTTCTTCATCCCACTTATCTAATTTACCATTCATAAGATAATTTCTAGTTGCTTCGTTTCTATGAATATCATCTTTAAGATCATCGAAATAGTTATAATCCTCAAAAATAACTAATAGATTAGCAAGTACTTGAGGATTTGTTTCTGTATCTCTTTTTCTTTTTTCTCCCAAAATTCCATTTTCTTCGGGAGAATACTTTGTACCTGATCTTCCTTTAAACGTACTAAAACCATGAGTAAGTTCATGTATCTCTTCTATGACTTCACGATCTTGTATAAAATGAACTTTATAAAATGCAATATTTTGTTTACTAGGGCAATTAGTTATTGCATGAAGCATAGTATTAATATCTTCTTTAGGTATCTGTTTATTCAAATCCCAATTTCTTTGGGTATGTTGGCTTCGAATAATAGATTTCTCAATTTCTTTATGAGTATGTGTTTCCATGATTCCCAATATCCCTATGTTATATTATCAAAACCTGATACTTTTTTAACTTTTAGAATAACAGTACCTATACATGCGGCATCATTTTCGATATAAATGTCACCAGTAACACCACTACCAGCATTATTCGCAATAGATGGTAGAGATTGTCCACCACCATTATAACTTCCATTTGCATTTAATGAAAATGCAGTTATATTTGATGTGGCATCCCACTCTATTTCTGTAATAGAACTAACTGTCCACCAACAAGATACTATACTAACTCTAGGGTCTGTAGCAGCACCAGCCAAACCAGAAACATCTACTGCAACCAATGCGGTAGCGTTTGTTCCCGAAATGGTAACTTTGATAGTAGCCTCAAAGTCTGAATCTGTTAAGTTTTGTATTACTATCGCCATATTCTAACCCCTATATTGATAACATTTCTTTTTCAAAATAAGACATAAGTTCCTTTTCAGGAACCTTGAATTTTCTCGAAACATCTTTAATTGTTTTTTCGAAACTATTTAGGAAATCTGAAGGTTTAGAGTCCATAATTTTAAAAATATCATCTACAGCATTACGCATTTTAGGCGATAATTTCTTATATTGCCTAGATTTCCTATGCTCATCCTTCTCTACAACTGTAGATTCGTATAAATTATTGAACTCAATCATCGTCTTCTACTGGTGTTGGTAGAGAACCAACAAAAGTTTTTGCGTATTCCCTGCGTTTTACCTCTAAGGTCTCTCCAACTTTGTTAGCAATTGCAGCATTAAAAGCTTCTTCACCTGTAATATTATCTCCTGCAACAACGGCATCTACAAACTCTTTACTCATAATATTCTCCTTTAATTATTTCTTACTCGTTGGATTTGGTGTGTCTGATGCTGATCCAGCAGCTCCTTCTGGTGGTGATGGTTTAACAGTTGGTGTTACAGAAGGCATTGATGGATCAAGTCCCATTGCCGTCTTAGCTCTGTCATCAGCAGGCATTTTAGGATCAATGGGCATACCATCTGGACCAGTTGGTATACGTTGGATACCATCGCCACCTGGCGGCATAACAATACCACCATCAAGAGGATCAGTTTCAAGTTCTCTCTTGATCTGGTCTCTCATAGTTTGAATTTCAGCATCGTTCAAGTGTAATACTTTTTTCAACACATACTCTTTACTAAAGAATGTACCAATATACGGTTCAACAGAACCCAACTGATTAATACGATCTTCTAACAACTCTGACTCTTTAAGAGCAGCAAAGTGTCCATCTTCCAAGAAATCATATGAAAGATGTTCTTGAATCAGGGGCCAATCTTCTGGTGCAATGATACCTTTAAGGAGTAGTTGAGTTTTGAGTACATCGGTAAACAGGGGAGTGAACTTCTTACGAATCCGTTGCACGAACTTAGTAAACTTGAGCTCATCTCTGGTAATTTCTGTAGATCGACCCAAAGAGAATCCTGATTCAGATTCGAGTCGTGATATCGGCACGTTGAGTGAACGGTATAGTCTTCGTTGGAAGTAAGTAATATCATCAATCTCTCCTAAATTTGAACCGCCAGGGAGAGTATTAATCTCTGTTCCTCTACCGCCTTCACGCCTGGGTAACCAGAAATCTTCAAGCATTGACATATGATTTCGATCATCTCTTATTTCTCCAGTAGTAGCATCATAAACCATCTTATTACGATATCTGTTCATGACATCTTTGAGATATTGTTCTGCTTTAACCTTTGGTAGATTACCAACATCAATATAGAAGATACGTCTTTCCGGCGCCCGTGAAATACGATAGATGACTAAAGAATCCTCAATCATGCGTAACTGATTTACGGGTTTAATTGCCTTATGTAAATAAGATAAAACTCTTCCAGTATTCATTTCTAATATACCAGAAGGAACATATGTAATAGAATCTGTAGCTATCTTAACACCTTGGTTTGCACCAGTACCTGCCACTCCAGCACTTTGGATGCCCTTATCATTATAAATGAAATAATCATTTATTTTCTTGATCATTTCAATACCAGTTTTGGGATCAACTTCTTTTATGTTTTCCCTAACTTTTTTTATTTTGGTTGATTCTATATAACGTAGTTCCGATATACCTTTACGTGGATTCTTTGTATCAATAATTTTCTGATAATATAATCGTCCATCAACATACCAACGTCTAAAGATATCATGACCCTTTACATTAAAGTCAAATAGCCGAAGAACTTCTCCAAACTCATCTCTAATTTTACGTTTAATTTTATCGGAAAATGGTACTCTGTCTAAAGAAATTTCCACAGGTATATCTTCTTGATTAGAAACAATACCCTCATTAACAATATCCTCAATAGCAGAATCACACTCTGACTGCATTGAAATTTGTCTATATCTTTTGATAAGATCAACGTCTGATTTTTCCCGTCCATCAGTATCTAATACCTGACCAAAGAAACCACCGCCCGCAACCTCAATAGAACCATCATCAGGAGCAGGACTAGCAAAACTTTTTTCACTAGTCCCAAGCTCCTTCTGTGTCTTTTTTATACTAAACCCGAAAAGTTCCGCCATACTTTAATTCTCCTACCTTCTATTTAGTAGGTTAAAATTAGAAGTTTACGCCGGAAGCTTCGAAATGCTGATACCTCCAAGTAACCGAAAAGGTTTCAATATCAGCAGCAGCTGCGTTTGTCAGTTCAATCGAACTGATTGTAGTTGGCCATGCACTTTTGAAAATATAACTTTTCAAAATTGTATCATCCCTATCTAATTGTTCTACTGTTAAATCTGACTGATAATCAGCAGGAGCAATCACACCCGTATTGTTGGCAAGATCGTTTATACCATTAGACCACCGTTCCATAGCGTTACGGATCATAAAGTCCGTATCGTTATAGAATGTAGTAGTCCAAGATTCACCGAATTCACGATCTCCAGCAATGTAGATATTACGACCACGAAAAGGAATCGCAATTTCTGCCAAAGTTTGAGCAGGCAGATTTGATGCAGTTACTAGAAAGGAAGCTCTTCGAACATCAAGTCCAGTTGCAATGCCCGGCGGCGGTGTAATAGTTACCCTGTATTGGTTGGCTCTTGCACCACCTCCGATTAAGTTAGCTTTAAAGTCATCTATATTAGCCATTTCTATTTACCCCCATTGTCCAATTACTTCGCTAAATGCAACACCAGTTCGCACCGCTACAAAGTTTAGGGTAATGAAGTTAATGGATCGAGCGGGTTTGATGTAAATATCACCAATAAACTCGTTACGATCAATAACCTCACCTGTATTGTTAGATGCATCACAGACTACCTTAAAGTCAAAAATGCCTCGTCTTCCTTGAACATCTCGTAAGAATGGTTCAACCATATTTCTAAATGAAGCCCTTGTAAATTCATCGTTGAATTCGAAGAGTTGATATTTAGAAGCAGTAGCAATTGCTTTCTCAAGAACCAAGAACAACCTACGCACGTTAATACGATCAAATGCACTTGGTTTTGCAAGAGCAGTCTTATCACCAAAGAGAATTACACCTTGCCCTGGGAAGTTCGTAACAGGATTAATCCTAGCACGATACAACTGATCTCTCTCACTGTTTTTAGGATTGTAAGAAAGTTTAATAGCACCCCGTATATGTCCACGATTGTAACCAGCAGGGGAATACCAAGGATCGGCAATTTTGTCTGTATTAGCACAAAGACCAGCTGTATCACCATTTAGTGGTACATAACGATATACATCGGTATATTTGTCATACATGTATTTGTAACCACTATCGTACACTATATAAGAAGACGAAGGTAAAAGTTGGAAAGCGTCAATAACATTAGATGTTTGTGTGATACTAGAAGAAACACCAACGGTTGCAGCACGATATGGAGAGATAAATCCTACACAATCCTTACGAAGTTCGCAAAGATCTGTAATCATTGTACCATGTGTGTCCATACCAGCAGCAGTATTTGCAACACCAGAACTTGGTCCTGCAAGTACTAAGTTGATATCAATTGATTCTGTATCAGCAAATAAATCATATGCAGTTTTAAGTTCGCCGTTAGTTACGGCATAATCATCTGTACCACCAGTTAAAGTTGCGATACTGATAGGAACAACGGAAGTATACGCAGCAGTTACATCTGTACCCCAGTTTGTACCAGCAGATATATGATCACCCCAATAAATATATTGAGATCCCCTAAAGATAACATCGACATAATAGTTACTAGAACCTTGTGCAGTCTTTGCAATAGGGTTCTTCGAAAGATTGGACCATCTTTCGATTACAGAGTTTGTAGACTGACCAGCAATATCATAATCGTAACCTGTGATATCTCCAGTGGTGTCATATAAAACAATGTGCATTTCATCACCAGAACCACGATTGTTTTCAGTAGCCCAATCAGATGTACCAGGCGCACCGTCAAACAAGTTATAGAAAGCCCAACGTCTGCGAATAAATGAGTTATCAGGAATTATTGCTTGAAGTCCTGCACCGTTTGGATCACCAGCAAGTCTAATTGTTAGATCATTAGTTGAGATTGAAACGACTTGATATTCATTACCTTCGTCACCAGCATTATAAGTCATAGCTGTTCCAGTAGTGGTTGAAGAGAAGGAAATTAAATCACCCACGTTAAATGCATAACCAGTTGCATCTGCATCATCAACAGCAATCACTGTTGCACCAGCAGCAACTTCACCAGAAGTTTGATTGTTAGTACCCAAATCTTGTTCATACGCAGTTGCAGAAGGACAAGTTTGAACTCCAATTGAATTGCCCCAAGTTCCAGCACTTCGTGCATACCAATCATTAGAGGTTACTTGACCATCACCAGATTCAGACCAGTAAGCATCAAGATAGTGTTCATCATCACGTACTAGAACCCCAGAGGATTCTCCTGCATTGAGATGACCAGATGTTGGACGAACAACTTTAAGTTGATCGGAATATTGTAGAAAGTTAGCCGCAGTAAACCACCACTCAAAATTACTCGCGTTTGGTTTACCAAAGATTTCAATTAAATCCAGCTCACTTCCTACCGTAGTTATACTACCAGATGGACCTTTAGCTGCTGGCAAAGCAATTGCACCAACTGTGGTTGCAACTGCTGGTATAATGCCAGTAAGGTCAATCTCTCGTACATGTACGCCAGGAGAAGATAGAAAAGACATTTTGTTACTCCTAAGTTTAAGGTATTGATTTGTTAATTAAGAATATTTATAAAAAAAAGAATTGCAAAGTACGATTTTATATGTGTTATAACTTATAAATAAAAGTATGGTTAATGAACATTATGAGAAGTATAAGGATACCATTAAAAAGGTTGCTAGACGCAACTACCGCAAACGTATCGTTATTCTTAATGAATATCTTGGAGATAAACATTGTAAACACTGTGGTGAGTCTGAAACGGTTTGCCTCAAGTTTTACCCTCATAATTCTGAAATCCGTAAACTATCTAAAAGAGTTGGAACTAGTGAAGAGAGCCGCCAAGAAGTGATTAATTTTATAAACAAATCTATTGTTGTTTGTTCTAATTGCTGGATAAAACTTGATAACGATCTAATTGAATTTATTAATGAAATATAGGAGTTTAATATGAAATTCATTACAGCGGCACTAATTCTAGTCGCCATGACAACCTCTGCATATGCAGAAACCTTGGGAAGCACAAAAGGTAGTGCAAACTACCAAACAGCAGTCGCACTGTCATCTTTTACTGCAGCGAAGATTGCTGACGCAAATCCTATTAAGGTTTCGTTAATGTCTATGTTACTGGCATGGCCACTATACATATTTCCGTTTATATTTGTGTGGTTTTAATTACCAATCAGAATCATAACTTCGTACCATAGGACTCCATTTGGTTCCATATTCATCAACCATCTCGCCTATATTCTCATCTTCAAGTCCAGTAACAATAAAACCAAAGGGAGCCATGTCCTGTTCTAGTTGATCTTGATTTTCTTTAATCATGGTATGTCTAATATCCATGTCTGTTAGTTCTTTAAAATAAGTCTGATCCGTACACCATGCAAATATAAACATACAAGCAACCAAATCATCATGACAACCATCATCAGCTTGAAATGAACTTCCTTTAATAATAAACGTAGACAGTTCTCCAATACATTCCAAATCTGGAATATAAAGTTTATCATCCTCAACTAACTGTTTCAGGTTCGAACAACCAACTTTTTTTGTTGCTTTAGTGGTTCTTATACCTAACTGTGCTTTTCCCCCACTAAACCCCCCGCCAAGAACTTGTCCCGCTCGCCCACGCATAGAAGCCATAACTAGGTTATCATACTCCAAGTCGAACTGTAAAGTATTAGCAACCTGTTCACCAATATCATTTACCTCTACTAGAACAAATGCTTGATTATATGCGCGAGCTGTGTCATATATTTTACTAGGAAATACAAGAGGTTTTATTTCATTATCTCTATATTTTGCAACAATACGATACGGTATTTGTGAAATATCAAATACAATGAAAGCAGAATAGTCTTTTTGTGTACCTCTTGCCACATCTACCGTAATCATATATGAATTACCTTCTGCTGGGTTTTCATATACATCTAGACCAGCATTAGATTTTTGAGGTGTAACATATGTCAATGTTTTTAGTTTTTTAGGATGTATAAGTGTATCAATAGAACCTAGAAACTCACATTCAAACTCTGTATTAAACTGAGACTCTGATGTATTCTTAATAGTTTCCTTTTTCCACTCTTCATCACGGCCAGGAACTTCACTCCAATGTACCTCTATTGGAATATAAGAACTTCTTTTTTCTTCAGCATCTACCCACATTTTATAGAACATATTCATTCCATGTGGAGTAGAAACAATCATCACCTTAGATGTTTTTCCTGAAGATATGGTGGGATATACAGAACTGAAGAATTGTTCAGCCACATTAGCGGGAACGTAAGCAAACTCATCAAGGAAAATGATATTATAAGAACCGCCACGAACCGCACTAGCAGAAGTAGAAGCCGCCAAAATCTTAGACCCATTTTCAAGTTCCAGACTTCCTTTGTTCCAAGACATAACTCCTTGTTGTAACCACTTAGGTAGATGTTCGTAAGCAAGTTGTAATCGTGAT
>Ga0209830_10004046_pt1 | contig 10897 bp, 9 predicted proteins | sample ArcticOcean_MG_C_12_FD_187439 | JGI IMG/M metagenome (GOLD analysis project Ga0209830, IMG submission 187439) | Marine microbial communities from western Arctic Ocean - ArcticOcean_MG_CB8_130 (SPAdes) (version 2) | ecosystem: Environmental > Aquatic > Marine > Oceanic | place: Arctic Ocean...
CAAAAAAAAAAGAAACGGGTGTGCAAGCGGTGGGCGTTCAACCAATCGCCCGCGCGATGCCGATCGACAGGGCCGACACCATGATGGCCGCGCCTAAAAACATAAACCATAACGCGACCTGCTGCATCGCCGACTGGTTGAGCGTTAGGTACACTGGCGTCTGGCGCCACGGCCACCACGGCGTCGGCGGGGCGGTTGACAGCACGAGCGCCCCGGCGACGTCGGGCGCCGCGCACGGCGCAGCAAAGCACAGGTTTGGTCGGTCGGGGTGCGAGGTCGTGGCGACCATGAGCGGCGGGAACCACGTCGACCCAGCGGTGCCGGCGTTGAACAACGTTATGTTGTGCTCGGCCGCGGCTCGCTGTGCACCAGCACCCTCGGCCATCGAAGCAAGCGCCAGGTCGCCCGCAAACCGGCACGCGGCGCCGTGGACCAAGTCGGACAGCGCCTGCAGCAGGCACGCCGTGTACGTGGCCGCCAACGCGCCGTACCCCCCCGGGCACTTGGGCAGGTCGGCGTGCTCGGCCTGCCAGGCCACAACCGCAACCGCGGCGTGCTCCGAGACGCACGCCAACACCCGACGGCTGCGGCACTGCCCGAGCCAGCCACGAACGGCCGAAACGTCCTCGGCGGCAAAAGCCTGGATCATCAGCAGCTCCGCGCGCCGGCACACTTGGTCGGCGTTGCAAAACACCACGTCGGACAGCTCGGTCGCGATGGCCAGGCCGTCCGACGACGACGACGACGAGGACGAGGTTGGCCGGCGGACCTGCCGCCGGGCCACTGCGTTTACGCCGGCCGGCACCCCGAGCAGCACGATCAAATCCATGCCGGCAAACACGTGGTGCATCTTGGCCGCATCCCCCTCGCGGACCGCCTCCTTTTCGGACGGCGACAACTCGACGGCGGTCATGTCGTGCAACGCCACCGAGAATGTTGGCATAACTAAAGGGGTTCACGGTTGCTGTTGGAATGGCTTCGTTGATCGCAAAGCTGCTCCAACACCACGAGCCAGTCGGCGAAGGCAGCACGCTCGCGTGGACCAGCCCCGCGGCGTACATTTCGCGCACGCAGGGGTACGTTGTCGGCGGGCGTGGGTTGCAGCCGGATGACCGGTTCTACGTGCAGACCGGCGTTAAGGTGGTCGAGCCCGGGGACGGCGGCGCGTTGCTGTTCATGTCGTGCACGTCGTCCCGGTGCGCCGTGGTTGACCCTGCCACGCACAGCGTTCACGAGGTGCTGGCATCAGCGACGGTGCACAACGCGTCGGACCGCCCCGACTACGTCACGCTGGAGGCCCTCGACGTGTCGTTCACCCTGCCGCTCCACGTTGTGCTCAGCGTTGTCGCCGATTCGAAAGATCCGGCCACGGTGCACCACGCCGACAAGGCGCGCGACTGGTTTGCATCGCGCCGTGCTGTACGGGACGGGCAGCCACGGCCCCTGCTCTCGGAATCGTACGACGTGGTGCGGACGCTGTCGCTGTACATAGCGGCGGCCTGCCGCGACAAACTCTAGCACTGCAACGCGAAGAGTGGTACGCCGACTGCTGTTCAGCTTTAAAAACGGCGCTTGGGCTTGGCTGAAATTCAGTTGGTAGGACATTCGGCGAGCGTTATTCCCATATGAATATATATTTTTTTACTGAACACCTATCTGGAAAACCCAGAATTCCAGCTGGACTTTTTAGTTTAATAAAAAATAAAAAATAAAAACTATTTTAGTCTACCATAACGACCCGTTGTGCGCGCGGCGCTGTAACCCGCGTAATGTCGGCCAGCGTTGCGCCATGCGCCCGTGCCAGCGCTGTCACTGCCGCAAGCTCGGTTTCCAATTGCGACACTTTAGCGACGACCACCGCCAGCTTCTTGCGTTTTCGATGCTTGGTGTCCGCGGCGTACTTTCGGCTGGTGCGCACCCGCCGGAACCCCGGAAGCCAGCCAAGCGTGAACTCGCCGGGTTTTGTGTCCTTGAACTCTTCTAACCGTGCTTTGTACTCTGGTCCCGCGGCCTTGATACCATCGTCGCCAAAAAACGCAATGATTGTTTCTTCCGCTACCGTGCACGCCGCAGCGTATTGGGTTGGCGTGAGGCCTGCATAGCGTTTGGCGTGGACTTTAAAGATTTCGATGGGGTTGGCGCGGTCAACCCGTAGTTTCTTTCCGCACGGTTGTTTTTTAGCAGTCAATGCGTCGCCAGGGGGGGCACGCTTGGTTGAGGGTGGCATGGTTGTGCCGCCCGGGAATTTTTTGGTTTCGATTTTTATTTTTTGTTTTTTGAGTGCACGTTTTTAAAACTGGAAAGTGTCCATTGGACATTTTCGGTAATAAAAAAAAAAAAAACTTGAAAATGAGCATCGACCTCGTTTTTTGGACACAATTCATTCTGGATCGATCTTGAACACGAACATGAACTTTTCAGCCAACCACGAATTGCTTGGTGCATTGCTCGCCGCCGTCGTTGCGGCCGGCGTGTTTGCACGGCTGCAGACGTCGTACGTGACCACGGGCTTTGTTGGCGTGCGCTCTACCTTTGGTGCGGTCGCGCCCGAGCCGCTGCCCGCTGGCGGGCCTTACCTTCGGTTTGGGGCCGTTTTCTCGATTGTTGACGTCGACGTCAAGCCGCAGGTCGATGCGATTCCGCCCATCGAGTGCAGCACGCAGGAAGGCATTGCGATTGTGTTCCCCGCAATCTTGGTGTACAACCAGCTTCCGGCCGACCGCGTGGTGCCGGTTGTGCGCGAGTACGGCTTTGACTACGACGAGCTGCTCATCACGGCGCAGGTGACGCAGCGCGTGCTGGAGATGTGCAACGACATGACGCTCGAAGAGATCCGGACCTCGTTCTCGGGCATGAACGACGCGCTCCAGGCCGGGCTGGAGGCGCACCAGGCGGGACGGCGGACGGGCCTGGCGATTACGGACGTGGTGGTGCACAAGCCAGCGTTCCCGGCGGAGATCCAGGCCAACTACGACCGCAAGGCCGCGGAGCGGACCGCGTTGCAGGCGGAGGTCGACACGCAGGCGCGCAAGCTCAAGGAGTCGCAGACGGCAAAGATGATGGTCGAGGCCAAGCAGATGGAGAAGCTGCTCACGGAGGAGTACGCCGGCAAGCTGCGGATCGCCAAGGCCGAGACCGAGGCCACGGAGCGCAAGATTGCGTCGGAATCCAAGGCGCTCGAACGGAAGATCGAGGCCGAGTCCGAGGCGCTGCGGATCCGCACAATCGCGGCGGCCAACACGGAGCTGCACACCGACAGGTACCTTAAGTTTCACTACCAAGAAAAGGTGCTCCAGCGAGCCCAGGCATACTACGGCGAGAAGCTGCCGGTGTACGTGGGCGGGGCGTTGACGGCGGCGGGCGCGGAGCAGCGCGCAGCCGAGTAGACAAAGGTGCAAAGCAGGCGTGGCGTGTGCACATTTACACTAAACAAATTTGGCTACACGCCCCAAGAACCTGAATGTACACCTTTTTTATAAACAAAAAATCTCCGGGTGCACATTTCTGTAGTGTACACTTCCGGCAGTGAGTGTATAGCGGGGGGTGTATAACGCCACCAAGTACCCTGTGGTTGCACACACCCAACTGGGATAAATCGACAGATGACAAAAATGTGGGTGGTGATTGTTTGTATGTGTACGTTGGCGGCCAAGTTCGTTGCGGAGATCGCGGTGATTGAGCGGCGGTACCCGGTGCACGCCACGCCGACGGTGGCGCCGACGCCGTCGACGCAGTACCACGAGTACCGGGACCGGCGGACGGCACCGACGGCCAAAATGGTGATGGCGACGGCAAAAGTGGTGCCGGCGTCAAATAAAACAGAAGAAGAAGTGCTAATACTGGTGTTGTCCCGACGCCCAGCATTCGAAACGCGCACAACAATACGGGAAACGTGGGGGAGAGGCTGCACAAACATACGTTTTGTTGTTGGGTCCTGCTGCAGGCTACCGCAAAGCACCGTTCAGCCGTGGACGTGCATCCCCCACGCCCCCCGTTCCGCGTCCCAGCAAGAGGTGGATCGCAGAACTGCAGATTGTTTTGAGGAAGATCGTCAGCTAGAGCGCGAACGCAATCAATTTAATGACATGGTATTTGCACGCACGGTTGACGTGTACCGACATTTGCCACAGAAGTTAAAGGAAGGGTATCAATGGGCAATGCAGAATTCGTTGGCGGAGTGGATTATCAAGACGGACGATGATTCAGTCGTACGTGTTAAAGCACTGACGAAGTATCTGCGCACAACCTTGGATGCGTCCGTTCCTACCGTGTACGGATCCATCAGCAAGGGGTGGGGTGTGCATCGTGCTGGAAAATGGGCTGAGCGCACGTACGCCCCATCAACGTACCCTGCATTTCCGCTTGGGAGTCATGGGCACGTTGTCAGTCGTCCTGTTGCGCAGTGGATTGCAGACAATCAACACGGGTTGATAAACTACCAAGGCGAAGACGTGTCAATTGGCATATGGCTTGACGGGTCTCCGTTGAAATCTAAAATAAAATGGGTCGCAAGCAAGCACACCGCAAACCACGGAAATTGTTTCGACCCTTCCTTGTGGATGATCGGCCACGACATTTCGGCGGCCAAGATGCGGAACTGTTTTGGCGCAGCAGCCAAATCTGTATCAATCAAGCCCCTTGGCCGGCTTGGCAACCTTATGTTTGAGCATGCATCGGCGTACGGCCTGGCGCAGCAGGCCAACGTGCCGTTTTGCATCGACCGCGGCAACAGCGAATTTTCGTTTAGCGTGCTTCGCGAAACGTTTGTTGGACCGTTTCCACCGTATTGCACGCACCGGGGTGCAGCATCGATTGCAGAAGCAGGATACGCCATGCACGATGCTCGCATTGCTGGCATGTTGCGTCAAACCAACACGCCGGCGACATTAAACGGTTACTTCCAGTCGTGGCGATACTTTGAGGGAATTGCACCCGCCGTACGTTCTTTGTTCACGTTTAAACCGGATGTGATGGCGCAGGCTCGCACTGCAATAAATCGTGAGCGGAATCAGCAGTACGTCGGGGTTGTCGGCATTCACGTGCGTCGCGGGGATTACATGAAGTATGGGTACTTACGATTTCCGCCGGCTTCCTATTTTGAAAGCGCGATGGTGTTATTTCCGCGCCATCAATTCATTGTACTGACAGAAGACATTGCGTGGTGCAGAGAGCAATTGTTTTTTATGAACAATGCTGTTAAAATAATGCCAGCCGGCCGGGCTGGGCCAGTCGACATGGCCATTTTGACACTGTGCGACGGTATTATTTTGACGCTCGGAACATTTGGGTGGTGGGGGGGATGGCTTGCACCGAATGCCCGCGTAATGTACGACGCTAACGTGTTCAAGCTCGAGCATCCGACAAACAAGGGCAAAGTTCGGTACGACGACCATTTTATGCCAGAGTGGACGGCGGTGGGAAGCAACAATGCTAAAAATGGCTGGGATAGTCACCTGCCGTCAAACAACGCTATCCCTGACTTTAGCGTCGTTCGTGAGTCGCTCGCAGTTGCAACTAAATATGACTGGGCCGCCACTGAGTTAACGTGTCGCCAACATCTCGCGACAACCAAATCCGAAATGGCGAGATTTTATTCTGAAAACGGACAGGGTGGTAAAATGTACGAGCATCCTGAACGATTACGAATGAATGCCACGATTGTAGAACTGGGTGCATTCTCTGGCCGTGACATAGGAGTTTTTTTTCAAAAAGCGTCCGACCGCAACATACGAACCGATGGCATGGCATTTTATTTGTACGAACCTGCGACAGTTCCATTTAGTGCTCTCCGGTCTAAATACGACCACCGCCCAAATGTACACCTTGTTAATACTGCTGTTGGCAATCGTATTACGCATTTATGCGTACAAGGAACAAGCGACGCACTTGCTCTCCGCGACAACGTCAGTTTTTGCTCTGAAACATTTCCGGTGCTAGACATCGCAGACGTTCTGAAACCGCACAACCATGTCGATTTGTTGCACATTAACTGCGAAGGGTGCGAAGTTCCAATTATTCAGCGTATTTTGGCTACCTCGAGCACTAAAGTACATGCAATCGAAGTCCAATTTCATCCGCAACACATTTCAGCAAAAGCATATTGTGATGCAGCAACGGACCTCTTTTCCCATGGCTACCGCTTGACGTATCACTTTGCATGGGTTTGGGAATTGTGGGAACGACGTGAACCACCGCCCACTTTGTACAATACCCGGCAGACACGACGGCACTTGTTGCAAAAAAACGCTGCGCTTTTACCCAGTTCATTTCCGCTGGGGGGGGTAATGTCACCAGCTTCTGCAAATGTTCACATTGCATTATCTGACAAAATTATGCAAAAGGGTCAATGGGACGGCAGTCCGATCGTAATACGTAAATACAAATTGCTTTTTTGGACAGTGCCAAAGAATTCGTGCTCGGTATTCAAACGACTTTTCCGCCGCATGGAGGGATATGCAGATTGGCGAACTCGGTACAATTTTCCCCGTGGCTATACGCACGACGGCGCCGCATCTACTTTGCCGCACGAACCGGGACGAAACGGGCTAACGTACTTGTACAATTTAAATGGGGTAGAAGCAACGGCAATACTTAACGACAAAACTTGGACGAAAGCGATTTTTTGGCGCGATCCTACCGAACGGTTTTTATCAGCCTACCTGGATAAGATTGGTGCGCACAGCCGGTTGGGGTGGAATTTCAGCACGTTTGTAACTAAAGTCGAAAATGGAAAGCGTGATGTGCATTGGAACCCGCAGTGCGATTTGATTGACTGCAACAAATGGTTGCCTGTTGTGAACTTTGTGGGGTATGTCGAAACGGCAGCAAAAGATACCGAGCTTCTGCTGCGCCGCATCGGAGCGTGGGACACGTTTGGATCGAGTGGGTGGGGATTGGACGCAGGGGTGTCTATTTTTCAGGGACAAAAGGATTACCGTCATGCAACAGGGGCGCGTGGGCGAATGCACGAATTTTACGCGGACAATGCATTAAAACAGAGGGTCGAGTTGCTAATGGCACACGATTTCCGTCCAAACGTTAAGGAAATGCTGCATCATGCTTGGGCACGGAACGCATTCAGTGTTAACGGTGGTGATGCTTGCACATTTCCAGTGCCGTTGTACAACGACACAGGGCGTTATCACGCCACATTTAAACGAATGGATACAAGTAAACGGAACGAGTTGCTTCAAATTATGGATAAACTGTTTCGCTTTTCGGAAGTTAACAACAAATCAATGTTTATGCACCTTGACAGCGGCATGGCATTAGGATTGTACCGCGAGGGAACGTTGAAGGAAGACGGCGACGTTGATGTGCGGTACGGCTTTGCAATGAACAAGCCGTTAATTCTACCGGCTACAAAAAACGCAGCAGGATTAAAAATAAGCTTAAACAATGTTGCTACATGGGGGGACCCTGCCAACCCAAACATCGGGCCAGGCCCCCGTTCGCTGTCGGTAGAAGAAGTTGCTTCGGTCAACAGTCAGCTGTGCACTGTTACGGTCAACAATTCGACATTTTCAATGTTCAGAGACCAAAAGGAAATGCTACGTCGTTTTTATGGTCCGGTGTGGTTTGTGCGTATGCCATTTAAAGGTGTGTGGCCTCATATGATGTCGCCTAAAACTCGGGGGTGGGCTCAATCAATGTCCATATTGAACCGCATGGACATTGACAAAAATCAACGCATTACCGTTACCGAATTGGATCAATATACAGTTAACGACGGTATAAACAAAAAGGCGTACGCCGACCAAATTTCAGCCATCGAGCGATGCAAAGCCGCCGCGTTTGCAACATGGATGTTCCAGTTTACCCGCAAGCCGTACAAAATTTCAAGCACGCAATGGAAACGCGACGGCACTCCGTTTTTTGAAAACTGGTTTGCCAACGAATGTAACAATTAAACCATGTTTATTTTTGCAATTGTTATAAACCGCGTGCAGAAATGCGGTCAATTATAGCGGTCGTAGATATTCCCGGAGTTCGCGGCACTTCTCTGTAAATGCCAAGCGATAGTGCATTGCCATACATTTTTGCCTTATCTGCATCCGAAATTTCACTCCCGTGAATTACAAAATCAATGCCAGTGTCTTTCAAGAATTGGGACGCAACCGCAAGGGGCGCGTTCAACACAACTTCGTCGACATACTTGCAAGCTCGCACCACTTCTGCGCGCTCGTCCATTGTGCATACCGGCGTTCTCTTGTAACCGGTTATCGTTTTATCATTGTGGATGCCAACAATAAGATACACACTTTCATCGGATTGCATCCCGTCTTCTCGAAACTGTTTACATTGTTTTAAATATGCCACGTGACCTGCATGAAACAGATCGGCGCACATATCGACGTATATTTTTACAGGCATTTTGTAGCACAACCCAAACTTTTGCGCTTGCAAACATCCCATGATTTATAAGCATGCTGTCAACTTTGGCTAAACGGGGTCTGAACATTTAGCGCGACCGGCCAGCGAATGCAGTCATCAATATTTCGTGTTGGCCTGCCAGGTTTAAGGCCAGCTGGTGTCATGTTCAGAGAATTATCCCGCTGACAACGCACGTTGGGACGTTTTTTAATGACTGGTTTGCCACGAAAACATCGCAATTCCGCCAACCACGCACGTTGCACCGACTGCCTGCACCCACCTAACTTAGCGCCAACGCTAGGGCGCCGCAAACCATGATACGAGTATGCAATGCGTGGTAGTCTGCCCGAAGGTTGCAAGCAAACTTAAAGAAGGGTTATATGCTGAAGGTCGGGGATTACCGATTTTTGGCGCCCTGTCCACGTTGCAGTTCATGCCGTACCGCGCGGACATGTTGTTGAGTTTGGCGTTGTGGCACATGAACGACCCCCCCGACTTGTGCACGTGCAGAAAATAAACAATTTTGCGTGCGCCGGGAGCAAACACGCTTGCTGCCAATGCGAGCGTTGCTGCAAACATGCCTGGTGGATCATTTTCGGATGTTGTCCGTCGGATATAAGCATCGCCCTCGTGCTGCACAAGCACGGCACTATGAAAGACGCCTGCTACGCAAAAAAGGCACGCCAATTTGTTCGCGCAAAATTTGCGTGCTTAATTTTTTGTCTTGTGTTTTTTATTTGTGCAAATTTTCGGCGTTTTGAGAAACCTAAAACTTTACGTACGTACACGGCGATTGCTGCACCTACTTCAATTCGGACAAGTACAACGCCAAGTACAACATTGCCCGTGCTGCGAATTGACGCGGTTCTTGCGGTACGAATATACCGACACGATAAGGCAAAGTGGACAACGTTTGAACTGGATCAGTGGGTAAAATATATGATTTATGCAGGCGTTCAAACAATCTATTTGTATGATTGTCACATGACAGATGATGAAGCTTTAAAAAAATGGGCGGCTTCTCGTTCTAACATACTTTATATAGATTGGGGCAAATACAACCACCCACACACCCTGGGGGGGACGCAGATCAGGGCATACCAACACGCAATTGACTCTTACGGACACCTGAGTGACTGGCAGATTGCATTTGACATGGACGAATATCCTTTCTCTTTGATCGATTTTGACGCTGGGTGGTTGCCTCGTAGAATAAATGCATTATCTCGACCTGAAATTTCTGAGTTGTCGATAAAAAATTTTTTGTTCCTGGGAAACGACACTTCACGTCCGTCTGAATGGGTTGCCGAAAGAATTGTCCGGCGAACACCATTCCCAGCAAACACTCTTGACAAACCAATCTATCGCCCTAAAAACGTGCGTGCCCAGATGCATCACAATATTCTTCAAAGTGGGTCGTCAGTGGATGTTCCAGCATCCGAATTAAGAATGAACCATTATTGGGGCATGCGATTACAAAACTGGGGGTTGCCCTGTGAAACCAACGAATGCATGAGCAAAACAGAAATGATAAAGAAAACGGTATTCGACAACTCGTCCTTTTCTTTAATATCGCGCGTCCAAAAAGTTTACAAATAGCAGCAACGGGGTATGGAGGAGCGCCCGTGCAAGCCGTGCGGCGCCAACAACGACCGTCACGCGTACTGCCGCCCATCCAAAAAAATCTCGACAAAAACCCCCGGTGGTGCGCGGCGGCAAGAAGGACGCCGCGATGCAGCGACGGAAAGCCCGTGGGCAGCGCGCGCTGAGCAGGTGACTATTTACCATGAGCACCGCGTGCTGCTCGAGCTCGAGTCAAGTACTGCTTGCAGCGCCAGTATTTATTGCGGGAAAAAATAAAATAAATCTAATCTAACATGTGGTCCATGACCGAAACGTTTTCGCAGTCGGCCGAGACGTGGACCGCCATCCGCAAGGCAGCCCACGTGCGGTGGACCGCGCTCAAAGCGTACGAAACCGCATCGCAAAAGGCCCGAAAGAAAAAAGATGCTTGATTGCTTGCTTGACCCACTCCGGGCGCGCCCCCCGTACGCCGTGGCGTGCACGAGGGTGCCCTGCGCAGGCCTGCCGTGGACCGCGTACGAGCACTCTGGTGCCCTGAAGCTGGTACCATCCTCGTACGACCTCTTCATGCATCCCGAATATCAGCTGCGCGACCTCATGCAGGACGAGGGCTTCTGGGCCAGCTTCGAGAAGCAGCACGCTGAGCTCGCGGCACGGCGCCTGGAGTGGGCAGGCCTCGGGCGCGGCCGCAAGCTGACCAGGTTCACCGACTGGATGAACGAGGCAGCGCGCGAGTGGTACCGCGACTTCGGCGGGCACGTGCCGCAGAAGTTCGCACGGACGGCTGGCGCGCACGTGTACGTGCACGTGCGCCGACTGAGTGACTACATGTCGCCGTGCACCAACATCACTGGCCATACCGCTGTCTCGATCGGCGGCGGCATGCTCGAGATCCTGTCGCTGTCGCGCGGCGTGCGCAAACTGAAGGGTAACCAGCTGA
>Ga0209830_10004052_pt1 | contig 10892 bp, 13 predicted proteins | sample ArcticOcean_MG_C_12_FD_187439 | JGI IMG/M metagenome (GOLD analysis project Ga0209830, IMG submission 187439) | Marine microbial communities from western Arctic Ocean - ArcticOcean_MG_CB8_130 (SPAdes) (version 2) | ecosystem: Environmental > Aquatic > Marine > Oceanic | place: Arctic Ocean...
AATGAGCTAGACCCGCCTATAATGGGTATTATAGATAGATGGTTTTTTTAATGTAAGCAATAATAAAAATTAAAAAACTTCTTTTAACCACTCATATTTATTTAAATAGGGAGAAAAAAATTCTTTATAAGCTGAATATTTTTTTATGTCATTATTGAATATTTGGTTTCTAATCTGCTGATTGCTCGCTGTTTTACTGAATAAATCATCTCTTTTGTAAAACTCTAAACATTTTTGATTCCATTCAAGATTGCAAAAATTAAACAAATCTTTAGAGATGTTTACAGGATCTCTGGTCAACTTATCTAGCTCTACAGTGTATATTTTTTTAGGATATTTTTTTTTAAAGTTATCAATAATTTTGAAATAATTATCTATGTACTCTAAGATATTATCAATTGAGTGTGACCAGGCAATTTTTGGTAAAAAATTTTGGTACATGGACATAATTATTTGAAAGATATTTCTTTTACAAATAACAATTTTTGAATAAGGAAAAAATTTAACAATGAGTTCTATGTAAAAAAAATTTTCCAAAGATTTGTCAGTAAAAATATTTTCTTTTTTTTTATCTAATAAATTTAGTAGCTTATATTGATTGATTACTTTTTGAACAAAAGAGTTTTCATTAATTTCTAATTTTTTATTAATTTCTAAAAATTTTTTTTTAGAAAAAAATTCTGAGTTATCATCTAAAAAAACTCTATTAATTATTGCTGTTTCCCCACCATTTGGTATTTTTTTTTTGCCAGAACACAAAATACTTTCAATCAAAGATGACCCAGACCTAGGTAAGCCCATTATAAAAATAGGTTTAATTTCTTTTGATATTTTTTTTTCAGATGAAAAACTGAATTTTTTTATAACTTTTGGCATTAACCTGGTCCAATAAAAAGATATTTGATTATTAAGTTTTTCATTAGAAAAATGAAAGTGCTTATGAGCTTCATTTAGGTATTTAAATTCTTTTTTTAAATCTGCTTTTAATCTTTGATCTTGAGCTAAAATAAAAAAACCAGATGACTTATTAAAATTTGAGTTTTTTTCATTACTTAAAATTTTTTTAATATTGTTAATGTTGCTGTTATTAAAAAAAAACTCATCAATTCTTGAAAGATTATAATAAAATCCTAAATTATTTGGATCATGTTTTATTGCATTTTTGTATAATTCAACTGCTACATTTTTATTTCCCATTTCTTCATTAATTAATGCTAAATTGAAAATCGCATTACTGTAATCTTGCTTAATATTAATTGCTCTTGAAAAAAAATCTTTTGCTTTTTTTAGTTCATTTTTAGCTGAGTAGATGTTTCCAAGATTGTTTAGAACAATAAAATTGTCTGGCTCGTTTTTTAGAGCTTTTTTTAAATCAAGTTCTGCACTTATTATATCCCCCTTTTGTTTAAATTTTAAGGCTTGCTCAATCAATTTAGCAACTTCTTTATTGTTGGTTTTTTTCATTATTATTTTAACTATTTTTTAAATTTATAAATAAATAAATGATTAATCTAATTAAATTTGCTATTATAACTTTATGATAAAAATTAAAGATCTTCCAACCACAATACCTGTTTTTCCTCTTTCAAATTTTATTATTTTTCCAAATACTACCGTACCATTAAATATATTTGAACCAAGATATGTTCATATGATTAAGGACAGTATTATAAAGAATAAAATAATAGGATTAATCCAGCCAAGAAAAGATACCATTAATTCCATCCCAATCTTACACGATGTTGGTTGTTTGGGGAAAATTACTAGCTTTAAAGATGTAGGTGGTGGTAGATACTTGATTGATCTAAGTGGCTTATGTCGTTTCAATATTGTTAGAGAAATTAAAAATAATAAATCTTATAGGGAATGTTTGATTAATTTTGATAGTTTTCATCATGACTTAAGAATACCAATAAAGGAATTAAAACTTGCAGATCTTGAATTAATTTTTAAAGATTTGAGATCTTTTTTTAATAAGAAGGGATACATAATTAATTGGAATTCTTTAGAAAAACAAGATTTGAATGAAACGATAAATGCATTAGCTATGGCTTCTCCTTTTTCGTTAGAGGAAAAACAAGTTTTATTAGAAAGTGAAAATTTAGAAATAAGAAAAAATAAAATTGCTGAAATTTTAAACACATACACTCATGACAATTATTATAATACAACAGTTCAATAGAATCTAAAAATCTAATCCACGGTCTGCCAGCTTGATAAGCCAATTAGATAATTTTTTATTTTCTCCAATAATTTTTAAAAGTTTATTAAATTTTTTACCTTTATTTTTTCGATCAAAATTGAACGATTCATAAATAAAATCTATACTATTTGAAAAAAGGAAATTTTTACTTTTAGTCTGTTTTTCAAAGTCATTTAAAATTGATGATTCTAGTTGCATACCAAGATCAATTTTATTTTGAATAATTTTAGATAAAATTTTAATATCCCTGATACTCATATTAAAACCTTGACCAGCAAGTGGGTGTATTCTATGAAGCAAATCACCGAATGCCAAAATATTTTTATGGTAATAATTTCTTAAATTAGATGAGCTTAACTTAAAACTATTTAATTTAAGAGTTTTTTGTATTTGATATTTTGGATTATTTTTACTTATTAAATCTAAAACCTCACTATCACTATATTTTTTGTTTTTAATATCTAATGAATAAACTATCGAAGTTTTTTTATTTGAAATTGGTAAAAATGCAATTGGGCCATTTTTTGTAAAAATCTGAGTAGCAATATTATTTTCTATTTTTTTATGTTCTAAAATTGTTGTATATGCAAAGTTATCATAATCTTTATTAATTTTTTTTGTAAAATATCTCTTTGATAAAAAATTATTTGGATCACAATTAATTATTAAGTCATATTCATTTTTTTTTATCAAATTTTCGTAAAAATAATTATTTATTATTTTTTTTTTAAAAAATTTATTTTGAGATATTTTGTGTATTAGTGATTCATAAAGGTCATCATTTTTTACCATGTAAAATAAGCTGTTTTTATCACTTTCAAAATTTATTAAATTTTCATTCTTTAGCTTTTCTGAATAAATTTCTATTTTTTTTATTTCCCACAAAATTTTATTGGATATGTTGTGAATTTCTTTTTTGAAAAATTCTAAGTTATTTTTAGATATCCCAATTGTTCTACTAGACAATAAATTTTTAATTTTGTTTTTATAATAAAAGTGAACATTAATTTTTTTATTTACAAGATTTTTGGCTAAAGATAGACTGGTAAGACCATCTCCTATAATACAAATATTCATAATAATTTTTAATTTTAACAATAAAAATTAGATGATACAAAGTGATTAATTCAATTAATTAATTTATGAAATTAAAAATATTAACAAACAATGCAATAAGTTTTGCCCTAAATAGAGTTATTGAGATTATTGGCCTGGCTATTGTAATAACTGGTATTTTATTACTAACTTCATTAATTAGCTTTTCTCCTAATGATCCTAATTTTATTTTTCCCGATAACTCTGAAATTAAAAATATTCTTGGATTTCGTGGTAGTTTTACTGCGGATATTTTTTTTCAATCTTTTGGGGTTATAGCTTTATTAGTCCCATTTAGCCTTATAGTATCTGGGGTAAATATTATTTTAAATAAGAAAATTTATTTAATAATTGAGTGTATTTTTTATACTATTTTATACTCTTTACTGGGTTCACTATTTTTTTCTTTTTTTTATCCAATAACCTTTGAGCTTTATATTTATGGTAACGGTGGTTTTGTTGGAAGATATTTAGAAACAACTTTTTTAAATTCTATACTCAATATTAATTATCAAATCTTTTATTATATACTTTTTTTATCGATCTTAATTTTATTTTTAATTAGTATTCAATTTAAAATTAATTCTTTTTTTAAAATAATTAAAAAAATATTTCATTTTTTATTTTTAAAAAAACAAAAAAATTATACTAATGAAAATGAGGTAATTAGTAAATTTATACCTCAAGAAGAAATTAAAAGTCTAATCCAGGAAGACTTACCTTTTATAAAAAGTGAAAATAAAAGTGATAATAAGAAAATAAAATTTAAATTACCTTCTATTGATTTATTAAAAATTCCAACACAAAAAGATAGAGAAAAACTAAGAGATGATGATTACATCGATAGTGAATTTTTAGAAAAAATTCTTTTAGATTTTGGAGTCAGTGGTGACATTAAAAAAGTTAGTCATGGTCCTGTCGTTACCCTAAATGAATTTGAGCCAGCAGCAGGTGTTAAGGTTTCAAAAATTATCAACCTTTCAGATGATATCGCAAGAAATACAAGTTCTGAATCTGCTAGAATTGCTACAATACCTGGAAGAAGCACTATTGGTATTGAATTACCTAACTCAACTCGAGAAAATGTTTACCTCAGTGAAATACTTTCAAATAATGATTTTTCAAAAAAAGACATACGACTGCCCATAGCCTTGGGTAAAAATATTTCTGGAATTCCTGTTGTAGGAGATTTAGCTTCTATGCCACATTTATTAATAGCTGGAACCACTGGTTCTGGTAAATCTGTTTGCATTAATACAATTATTCTCTCTTTACTTTACAGCCACTCACCCGATAAATGTAAATTTATTCTGATAGATCCAAAAATGTTAGAGTTATCAACTTACGAAGGTATACCTCACTTGCTTTGTCCTGTTATCACTGAGGCTAAAAAAGCTGCCTCTGTATTGGGTTGGGTGGTTAAAGAAATGGAAAATCGATACAGACTTATGACTAAAGAAGGTGTTCGTAACATAGATGGTTATAATGCTAAACATGTTCTAGCTATGCCCTATATAGTCGTTGTAGTTGATGAAATGTCTGACTTGATGCTTGTTGCTGGAAAAGAAATAGAAAACTATATTCAAAAACTTTCTCAGATGGCAAGAGCTGCTGGTATTCATATTATAATGGCTACTCAAAGACCTAGTGTTGATGTTATTACGGGAACTATCAAGGCAAACTTTCCAACAAGAATCTCCTTTCAAGTAACCTCTAAGATAGATAGCAGAACAATTTTAGGTGAGCAAGGTGCAGAACAACTGTTAGGCAAAGGTGATATGCTTTATATGTCCTCTGCTAATCGTATAGTTAGAATTCATGCCCCCTTTGTTTCAGACAATGAAATTGAAAAAGTTAATAATTATTTAAGAAGTCAAGCAGAACCAGACTATATTGATGAAATATTAAATTTTGCAGATGAAAAAGAAATAAATGAATACTCGTCTGGTTCTAACGATAAAGATGAATTGTACGGAGCAGCTTTAGATATTATTAGGTCCGAGGGTAAAGCCTCCACCTCTTTTTTACAAAGAAAATTACAGATAGGTTATAATAGAGCTGCAAGAATTATCGATATGATGGAGGTTGACGGAATTGTAAGTAAAGCTAATCATGTTGGTAAAAGAGAGATTCTGTAATGTTTAGAGTCTTAATTGTATTTTTTATATTAAACTTTTATAACCCAGTTTTTTCTTCCATTAAAGAAAAGATAATTTCTCAAATGCAATTTACTAATAATTTAAGCTTTGATTTTATTCAAACGATCAACAATGAAAATGAAAATGGAAGGTGTATTATAAAATACCCCGGAAAAATTTGGTGTGAATATGATAATTCTAATAAAAAAATCATAGTGTCAAATGGTAAATCCTTAGTAATTAAAAATAGAAATAGTGGAAGTTATTATATTTACCCACTTAAGAAAACTCCTCTAGTGTTCTTATTAGATAAACAATACCTAATATCAAAAATGAATATTTTAGAACCAAGAGAAATTGATAATAGATATTTAAATTTTAGAATTTTTGAAGAAAAAAATGAAATTAATATATTTTTTGATAAGAAAAACTTATCTCTAATTGGGTGGCAAACTAAAGATATATATCAAAACTTAACAATTACATTCATTTCATCTATTAAAATAAATCAAGAGATAAATAATAAAATTTTTATTTTACCACCTAATAATTAAACACTTATTTAATTAATGTTTCAGATTTAAAAATTTTCATCCCTCGTGATTGATAATTGAGTAAGGCATTTTTATGATCCAGAGAACAGGTGTGAACCCACATTCTTACACAACCCAGGTTAAATGAAAATTTAATTGTTTCACTTAGTAGATACCCACCTAGTTTTCTTCCAAAATATTCTTCTAAAATACCAAAATAAACAATCTCTGCTTCTTTTGTATCTTTGTTAAATAATAGCTCAAAATAGCCTGCTATTTCATCTTTATTTTTAAGTATGTGGGTAAAAAGTTTTTCATCAGAAACGTACTTGATCCAATCCATTTCTGTCCACACAAGTCTATCAGTCCATTGACAATTTTTACCTATGTTTTTATAAAAAAATTTATTTAACTGAAAGTCTTTTGGATCATTTAATTCTAAAGAATAGTCTTCTGACGGTTTTTTAACTTCTTTAAAATCTTTAAAAGACTTTAGTTCTAAATAATTTCTAAAGATTTTTTCTTTCACTCAACCATTTTTCCAATTTTTTCGCCTCCAAATAAATGAAAGTGTAAATGTGCAACCTCTTGACCTCCGTGATCATCCAGATTAGTAAGAGCTCTATAGCCCTTTCCTGTATCCGTTGATATGCCCAGAATTTTTGAAACTTCTGTAATTGATTTGCTTAATGCAACTATCTCTTGATCTGAAGCTCTATTATTAAAATCATCTAAGTTAATATATTCACCTTTTGGTATCACTAATGCATGAATTTTTTTTTGAGGATTTATATCAAAGAAAGAAAGAACATGATCATTTTCAAATATTTTTTTGCATGGAATTTCTTTTCTTAAAATTTTTGCAAAAATATTATTTTTATCGTAACTCATTATCTATTATTTTTTTCTTCTATACCTGACTGTTTTTTTCTGTTCTCTAATTCTTTTAAAACATCTTCAAATTTAATGTCTGCTACCTCTAACGCAACCAATATATGATAAATTGTGTCTGCAGCCTCGTGTACTATGTTGGATTTTTCATTTAAAGCTTCTTTAAGTTCATCAAATTCCTCTTCCATTTTATCTATACATTTAGACAGCCCACCAGACAGTAATGAAGAGGTGTAAGATTTATCACCATCTTTATTTTTTCTATCTCTGATTGTTTTTACTAAATCTATTAGATTTTCTGACATATCTAAATCCTAACAGGAATTCCTTTTGAATCCAAATATTGCTTAGCTTCTTGAATTGAATATGTTCCGTAATGAAAAATTGAGGCCGCTAGCACTGCACTTGCTTTTCCATATTTTACACCCTCAAATAAATGTTCTAAAGTTCCAACTCCTCCAGATGCTATAATGGGAATATTTATTTTTTTTTCAATTTCTGAAATTAATTTAATATCATATCCTTTTTGAGTGCCGTCTCGATCCATAGATGTGATTAATAATTCTCCTGCCCCGCTATCCTCCATTTTTTTTGCAAAATCTAAAGCATCGATCCCTGTTTCAGTTCTTCCACCGTGTGTATAAATTTCCCATTTATCATTTTTTTGTTTGGCATCAATTGCAACAACAATACATTGTGATCCAAATTTTTTGCTACTTTCTTTAATTAAATTTTGATTATTAACTGCTGCAGTATTGATTGAAACCTTATCTGCACCCGAAACTAATAATTTGTTTATATCCTCTAAACTTCTAACTCCACCCCCGACTGTAAGAGGTACAAAGCAATTTTCTGAAGTTCTTTTAATTACATCACATATAGTTTCTCTATTTTCATTAGAGGCCGTAATATCTAAAAAACAAATTTCATCAGCACCACTCTCACTATAAATTTTAGCCTGTTCGACAGGATCACCTGCATCCTTTAAATCTACAAAATTAATTCCCTTAACAACTCTCCCATTTTTAACATCTAAACATGGAATAATTCTATTTTTAAGCATTTTCTAATTCCTTGAGCTCATTAAGATTTATATCTCCATCATAAATTGCTTTTCCAACAATCACCCCCTCAATATTAAATTTATTTAATTTTTTAATTTTTTTAATATCCTCTATTGATGAGATTCCTCCAGAGACGACAACGGGAGCAGAAGAAATTTTTGCTATATTTATAGTTTCTTCAATATTGGGCTCTGTTTTTGTTCCATCTCTGTCAATGTCTGTGTAAATAACCCTTGAAAAACCATGCTTGTTTACATTTTTCAAATAATCCTCTGCAGTTTGATTTGTAGTTTCTTTCCAGCCTGAAACTGAAAGTTTTCCCTTCTTTGCATCTAATCCTAGAACTATTTTCCCTTCAAATGTTTCACATGCCTGTCTAAGAAAATCTGGATCTTTTATTGCAGCACTACCAAGTATAACTTTATCAACTCCTATATCGATATAGGCTTTAATTTTATCAATAGATCTTATTCCACCACCAATCTCTATTGTGATATCTAATTTTTTTATAATATTTTCTATTATTTCTAAATTAACAAGCTCTCCTGAAAGTGCTCCATCCAAATCAACCAAATGTAAGTTTAAAAAGCCAGCTTCTTTATATTTTAAAGCTTGATCATATGGTGATTGGTCATAAGTAGTTTGGTTATCAAAGTTTCCTTTTAATAGCCTTACACATTTTTTGTCTTTAATATCTATAGCTGGGAATATTTTCATCTTACAAATTAATAAAGTTTTCAATTATCTTTAGACCAACACTGTCACTTTTTTCTGGGTGGAACTGTGTTCCAAATAAATTGTCTTTTTCAACTGATGCAACAATTGCTTCGGAGTAATTAGTTTTACTTGATACATAAGTCTCATTATCAGGAACAAACTTATAACTATGCACAAAATAAACATGTGATTTTTCTTTAATATCTCTAAATAACTCGCTGTTTGAAGTAAAAGAAAGCTCATTCCATCCAATGTGAGGAAGCTTAAATTGATTTTCTTTATTATCAATTTTTTTTACATTTCCTCCAATCCATCCCAATCCTTTAGTCTCTGTCTCTTCATACCCAACATCTGCAAACATTTGCATTCCCACACAAATACCAAACAAAGGTTTTTTCTTAATAATTGCGAATTCATTTAATATATCTTTTAGACCATTAATTTTTAGCAAAGACTCTGTACAATTTTTAAAAGATCCTTGTCCAGGTAATATTATTTTATCGGAGCTTAATATGGTTTTTAAGTCAGACGTGACCTCTATTTTAATTTCAATGTTTTGGTTTATACAAACTTTTTTGAAAGAATTAATTACTGAGCTTATATTGCCAGATTCATAATCAATGATAGCAATGTTCATTGCTTTTTTTATAGTGATCCCTTTGTAGAAGGAACTACACCCTTATTTCTTGGATCTATTTCTAAAGCAGTCCTTAGTGACCTTGCAAGAGCTTTAAAACAAGACTCAATTATATGATGACTATTGTCTCCATAAATATTTTCCATATGTAGTGTTATTCCCGCTGATTGAGAAAATGCTTGGAACCATTCTTTAAAAAGTTCTGTGTCCATTTCTCCAAGTCTTTCTACTTTCAACTTAACTTTCCAGATTAAGTACGGTCTATTTGAAACATCGATTGCAACTCTTGTTAATGTTTCATCCATTGGAATCATTGTGTGAGCATATCTTCTAATTCCTGCATAATTTTTTAGGGCTTTTTTTAAAGCTTCGCCTATAGCTATACCGGTATCTTCTGTTGTATGATGAAGGTCTATATGAGTGTCTCCCTTTGCTTTAACTTTTAAATCAATAAGTGAATGTTTTGATAACTGCTCAAGCATATGATCTAAGAAACCTATTCCAGTATCAATTTTATAATGACCCTTACCATCAATATTAACTTCAACACTGATACTTGTTTCTTTAGTTTTTCTGGAAACTTTACCAATTCTGCTCATAATATTAAATATCTATATAGAGATTAATGAACTTTATCAATATTTGCAATCCACTACTTGAAGAATAAAAATTAATATCCATCTATAATCCATGACTACAATAGTGCTAATTAGAAAAAATAATGAAGTAGTAGTAGCTGGAGATGGCCAAGTTAGCATGGGTAACACAGTTATAAAAAGCACTGCTGCAAAAGTTAGGAAAATTGAAAAAAGAAATGTGATTGCCGGGTTTGCTGGATCTACTGCAGATGCTTTAACTCTATTTGAAAGACTTGAGGCAAAACTTGAAAAACACGCTGGAAACCTTCCTAGAGCGGCTGTTGAGTTAGCAAAGGATTGGCGGACTGATAAATATTTAAGAAGATTAGAAGCCTTAATGGCTGTTGGTGATAAAGAAAATAGTTTTATAATTTCTGGAACAGGTGATGTCTTAGAACCTGAGGGTGATGCCATAGGTATAGGCTCTGGTGGAAATTATGCTTTAGCCGCAGCCAAAGTTTTATTAGATACAAATTTAAGTGCAGAAGAGGTGGCGAGAAAAGCTATTAAAGTTGCATCTGAAATTTGTGTGTTCACTAATGATAATATTAAAATTGAAAAAATTTAATGAAAGATTCAAACGTTACACCTTTCCCAAAAGAAAAAAATGAGAACAAGGATAGTTCTTTAGTCAGCTCTTTATCTCCTAGAGAAATAGTTTCTGAACTAGACAGGTATGTGGTTGGCCAAAATAAAGCTAAAAAAGCTGTCGCTATTGCTTTAAGAAATAGATGGAGAAGACAGGCTTTAAAAGGTGAAATGAAAGATGAAGTTTTACCTAAAAATATCTTAATGATCGGACCAACAGGAGTTGGTAAAACAGAAATTTCTAGAAGACTATCCAAATTAGCAGAAGCACCTTTCGTAAAAGTTGAAGCAACAAGATTTACTGAGGTTGGATATGTTGGGAGAGATGTTGAACAAATTATAAGAGATCTACTTGAAATTGCAATTGCAATGGAAAAGGTAAAGAAAA
>Ga0209830_10004053_pt1 | contig 10891 bp, 23 predicted proteins | sample ArcticOcean_MG_C_12_FD_187439 | JGI IMG/M metagenome (GOLD analysis project Ga0209830, IMG submission 187439) | Marine microbial communities from western Arctic Ocean - ArcticOcean_MG_CB8_130 (SPAdes) (version 2) | ecosystem: Environmental > Aquatic > Marine > Oceanic | place: Arctic Ocean...
AACTTTTTAGACGTTTCGGTCTTCCAGCATCAAAAAACCTTATTAAACCATGGTTTTTTTGGTGTTTGACAGATGCGTGAACGATTGTACTATAGTGGTAAGCACAAAGACATAGGAGGTCGCAAATGGGCAAAGTAAAAGACTACGCAATGGATCTAGAAGATAGATTTTGGGAGATTGTTTATCAATCAGTAGACGGTTATAACAATTATTATGAATTTGAAAATGACATGATGGGGCACGGTGACCTATTAATGATCACAGACCTAGATACTCTTGAGACAACCAAGATGATGTTGAGAGAAATATATGAGTCAGATAAGACTTTAAATGGATGGGGGACACATGGCAATGCCTAATGATATTAGAGACAAGGCATTAGAACTTGTAGAAGACGGCATGGTATCCGCAGAGGATATGCTGATAATGGCTCTCAAGTATATGTCTACAGATGATGTAGAGGATATGCTGGACGTCAACGAACTTTCAGAACGATTCACAGAAGAGGAGACTGACTTTGCCCAACTGGTGTGAGAATCAAGTAGATTTCACAGGGCCAAAGGAAGAAATTGTAAAATTGCATCAAGCCGTTGAGACTGCTAATCTCAACAATTATGTTTCTCCTATTCCTATTGCTCTCACTGAAGTGAATGATGTTTCGGCAGATAACACTTCCAGACCTGATTTGGAAAAGATGATAAAGTTCGGTCACTCAGACTGGTACTCTTGGTGTGTGCAAAATTGGGGAACCAAATGGGAGATCTCAGATGCTCAGTGTCATGAAGATCCTTACCCCATAGATACTGAGGATGGTCCATGGACTTTCGTTGCATATTTTACATCAGCATGGTCACCCCCTACAGGTATCTATGAAACTCTGTATGAGAGAGGCATTGAGGTGTCTGCCACTTTCTTTGAACCCGGATGTGATTTCGTCGGAGGATTTAAAGGAGGCAAAGAAGAAACCTATGTGGCCAGTGAGTTTAGATCAGGTGGTGTACCAGAAAATCTTATTTCAGATTGGAATCTAGAAGAGTTCTTTGAAAAAGAATTAGATGAGGTGCAAGAGTGGTATCAAGATGGTGTGAATGACCTCAAGATAGGCGATGCGGTTGACACAAATTAGTTCCAACTGTAAAATACAACTGAATTAACTGTAGAGGATTCGAATCGAAACAAGTAGGACTGAATCTTTTACACTCAACGCCGAAAGTTAAGTAGGCAAGGAGAATAACAATGAACCAAAAAGAATATCTGGAGAAATTCAGATTCAAATTTGATATTACGCAGAAGGCAATTGATCTTCGCACGATGTCGAAAAACTATTCAACCGGAATTATTCCGTGCGAAGACATTCACCAAGGAATAAAAACACAATTAGGCCATCTGCCAGATTCTGTGCCTATTGATCCTTACGTGAACAAAATTATGAACCATGAAGATGACGAGGTGGCCACTCATTTTACCTATATAGATTGGAACAGTTTATATCTTTGTCCTCTATTTCAGAGAGATGTGGCTCCTAACCATGTTCGAAAAATCTACTTAGATTTTGAACCCACCGCAGTTTTGACAGCCTGTGCAATCAAAATAACAGTTGAAGACAAGGTTTATATGATCGTATGGGATGGTCATCATACTGTTCAAGTCTGCAGATTGAAAGGATACACAAAATTTCCTGTCAGTTATGTGGATATCGATAGAGTACCTGAAGAAACTATGATACAGGCAGGCTTCAACGATAGATGGCAATATGCTGTCTGGTTGGCAGGAAGTAATATGATCAAGATCAACTCAAAAAACAAAAGAAAACTTCACTCTTATGATGAGTTCATGATCAAACTGGAAACCAAGGATGCAGACACAGTAAGAATAAAAGCAATATTTGATAAGAATACCTGTGTGCCTAAAAGACACGACAACCAGCCTGGAGCAGTCACTGCCTTAAAAGTCAGTGAGGATATGTTCAAATTAGGATCCACTTCTAAAGATTATGAATTGGTCAAAGGCAGTTTTTTAGATAGGTCATTGGCTTTTCATCGTTCTGTTTGGCCAAAGTCGCCTATCGAATTAGAGATCTTTAGACCTATGTCGCTTCTGTATCACAGAGCATGGGCATCAGACATCAATCTTGATGCATCTTTCGATGATGATATGGGTAAACTGTTAAAAGAAACATATGGTGATCCTAGGACCTGTCAAATGAAGTTGAAGGAGTCATTTTATAATGCCCTTCACAATGGCAACGGCAACGGAGACTCGCCCACTGTAGATCAAGAGAGAGTGTATTGTGGTTTGATCAATCTTTGGAATGGCAGATTCTTAAATGTTAATATACCAGTGGCGGATTATAGATGGGTGATCTAATTTGACTGCTCAACTTCTCTATCTCATGCCAGACCCTCATGCTAAAAATTGGGTCAAAGCAGGAAAGTCCAAGTTGCCTACCTTTCAAATGAGGATAGGCAACTACCAGCAGGGCAATGGACCAAACTATAAGGTCACTTGGCCACATTGTTGGATAGGCGAGAAAACCGCGGTAGACAATCTTGAGAAAACTATCATGACCTTGTTTAAAGAACAAAGGCCTTTGCAGGGTCGTGGTTACACAGAATGGATTGAGAACGAAACTGTCGAATCGATGATTAGCAAAATAGATGAGATAGTACAAGGCTATGGATTCAAGGTTGAACCTGTTGAACAAGATCTTTTACCAATCACGGTGGACAATGTCAAACAGGTCCAGGACAGGTACATGAGTGAAAAAATCTAAATCCTATTATCTAGACCCTAACAGGAAATCAAATTGGTTCAAACCAGAGATAGTGCCTGCTAGAGAGTTGGCCAAGCAACGACAACAGAGATACGAAGACTTGGTTTTGAATGGATCAAATTCTTTCGAATCCATGGTTAGAGCACTCGAGATCACCACTAGAACTGTTGTAAAATAAGAGGTTTTGTCGGGGTTGACGAATTTGGTAATGGTTATATTATAATAGTATGGTAAACAAAAACAACGCATTCACACAAGATAACTTCTGCAACAATGGTGGTTATCTAACTTATCGACACGGTAACGAGAATCACTTTATTGGTAGATTCAAGTACGGTGGTTTAGGTCACTTCAAAAAGTTCTTAATGAAGAACTTCGAAGTTCAAGAATATCTTGATAGACTTGAAGCAGGCGAAACTCCTGGTAAGGTTTTAGAAACCAAAGGATATGTGAGCAAAAACTTATCCGACATGGCAATCAAGTATGGTTTTCCTGCCACTCAAGAAGGAGTGAAACAGGCACTTGAGGTCCAGATTGCAAAATACTATAAAAATAGGAAAACTGCCTAGTTGACAGTTTTCCAAAAGAAGGTAATATTAACTTATACACAAAGACATCGGAGGTCGTAAATGAGTATACAAACAAAAAGCAAAGAAACAAAAGAACAAAAAACAATCAACCAAGCAGTCAGATCAACATTTGATTACAAGATCGTTGAGTTAGAGTGGACCAGCGGTACTTTATATGTGGACGGAATCGATCACAGTTATGAAGTGGACTTGATCAAAGAAGCAATACAATCTGTGGTTGGGCAGTATGTGGTCAAGGATTCTTGTCTAAGAGGCACAGAAAAAGAAAGATGGGATCAGTGGGCATTTGATATCACTGATGAAGATATGCCACAGAAGGTTTACCTATAATGGATAAAGAACAAAAAATTAATTTTATAGTAAGACTAGAAAAGATGCATAATAATTCTTGGAAATGGATATTAAAAGCAGATACAAAAAATATAGACGAATTGTATGAATATTGGACACAAGAGGAGGTCGTGTATGAATAAAGAACCAGAACAGAAAGTATATGTGGATCCAGGAGAAGGATACTCATCAGAAAACAAGTGGGAAGTGGCCTATCAAATCCTGATGGATTACTTTGAGGATCTACCAGAAGAAACTCAACAGGAAGTGGACAAGAGATTGAAAGCGGTGGATCTATGAGTTATACATTGACAGACGGATTAACTCGTCAACAGATCATTGATCGTTTGGTAGCAGATGACATCAGACTGATGCATAAAGCATCCATAGAGAATGATTTTAGTTTTGTGGCATACAGATTTGAACACGGGTTTCCAGGATACTTCAATATGATTGACGACGATCTCGTTGCTGAATGGAAGGAGATCAAAGATGATTATGAGTATTTCGACCAGGTTTATGAGGTGAATTAAAGGTAACAGAGCAAAAACTATCACAGGCATTATGGGTTGAGGATTATGGCAACAAAATCAACCAGTTGACAGAAAACCATCAGACTTTATAATAAAAGTATGAACAACACAACAAGAGGTCAAACAATGGAAAAGAAACTAAGATCAATGATTGCCTACAGTGATCATGATATCTACGCAGTAAAACATCAATGGGAAAGCAATCCTAGAACATTTGGAAGATGGTTGGTTTCAGATCATCCTACTTTCGAAGATGCCAAAAAATTAGTAAATGGTGGCATCACAATGATAGAAGGTGATCAGAAGAGTTATGTGAGTGTGGATCAATTCGGTGAAGTGATCGACACAAGATTATCATATGATGACAGTAATCATGATCCAGAGATTGATTACACTTATCTGCATATGAAAGATCAATGGCACGTCTCAGACAATGGAATTGATTGGGATACTGTTGAAGATCAAATTACCTATGAAGATCAACAGGCTCTTAAAAAGACTGCCGAGTTGACAGATTACCAAAAGAAGGTAAAATTATATTAATAACAAAAAACACAAGGAGGTCGTTAATGTTAGACATTTTAGAAAAAAATAAAGAACTAGTTAGATTTAATGCAGAGGGCAAAGATCCAAAAGATATATGGATCGAGGCTTGTGAGGACGGAAAGACAGCGGTTGAAGAATTTCATGCTGAATTTGGCGAGCCACTCTACTGTGGATTTGCTTCGGTAATAATAAAACCGGCAAGCAGAAGTCTTTATCTTCCACTGGTGAAGTATTTCAAAAGTATGGGAATAGGTGGCGGAACAGGTTACGGAGGATGGAGAATATCCTACTATGATATTATGGGTCGTCACAAATTATCTTTCACTCAGTCAATGGATTTGAGGGAGATTGGTTGTCAAAGATTTGCCGATGTGTTGAAAAAATATGGCGTAGAATGCTATATGGAGAGCAGAGCAGACTAACAATTTTATCAACAAAGGGGCCTTAGGGCCCTTTGAAGAGTTCGGTTGACGATTTTGGTAATGGCATTAAAATAAAAACATAAACAAAGACACAGGAGGTCTATAAAATGGCAACAAGAGGCAGAATAGGAATTAAACAGAAAGACGGAACAATTATTTCCGCATATCAACATTGGGATTCATATCCAGGAGGACTAGGCTACAACCTATGTGAGAACTGGACTGATGCAAAAAAAGTCTTAGAAGCGGTCCAACTAGGTAATTCTTCTAAATGGGGCACAATCATAGGTGAGAAGATCAACTTTGATGACAGATCAAATCCCCTACACGATGTTCAGAATGTTTACTATAGCAGAGACAGAGGCGAGCAGGATCAAGGTCCTAGAACATTTAAAGATGAAGCAGACTATTTGAAAAATGGTTTTAACTCAGGTGAAGAATACATCTATTTGATGATGGACCAAGGCACTACAAACTTCATGGGCGAGCCGATAGGTACTTGGTGTTATGCTGGAGACATCTACACAAATGAAGGCAAGGCAACTCCGACCAGTTTCCAATCACTAGAAGAAGTGGCAATCAACGATCATATTGATATGTTGAAAAGACATTTGGAAACAATACAGAAGAAGGAGGTGGCATAATGCCAAGGAAGTTTTTAGTCACAGACACGTCAACAGAGATAATAACATATAACCAAGAGATTGAAATACCAGATGACAAGATCGTCTATGATGAAGACGGTGAATATGATTCTAGTGCCACTAGAGCATTGGCCGAGGAGATGGCCTGTGATGCAGGTGATTGGGAAGAAGAAGCCACACGTGACTTCCTTGAGAACGATATAGAAGTCGAAGAACTTGACCCTGGGAAGCAGGAGGATGTTATAAATGGATAGGTTAGTAAAATTCTGTCTGCCTCTAGACTTACAAGCATGGATGAAACAGTATCAGGCTCCAGAGAGTGAGAATGCTCTGGTAAAGGATATTCCAAATACACTAGACAATCATATGATGGCATTCCAATTGGCCAAAGTCGTTCCTATTAGAATAAAGTATCGTGGACCATCCACAGAGTTCTATAAAAGACCTTCTGATTTTTGCCACAAGGCTCACGCCACCAGATTCGCCCTATACGAAAGAAAGACTGGTTGACCATGCGATTCATCCTAATAGGTCTACTGGTACTTTCAATGAGTGCTTGTAGTTCTCGATCAGTCGAACAGATTAAAACGGCTAGAATGATCAGTAATCTATCTCAAGCAGGTATTACCGAAGAGGCAACCAACTGCCTCAAAGACATCCTTGATCCTAGGAACAGAGGAAGCAGGTGTTGATTGATCGAAGATTATTATAACCTTCAATATCCGGCCTGTGTTGGCCTGAGCCGAACTGGAAAATTTGGCAGAGTGCAAGAAGTTTGGAACAATCCGAATCGTTCATTTGTGCCTACTCCGGGGTGGATGAGACTGATACCTATGAGTTGGATCAGATGGGACCGAGAAGGTGTTTACATATTCAAGACAAGGGTATAACATCTAGTAGGTGTCAGTTGACAGATGACACAAGATGTAGTATCATACAGATAACAAATAAACCAAAAAGGAGGTTTAAAATGACAAAAATAAGCAAGACAATTGAAAAAATGGGAGCCAAAGGGTTTTCCGGTTGGGACTTTTTGTTGGGCATCTCAGTCACTCTGATGGCAGTGGCTCTGTTCGTGGTTTCTTCGCAGATGGCTGGTAGATCAGTCGGGGTCCAAGATACTCTAGAAGAGATAGAGATGAGAACAGGAATGATAGAACAAAGAGTAGATAACATGGAACACTCATTATGGAAGAATCAGATGAGGTCCAGGACTGAAAAAAACTCTGAGTTGGATCAACGTATTCAATACCTATTACAGATGATATTGGATAAAACTCTAGATGATCTGGAATCCTCACTGACCAATGAGTAACCGATCCAAAAGGATTGATCGAGTGCCGTTCAGATTCACATCTCATGGATATGATCAATCAGGTCAAGAATACATCGATCTAGAAGATGGTGGGTCTGAAGGCTATAATGACCATAAAGAATTTCATGGCAATTGGTGGGAAACATTTCCACCTTCAAGAGACTATGGAGATTTTGGTTTCAAACAACCCATCGATGGTAACCCTATAAGAAAAGATGCTTACGATGACACCAAACTGAATGGTGTCTCCAAAGACAGGTACAAGGACAAATAATTGACAGATGTCTATTAGACTTTATAATAACAGTACAAATGGAGGACATGATGCAGAACATTAAAGAAAACATAGAGAGAATCAGTCACAGGCTGACTGCACTCAATGATGAAAAGATCGATTTACAATCGGAGATTGATCTAGAAGATATACTTGGCCACGATGTTGAGGACATGGAACAGTCGCTTCGTGATTTGAATCATTCTATACGAGAACTGGAAACACAGTTGGCGGGTTGGGAAGCACAGACCTTGGATGAACTGTTGGCGGAGGCAGTATGATTCGACTGTCATTGGGCATCGTGATTGGATTGATGATTGCTCAAACCGGCATGGGAGCAGACATCTTGCCCACAGTCACAGACCTAACCACACAGTCTCTTAGATGGATTGTGGAACTACTAGAAGGAGGAACACTATGAAGATAGAACTATCAGCAGACGATATTTCACAGGCCATAGGAGAATACCTGTATAACAATGATAAATTGCCGCAAGGCTATGAGTCTGCCACTGTGGATTTTGAATCCAAGGATGGCAAATTCATTATAGAAATTAAACCAGATTCGCCGTCACTTCAGTCGGTGCAATAATTTCATTAGACCTCCAATCAATGAAACAGAGTGGGCATTTAACTATGCCTGCTCTGAACTTAACTAACATTATGAAACACACCACTCTTATTGTGCTCGTTCTCACTGTGAGTATGTTGACTGGGTGTATCACCTTCACTGTCAAGGACAACCTAGATCCTTCAGAGGTCAAGAGTGCTACAGACGTGATTGAGTCTGTTGGCGGAACAATCGCAAAGGATTTCTAGTGTTCACAGTTCACACACTCACAGGAAGTACAAGAACCACCTGAAGAGCAGTGACAGCCATGATCACAATGTTTACAGTTTGACATATCAATATTTATTTTCCATCATCATTACCATTTGACATCTGATGCACCATTTGTCAGTGTTCTAAAAGAATGATACTTGAAATCATCGTTATTCGATCTTTTATGAATATTTTGATAGTTATTTTTTAACCCTGGTATCATATCTGTCAGGTGTTGTGTCCATTCATTGTGTGTCCACGAATACAGCCGTTCTAACTCTTTCATAAGTGCCGCCAACCTCTCGCCTTCATTAACGATGTTATCATAGTCGTGATTAATCCAGTTATCAAACACATCATATCCTTGTTCTCTCAATGCTTGTATTATTCCTTTTTGCCCCCAGGTGACAAATGGTATACCACTGATGAACGGCTTGTATGATTTCTCAGTCAAATATGGAGTAGCATCATCAACCAGAGAATTTAAAATCCAAGCTTCTGATACTATTTGAAAATAACAATCACTGACATGATTGAAGTTTATATTACCGGCTAGGTTACTACGGAGATTTTCATCTGCAGAGATTGATACTTTTGATGAGTTTGCTATTTCCATGAACGCATCTTTGTCCTGCTCACGAAGCGTTCCGAGTGCGAGAGAATCGACAAATAATTGTTCATCACTTGAAGGTTTTTCACGGTCCTTGCCACCCCAGCCTAGCCAACTGTAAGATGTGTTAGTGAGAAGATCCTGCTCTTTTAATCGTGCTAGGAGCACGGCTTTATTGAGTCTTGGTTCACGATTATACAAAAGACCGTGATAGGGTCTCTTTTTTCTATCACCACAGTCTTTGAGTTGCTGTTCAAATCCGGTTGTCCAAGGAAATGGTTCTGTCTCGGGATGATGTGGACTGTATTTCAGTGACCCAATACCGCTGGTGAATCGTTCCATCCAATTGGTGAAACACACAGTCACATCGGACTGTCTATTCATAAACTCTGGATTCCATACGGCTGTTAACCATACTAATTTTGATTTGTCTACTCCTGTTATCGTGCTGATGTAATCCCAGTCGACATTCCAGTGACCTGATAGTGAGCAGTCTAGGATGAGATATCTACACCGGCCAGAGGCCAAGTCTTTGTGTATTTGTTTTGATATAAGACCGTCTCTGTACTTTGCAATACCAGAGGCAACTATCTCGGGGTCTCTGGGTGATAGGGCATCAGGAAATGGTTTAATTGTGTTCTTTTTAAAATATTTTTTATCATCTGCTTGGCCACTGAAAAATAGAACATAGTCAGGTTCAGACTGAGTTGCCTCAGTCCCACCAATGGGGAAATATTTCAATCGAACTATCTTTTTCCCACGCATGATATTATATTTAATGAATCATTTTTTTTTTGAATAAAGCAGTCCGAGGTTGATGAAAAATGAATCATTTTTCTACAGAACGTGCAGAATTAAATGAATCATTTTTGTTAAATGAATCATTTTTGACGGTGTGTGATCCACCCGATCGACCACAGAGGCACTCCACCCACAAACTCCCCTATCAGAGAGATCGGAACGGTATTGCCAGTCCTTGTGCATCTTTCACCACGGAAAACTCATCATCCTTGTATCTTGCACCCATACGAGCACCACGACCCTTGCCCACGATCATCACGGGCACGATCTCGCGATCCTGGTGTGTCTTACGATCAGTTTTACTCATGTTTTGAGTGTTGTTTCTGTTTGTTGCCATGCTTTTATATAGCAAAATTTCAGCAGTAATGGCGGTTTTTTTGGTGTTTGACAGATGCGTGAAAGATTGTACAATATGATTAAGCATTTAGACATAGGAGGTCGCAAAAATGGCATATTTTACACAGGAACAAAAGAAACAGATGACGCCCAAGATCAAGGCAGTATTGTCACAGTATGGTTTGAAAGGATCACTGTCAGTGAACAATCATTCCACAGTGGTGCTCACCATCCAACAGGGTGCAATTGACTTCATAGGCAACACTCTGAGAGTGGCAGAACACACTCTGGCAGAACAGCCCACCAACAAGATGTTGAAAACGAGTGTGGAGCAGGATCGTGTGCGTCCACCCAAGTACCTTTCCGCGAATCAGTATCACTATCAGTCACATCACACAGGAGACGCTCTAAGATGCCTCAAAGACCTGTTTGCGATACTGTTCGAAGGCAATCATGATCGATCAGACATCATGACTGATTATTTTGATGTGGGTTGGTATGTGAATCTGCACATTGGCAGATGGGACAGACCCTATCAGTATCAGCCTGATCAATACTTTTCAAAGAGAGACTCACAGAGAGCAAGGCAGTCTGCTTGATAGATAGAATTGTGGTCTGTGGCTGTTCATACACAAGGCCAGGTCAAGGTGGCATTGCTCGAGTGTGGAGTCAGCATCTAGAGGAGATGACTGGAGTGCCTGTGACCAATTTGACTGTGGAGAGTGGCGGTAGCAACAGTGAAATTCTAAGGAGAATCGTGGAATATACCTGGCGTAATGAGGTCGGCAGAACAGGATTCATCGTGCAGTGGACTGAGATGGATCGGCTGGAATACTGTGACGGAGACTCAGAATGGTATCAAAGCAGGCAAAGTTCACAGTTGGATGGCACCCGC
>Ga0209830_10004054_pt1 | contig 10890 bp, 7 predicted proteins | sample ArcticOcean_MG_C_12_FD_187439 | JGI IMG/M metagenome (GOLD analysis project Ga0209830, IMG submission 187439) | Marine microbial communities from western Arctic Ocean - ArcticOcean_MG_CB8_130 (SPAdes) (version 2) | ecosystem: Environmental > Aquatic > Marine > Oceanic | place: Arctic Ocean...
AAGGAAACACACACACGCACAGTAACACACGCACACAGTAACACCTAAATGCCCATTTATTGATCCATAAAGACCGCCGCGGACGGTATTGCGTACGCGATCGGCGCCAAGGACGAAATGCAAGGCACCGGCGTCTGGTCCTCCATCAAACTGAAACGAGATCTGACGACTAAGCAACAAAAGCCTGCGCAACCGAAGAAGCCCGGTGATGGCAAAAAGAAATAACGCTCTCTATACCGCGCGTTTGATATCTCTTTGTTTCATAGGTTCGATTAAATAGTTATATGTAAACGAGTGACGATCGGATTGGGAAATCATTTCCGACCCAATTCGATTCGATAAGAAATAGATATACATGTTTGAAATCGAAATCTGTATCAGAACACACTAACAGTACCACTAACTAACACTAACTCACTGCGACTACGCGAGTAACGAAGAACGGACTGACTCGTTCCCAAAATCCACTCTTTTTCTTTCTTCGCGGACTACTTTTTGCGCTCTTAAAGAACGATTAAGCAGTATAATCGCAGAAAGTTTGGAACATTCAAATCCTGCTCGTAAGCTAGATTTCGTGACAAAGTTAGTTCGTATCGAGAGTACAAACGATGCGAGATTGAGAGCGATTAAAACGAGTGAGAAAAAGACCAGCGAAGAAGAAGAAGAAGAAGAAGAAGTGCGACCTCGCGGTCTCAATGAAAAGGCTTTTACTCTTACTGGACGTTTCCTCTCGAGCGCTTCGGCTATGGAACGTCCAAACGCATTTCGTGAAGCGTTTCCTGGCGCACTTAGTGCACGGTTGCGAGAAAGATTCAAGAAGCGATCCAAGGCGAAGAAGGAAACTCCAAAGGTCTAGTAAGAGAACGAAGATCATGCTGAGGTTCTTCTCGAGCGATAAATCGCACGCAGAGCTCGATCGAATCGTCCAAAAGGCGAAGGAGGACGTATCGTTCGTCTCGAGCGTAGCAGGAGATTGCGAGAGCGGTTTCGAGATCTGTGAGCAAAAAGTCCAAGCGTTCTTGAGAGTATACCAGAGAGTTCGCGAGATCTTGTGCGAAGAAGAGCTGTGTCGAGGGCGAGCGTTGAGCGAGCGCAGGACGAAGGTTCAGAGGTTCCAGCAGGTCGGGAAACACGTTTTGTTAGCGTTGAGGGATTTAGATGGCCCGGAAGATGTTGGGATGTTACAGACGCGAGACGCTCGCGTCGTCGAGCGAAGGAGCTTTATCGAAGCGAGGAGGGGGAACCAGGCGCGAGATAGTGCTTTGATGGTAGATGGGAAGAGTAATGATCGTAATAAGACGATGAGTACGGTGAATAGTGATGATCACGGTGATGATGATTGGGTGAGTAGTTCTGGCGACGACGACGATGGTACGATGAGAGCTTCGGATGACGAAGGAGATGAAGACTTAGTGAAAGACGAAGAAGATAGCGATATCGATTATGATGATGATGACGACGGCGAAGATGAGGAGGGGGAGGAGGTGGACGAGGACGAGGATTATACGACGATGAAGAAAAGTAGTAAAGAAAACAATGATTATACAATGCTCATAGTTTTAGCAAACATGGATATTGATGATAGTAACGTTGATGATGATTACGAAAACGATGATCATGACGCCGTAAAAAAAGGAGAAGAAAAGAAACAAAACGATACTGAAGCCATTTTTGCTGGGTTTCGCGGTGTAGAAGCGAAACTGAAGCGCGAGAAAATACGCGCACATTGTCTTCGACTGGCTTCGAACTATTCCATCTCCTCCTCGTCGTCGTCTTCTGGTCGTAATAGGGATGATGTGCGAGAATACATCGCGTTGTTCCGTGATAGGTTTGGAGGTTGCGCCGCTCGCGCCGATGCCGTCACTGCTGCGATGGGAAGCGTTCCAATATGTTGGCTCTTGAATGATTTTTTAAGCGGATCAACAACAACAACAACAACAACAACAACGAAACAAGACAATAATAATAATAATAATAATAAGAAGAAAACAATAGCAACAACAAAAACAGCAACAACAACAGCTGAAATCCTCGTTCAATCTAGCGACGGTCGCGAAGTATCTTTTAGTACCGCTTCATCAGAAAACGTTCACGGTGGTGGTGGTTTGAAAATTCGAAAGTTGACATTAAAAGCGTGTCTCGATCGCAACGCGGTATGTTTCTCGGGTTTAGATTACGCAAAAACATCGATATTCAATGTTAACGATGGAAATGGTGAAAGTTTACTCATCGCGCTAGGTATTAAAAACGCATACGGGGCGTGCGATGTAGTTGTGACGGCCAAATCAGCTTTTGACGACGACGACGATGAAATAATAGATGATTTTGAAAACGAGAAGAAAGTACTCGCCGTTTTAAATCCATTGACGGCGACGTCTTTTAGTTTGACACCAGTACTCGCGCAAGAGAGCGAAACATATCGTGAAATGATAGCAAACGAAGGAAGTAGCTTGTTACAGAATAGAAATTCTTTCGCAAGTTACGAACCTGACGTGCTTAAAAATGCTTTTTTTCTACTTAACGACGGAGTCAAGAAACTTCGAGCGTGCGAAGATATTTCCAGAATGTTCCAAGTGACGCTCGCGGGGACAAAAAAGTCGGCAACAACGACTACGGCAACAACGGCGACAACGGCAACGACGACGACGACAACAACAAGTTTAACAAAGTATTCTGAAGACGACCACTGTAATGACGATTTCGCCCTTCCCTCTTCGCAGCGAACAACTTCAACTACAGCTGGTTATTACGAAGAGGAGAAAGAAAATTTCGATGATTATGATGCAAACGCCCTCGTTATAGGAGATGAAATTTTCTTTTCGAATGCATTCGCATATTTGACGAAACGAATCACACCGCGAGACGCTTTCGCTTCTCTACCGATAGTTGAGCGCTTCGAAGATTGGTACGGCCTCGAAGAAAATGTGAATGGTGATATCGCGCAACCATCAACTACTACGATCGCTGGTAAGAAAATACTCGCTTCAATTGCTCGTTCAAAGAAAAGAAAAGTGAAAAATGACCACGATTTCAACGATGAAGAAGAAAATGAAGTTTTGCTTCGTCAAGCTCTTGATGAGCGTTTTGACAGTGAATTTTTCTCGAAGATTAGAGATCCAGAACTTGGTTTTGCGGCCGGTGGTGATTTTGATATCAAAACGTATAACGACCCGCGTTCGCCGGAGAAATTCACGCGCGTTCGCGATCACTCTACCGCTTTTGATTTACCAAAAAGTCCTCCGTCAACTATAAAAAGGAAAAAACGTCAAGCAACGGCCGGAGGCACTTCTTTTCTCTCGCCCTCGCGACCAACGACGGGAGGAAAAAATAAAGCATCGGGTGGTGGTGGGAAAAACCAAAACGGAGTGAACTTTGAAGACGAAGACGATGTCACGTTTTCGCCACGAAAAAAGTTTAAAAGTCCTGGACGGAAGAAAGGACTATCGACGACGAACGAACAAGGCGAAAAAGCGGAGAAGAAAATTGAGCTCTGGACGGTTGGACCGGAACCGGATTGTTTCAACGCAGCGAAATCTACTTACGAGCAATTTATAAATAGTAAATGCACGAAACCAAACGAAGAGCGAGACCCAGATTTGGGAGCGTTTTCAAGAAATATAGTCAAAAGGTTAGCCGTTTCTCTATCAAAGCGCAGATGTCTCGTCGACCAAGCGAACGATTTGAAAGCTTGGAATGAAATTCTCAGAGAAACAAAGGAGAATTTATGTATGGACAGAAAAGAGTTGAAAGCAAAGTTCTGCGGAGAGACGAACAAGGGTTTGAAAAGACGCGAGTACGTTATTCAAATCCATTTACGATTGACTTTACACGCAATGCGCACGATAGAGGGCGACGAATTGCCATTTATTGCGAATACTGCTAAGAATAACGTGAAAGCAAACAATAATACGAACAGCGCGTCCAATAAAAAGCTTCGGCAAAAGCTTCATTCAATTCAAGAAGATTTGACTTCAGCAAAAAAGACCGCAAAAGCTGTGGAAAAGCTCATCAAAGACATAACTTTCTTACTCGAACCCGTCGGTTTAGAAGGTACTCGAAACTTTCTCGAGGCTGATATAGAGCCTCATTATGGCAAGTATTGTTCAGAATGTGTCGGTAAAATTGCATTCGAGCTCGGCGTTTCAACCAAATCGTTTTCGCGGTACGAGCCTGGGAAGAAAGATGGAGGAAATATTCTTACTAAAGCTAACACGAAGAGTACACTTGCGCCATTTTCACCGCCTGCGGCGAAGAGGAAAAAAACCGACGCCCTGGCGGCGGCCGGCGCTCAACAACAAGTTCTTCGTCGTTCGCCGAGAAAACTTGGAGGCGCTCAAAAAAAAACGAACACATCTTTAGCGTTAGTGTCGACTTCATCAATGACTGGTGCATCTTCGGCGTTTCAGCAACCGGGTAAAACGAAAAATATGCAAAATTGGCATCACTTTTCTCGTTCGAACCAGCCTCGCGTGGAACAGCAGAAACGACTTTCTCCGTCCGAACTTGCAAAGCTTAAGAAACTACAAGAGCAACAACAACAAATTCATCAAAAAAGTTTGCAACAACAACACAACCCGTCGCGTTTACAAAATAACAACGTAAACAATGGCCTGCGCGGTAACGGTATTAGTAACATGTACGATTTGAACACCGCGCCTAGAAATAGGTTTCAAAATAATAATAATCCAAACGGTATTGGTGTCGGTAATGGAGTCGTTGGAATGAGTAGTGATGGAATTAAGCCTAGACAATTGACGCACGCGTTTTCTAAGCAACCGTTACAAACGCCACGTCCTGCCGCGAGAGCTGGTGGTGTAAATACTGGCGTCGGTTCTCGAGACCGATTTGCTATAACGAGCACGCCTTTACGCTTCGGTAACAACATGATGATGCAAGCCTCAGCCGCCGACGGCATTGGCACTCCCAACCGAATACCTGACACGAACGAAAGAGTCGTCGTCGTCGTCGAAAGTACACCAATGGGTACTATTAAAAGAAGCAGCGGCGGTAAGAGCAGCGCCGGAAGAAGACAAACTTCAGCTATCTCAATCGGTAACAACGAACACCAAATAATAATCGAGCAAACGCCGATCAACGATAATAATAACAATCGCGGCCAAAAATTCACGTCAGTCTCGAACAACGTACACAACGTACACAACAACAACAACAACAACGGCATGCAACAAAGACGCGAAAGTCTCGAAGTCGTCGCCGAGACGCCGCCTTCGCATAAACACCGCGCGCAACAACAACAACAACAACAACAACAACAACTAGGAGGTAGAAGCGCTCGCTTAATCAGGGCCGCTCTGGATTCCTCTACTAAAAACGTATAAGCACTTGCATCGTGTTCACGTAAACATCGACTACTACACACATCGAAGAACGACTGCATGTTCACGTAAATCGGCTTTGTAAAAACGAACCGCGTATTTTTCAAACATTTCGCCTGCCGTTTCGCCATTTTTACGGAAAAAGAAAGACGAAGAAAAAACCATATCTTCACCATTTTTTTTTATTACTTTCATCGCGGTCGTTACTTAATCGAGAATAAATAATAAACGATCTCAAAAGAGCATAAGGCTGGACCGATGCAGTCGCAAATCACCGCGAAGAACATCCTGCTCTACCTGTACTGCTTCTCGACGACTGCGTTAGTCGCTGGGACTATTTATGGATACCCAGCTCTACGAAGGAAATTACAAAAACTGGGGACGAAGATAACAGAGGAAGAACTGGCTGCATGTTATACGGCCGGCGCATGGTCAGTGCAAGGCGGGAGATTACTGTTCGGGATCATGAGAGATAAGTACGGGACGAGGAAGATCGCGTTAATATCGTTCTCGTGCGTCATCTGCGGCGCCTGCGGTATAGCGTTTATGGATTATTCGAACAAGGTCTTGCTCGGGGTGAGTTTGTTCTTGCTAGGGTTAGGGTCGGGCGCGCAGTTATCGGTGCAACCGGTGGCACAGATTTTCCCGAGGAATAACGCGTTGTTCATGAGTGGTTTGAGTGGGTCGTTTCAGATATCCGGGGTCGTTTTCGCGATGTTAGTGTCGGTGAGCGATTTAGAAGGGAGTTCGTTGAAGACGGCTTTTTTGGCGTACGCTTTGGCCGTCGTGTTCATGGCAATTTTAGGGATGTGGATGTTACCGCTTGGGGCGAGTTTCGTGAAAAAGGAGGATTTAGAGGAGAAGGCGAGAGTGGATAGTATTGTAGAAGCCGATGGGAAAATGAAAGTACATTTGACCGGTTTTGAGCAAATGAAGACGAAGGAGTTTGTTGGATTAACGATATGGTTCACCGTACTCGTGACGCCGTTTCAATATTATGTAGGTTCAATAGGGTGGCATTTAGAGAGGCTTGGAGATGATGATGGGACGATGACGAACGCGTTTGCTTATGTCTATGGTTTAGCTGCCGTTTTCGCGCCAATTGGAGGGATGTGCGCTGATGCTTTTGGTTTAGGAGTGACCATGGCAGTCGCCAGCGTGGCGGTTGGAATGTCTTTTTTCGTGCTCGAAATGGATATTGAACTCGAAGCGCATAGCGCTGGGATGGTTTTATACGCAGTCGGACGTTTGATTTGTTTTGCAATGTTCTTCTCAGCGATTGGGAAAATGTTTGGCTATAAATATTACGGCGTCTTAGCCGGCGTCGGCTTATTCACGAGCGCGGTCGTTTCCACTTTACAATATCCTTTGATTGAAATAGCCGTGGATGGAAATTACAAAGTTTCAAATTATGCCTGCGGCTTTGGTTGCTTTTTAGCAATAACCTATTGCGTGTACGTATATATGTTAGAACGTGCTGGGTTAGATTCGTTCGAAAGATTAAAGTTCAAGCGCGTCGCCATGAAAGTCGACGATTTTGATCCTCGTCAAGATGACGATGATAAAAAATGATGACCATTTATTATTACTCATACTACTTACTACCACTACTACTACATCTACTACTACTGCTACTACTACTACGGAAAATACTCCCTGGTCCTAAACTCGCAAGCGCCCAAAGACATTGCTAGTTCGCGAGCTAATTGCACGTCGACGTTTGGCGCCTCAACCGTAGTCACCTCAACTCTCGCCCCATTACTCGTCAACGTATCCACGAACGCGCACCACGTCCCAAGATTATTATTAATCTCGCACCGCGGCTGCACCATCTCCCGCCATTGCTCAGGATTCGCGCTCGCTAAGCTTACCGTATACTTATCCAACCGTAACTTTGAGACTCGCTCGGCGATATCTACGTCGAACAACCCGTTCGTATTCACGCGCATGACTACCCCATGCCTCTTCTGTCTCACCTTCTCGACGACGTCCTCGATGACTTCTAAGCGCTCGAGCGGTTCCCCGATGCCGGCGAAGCATACGCCGAGGTCGTTCTCGCCTATTATATAAATCATTGAGAGAAAATCAACAACATTTTAGAAAGCACATAAATCAAATCAAAATCAAATCAAAATCAAATCAAAATCAAATCAAAACTGATACATAAAACATATTCATCGTACTCCGCACGCACCCATGCCAACAATATCATCCCTGCTTTCGTAGTACTCATCAATCACTCGAACGACTTCGTCACCAGAAGGCGCTCTCGATAACCGCTCGACCTGAAACGTGAACCTCGGTCCCCTGGATTTCATCAGCGTCAAGACCTGATTCTTACACTCGTTCGTTAGCGATACGTACAGTTGGTTCTTGATTGCATACGTCAGGCCTTTGATGATCATTTTCCTTCTTTTTGAGTATCCGTTTTCGGTCTCTCTGATGTGCACTTATTACTGGCGCTATGTAGGGCAAAACGATGAATAACGTTTTCTATGAAATCCAAAAATCGTCTAAAAAGTCGCAAATTCTTTTTAAATTAATTTTCCCCAGCAGCACATGGCAAAAACCCTAAACCCTGAAAAAAGACAAAAAAGACAAAAGAAAGAAAAAGAAAGAAAGAGAAGAAAAAAGAGAATGGCGAGGGAGATAGTTTTTGCTTCAGAAAAGAGAGCAGAGAGATTAAGAAGAGAGATTAAGAGAGATCGAGAAGGGATTAAGAAGAGAGAGTAAGAGATAGTTTTTGCTTCAGAAAAGGGAGAGAGAGAGATTAAGAGTGAGAGATTTTGCTTCAAAAAAGAGAGTAGAGATTAGGAGAGATTAGGAGAGATTAAGAGAGATTAAGAAGAATTAATTACAAACAACTTCTGTAGCCAAAAAGCTAGAAGTATATTTTAGCGAATCTCACCACTGTAGTTTTCGGAATCGCTTGAGAGAGATTATTAAGAGAGAGATTATTAAGAGAGATTAAGAGAGAGAGATTAAGAGAGAGAGATTTTGCTTCAAAAAAGAGATTGAGATTATTAGAGAGATTAAGAGAGATTAAGAGAGATTAAGAGAGATTAAGAGAGGGAAAGGATGACATCGAAGTTCCTCGGAGGCATGCGCGGCCTCACGAAGTTCATCGAACAAATCAGGAATTGCCAGAACCGAGTACGTTTTATGCTTATTCTCAATCAGAAGACGAATCGAATCGAAGTTCGATTTCCAAAAGAATCGAAAATCGCTCTCTCGTCGTTTTCGGTCAAAAAGATCTCCATTTTTTTTGTTCCCGTTCGATCTCTCTCTCTCTCTCTTCAATCGAATCTCGATCGATTAGGAATAGCGCTCCTCCGTGTGCCTAGTTGTTGTTTTCGCGTTTTTGTCGTCGTCGTCGTTGTTTAAGTTTTAATATATGATTTTTCTTTTTTGACCGCAATGAACTTTTGAAATCGTGTTGCCGATACTGAACAGGAGGAAGAGCGAACGGTCGTCGTCGAAGAACTGGCAAAGTTGCGAAGAAAATTCAAGAAAATGGACCAACTCGCGTTGTACGATCGGAAGAAATACATCCTGAAACTGCTATACATATACATGTTAGGCTACGAAGTCGACGTCGGTCATCAAGAAGCCGTGGCTTTGATATCGCAACAGAAGTATGCCGAGAAGCAAGTTGGATACATGGTCACGTCCGTGATATTGAACGAGTCGGATGATTTCTTGCGCATGGCTATTAATTCAGTGAGGAACGATGTCGTGAGTAAGAACGAGTCGTTTCAATGTTTGGCGTTGAGTTGTATTGCGAACGTTGGAGGGGCCGAGTTCGCTGAGAGTTTAAGTGCGGATGTCGTGAACATTTTGTTAAGTACGACGATTAGGCCAATCGTGAGGAAGAAAGCGGCTTTGTGTTTATTGAGGTTGTTTAGGAAGATGCCCGAGGTTTTGATTTCGGAGGATTTTGCGCCGAAAATGGCATATTTGTTGGACGAGAAGGATTTAGGGATATGCTTGACCGTTGTTACTTTGTTAGATGGGATCGTTTCTGTGGATTATCGCGGGTACGAGTCGTGCGTGAGTCCTTTAGTCACGTTACTCGATAGAGTGGTGAAAAATAGAGACGTGTTGCCCGAGTACTTGTATTACGGCATTCCAGCGCCATGGTTGCAAGCGAGAATCATGCGCGTTTTAAGAAAGTTCCCAACTCCAGAAGATGCAGAGACGCTAGGCGCCGAGCTTGCTATTTTGAAGAAGATTTTAACTGGCACGGAAAAAGTTGCAAACGTTAATAAAAATAACGCGTTGAACGCCGTTCTTTTTGAAGTCATCGCTCTGACGACGTCGTTGGAATTTTCAAACGAACTTTTGGATCAGTGCGCGACACAACTCGGTGAGTTCGCGCAGAACACGAAGGAACCAAACGTAAGATATTTAGGTTTATCCGCGTTAGTTCGATTAGCGTCGAGTTCGGATACTTTAGAAGCCGTGAAGCCTTTAAGAGAAACGATCGTCGAAGCTTTGCATGCACAAGATGTATCAATAAGGAAACGTGCGCTAGGTTTACTCTTTGCAATGTGCGATCACACGAATGCGCGTGAGATTGTCGACGCACTGTTACAATACGTCGAAGATCGAGAAGATTACGAGCTCCAAGAAGAGTTGGCTTTGAAGTGCATGATCTTAGCGGAGCGTTTTTCCGAAAACGATCGATTATGGTACGCCTCAGTGGCAATGCAATTGATCGATAAACTCGGCGATTCCGAGTATGAAGTCATTTCAGACGACGTATGGTATAGATTGGTGCAAGTAGTGACGAATGACGCAAACTTACACGTACCGGCGGCGAAGTTAGCGCTCGGCAGATTATTCAACGCCACGAAAGTCGCGAATAAAATAAACGGTAAACTTGAAGTGCCGCCGCACGACATGTTATTGAAATCTGCTGGATATTTACTCGGTGAATTTGGTTATTTGCTCACGAACGAACCAAATTGCTCATTAAATAGGTACCTTCCCATTCTCATTCTAGGTTTGAAAAGTTCGGATGATTGTCGTACGAGACAAATCTTGACGTCAAGTTTGTGCAAATTGTGTTGCCGTCAAGGATGCGATGCCGCATCTAAGCAGCTCATCGTCGAAGCGCTTGAGTCATGTGTGAAAGATATTGATGTTGAATTGCAGCAGCGGTGCGTGGAATATCTCGGAATAATCAATAGTGGCGACGCTGGCATGTTCAAGGCTTTGGAACCGATGCCAGAGTATCCAAAAAGAGAATCTTGGCTCGAGAAAATGGTACAAACCGCAGACGGTGAAGAAGATTCGTTATTCGCATCTGAAAGACGACCTATCGAATATAAAAGCGTCGATAAGGTTATGAGAAACAATAATAATAATAATAATAACATGCTAGATTTAGGAGCGATTGTCGAAGAAGAAGAAGAAGAAGAAGAAAACGAGGATGAAGTAGTAGTAGGTCATTCAAAGACGACGATTGATTTAGACGATTTGTTGGGATTATCATCGTCAAAGCCGATAAAAGTAACATCATCATCGTTACCTTCTTCTATGAATAATAATA
>Ga0209830_10004059_pt1 | contig 10888 bp, 6 predicted proteins | sample ArcticOcean_MG_C_12_FD_187439 | JGI IMG/M metagenome (GOLD analysis project Ga0209830, IMG submission 187439) | Marine microbial communities from western Arctic Ocean - ArcticOcean_MG_CB8_130 (SPAdes) (version 2) | ecosystem: Environmental > Aquatic > Marine > Oceanic | place: Arctic Ocean...
CGTCGATATCGTCCACTTTCCTTCCATTATCGCGGCCTGACCATTAATCACGTATCTCTTCTTAGCGTTATACTATACAAACACTTTTACACTTCTTCATCACACGCATAGATAGTAATATATATATCGTTATCATTTCTAATACACTTTCAATTGAAATGCTCCCAAAACCCTAAACCCTTTATAAACACTAAAGCCCCGAAACCCTAAACCCTCACAGTATCCAGATAGGAATATTTCTTTCCCTATTTACTTCAAAAAAACTCTCCATTCAGCGTACGACTGAACTACACCGCGCTCATTTAAACAAACGAGTTCTCCTTGCGCAGCGCGTTCAATCGCCACGCAGAGTCTTCGTTTTCATCTAGCGCGCGCGTTTTTTTATCTCTCGTGTTACAAAGAAGAAAGTCGCAAAAAGAAAGAAAGAAAGAAATCTCTTCTTATCACTTTGCGCTTTGCCTTGTCGACGAGACATCTTTTTGTATCCAGAGATTGATATAACAGAGAGAAGAGAATGTTTTCAACGATCGCAACGCGCAATTGCTCGCGCGCGCACTTCGAGCGGAACAAAAACGGTACGTCTACTTTCATTGGCCACGCGAAGTAGTCTTCTTTTGTTCGCGCGCGTGTCTTAAACGAAGAAGAAGAAGAGAAGACCTTTTTTGATTTCAACAAGATAGTGCGAAAACGTATTTATTTATATCCGGAATTTCGTATCGCGCTTAAGGATGACCAAGGCTAGCGCGACGCGTGTTTTTTATGCGCGGTGTGTGCGAGTTACCGCGCGATCTTCGTGTCGAGCACGAGTGCGTTCGTTCGATTGGTGATCTCGAGAGCCTGCGTGTCACACGTTTACGAGCAGAGACGACGACGACGATAAACGAGGTCTAAAAAAACGGCTTCTGAAAACGAAATCGTATGGCCAAAATCACGCAGGCACGGGCCAAGGCCAAAACGAATTTATGTTCCTATTGCAGTGCAAGAGTTCGAGAGCGCGCGCGCGTGAAACGGATTAAGATCTTCAAACGCTCGTTTCGTCTTTAGTAATTTAATGCACACACACACACACGCGAGAGAGAGAGAGAGAGAGAGTGTGTGTGTGTGTGTGTGTTCGTTCATGTGGTTACTGACTTCTTTCTTTCTTTTCTTTATTATGTTGATGTGTATGTACAGGTAATACAAAAACGATGAAGACGATGCGCTTACCGGCGCAGGCGCAAACGCGAGTTCGAGAACATCAACAATCGCGAGCTACATTAGTACAACAAAGAAGAAGAGGCGACCAACAAATTGGACGAGCGATTACGATGCCAGAGAACCCGGATCAATTGAAGACTTCGTGGCAAAGAATTGCCGACGGCGGCGTGCAGAAGGCGTCGGAGATTTGGTCAGCCGTGAACTCTGAAGCCGCCGCAGCCGCGAAAGGAGCTTGGGAGGGCGTGAAGCCTTCACATAAAGTGTTCTTGTCCGATATCATCGCGTCGCCGAAGAAAAATGCGTTCATTCGTAAGTGGATATCGACGGATATTACGTACGTCTCGTTCATTGGCGCGATGCACGCCGGGGCTTTGTTGGCCCCGTTCTACTTCACTTGGCAAGCGTTCAATTGCTTCATGGTCATGTATTTCATAACCGGTTGCTTGGGAATTACTTTGAGTTATCACAGACAGCTTTCGCATAAATCGTTTCAAACTCCGAAGTGGTTAGAATACGCTTTGGCGTATTGCGGTGCGTTGGCCGTCCAAGGCGACCCGATCGAGTGGGCGTCTTCGCACAGGTATCACCACCAACACTGCGACACTCCGAAAGATCCGCATACGCCGTACGAAGGTTTTTGGTGGTCGCACATGGGTTGGTTATTGGACAACGAGGCGACGATTGAGCGCGTCGGCGATCGATCAAATGCGGCAGAAATGGCCGCGCAACCATTCTACAGATGGTTGGAGAAGACGTACATGTGGCACATCGCCGCCTCTGCGTTAGGTTTGTACTTACTCGGCGGCTTACCGTTTTTGGTATGGGGATTTTGCGTACGAACTGTTTGGGTCTACCACATCACTTGGGCCGTGAATTCAGTCGCGCATTGTTGGGGTAAACAATCATACAACACCGGCGACTTGAGCCGAAACAATTTATCGGTTGGGATTTTAGCATTTGGAGAGGGGTGGCATAACAACCACCACGCTTTCGAGTTTAGCGCGAAGCACGGTTTGGAATGGTACCAAGTCGACGTGACTTGGTATTTGATTTGGGCCATGAAAAAACTCGGATTGGCTACGAAAGTAAAATTACCGACCGAAAAACAACTCGAACGCATGAGAATTGAACCGAAAACATCGTCATCGTCATCGGCTTAAAACTCTCACGCTTACGATCAACAAACAGACAACGAACAAAGAAACAGACTGCATCATTAATAAAATTTGAAATAATGAAAACAAAAACGCTTCAGAATTAAATTCACGCGCACTTACTTACGCTCGCTCGAAAAAAATAATTGTCTCTATAAACTATCATAAGTAGGCACCTACTTTTGGAAGTAAATAGGAAAACTTCCTACTCGTTCGTTTGACGCCTTAAAAAAGAAATGTCAAATAATAATAAATTCGAGATTACTTTCGAACGGGCGCCAAAGTTACGCGCTTTACGAACGACTTGCGACTCATCGTTCGCATCAGGCTCCATCGTGTTCAAATCTGCGCCCTATCAAGCCTTGCTCGTGGACGAAAAAGTGTTCGTCAGGGACCATCACAGTTTCCTGGAGGACTCGGAAAAACAACTACAGCGCTGTTCGGCGACGAAGTATGCGCGATATTACTCACGCGAGAACCAATTGAAAGACTGGGAGGAAGGGTATGATTTAGAGACAAAAGCTCTGAAGAGTTCGCGAATGAAAGTACCGGTAGGGACCGTGAGATTAGCCGCGAAGATCATTTGGAGATTCCAGAAAGAAAGGAAACAGGAAGATGCGAAAGATTGGTATAGCGACGATTTGAAGACGAAGGAAGTAGGATTAGGGGTTGGCTATGAGACCGTGTTCGATAGTTTATATCACGGGGAAGAAAATAGGACGTTTGGGTTGAGTAACGAGAGCGATTTTACGTTTGCTGCGATGACTCGAGCGTACGTAACGCATTCGTTGAACGTAGACGAAACGATCGTTTCGGACGAAGAGAGGGCGGAGAGGTACGAGAGAGAGTATGAGGATATACCGTCCGTTTCGGATATCGCGAAATTGATTGGGAAAATTAGGTTGAATAGTCATACGTTATGCGACGACGAGTTGAAGCCGTACGGGATCGGGATATATCCATTCGCGGCGATGATGAACCATTCCGAGAATCCGAATTGTTTCATCACGTTCAGAGGAAAAGAATTAATCGTGAGAAGTTTAAGAGATATTGGCCCAGGGGAAGAGTTATGCATAACTTATGACGAACTCTTAAAACCGAGGCGCGAACGCGCGAGATTATTAAAAGCGAGTTACGGATTCGACGTAGAAGACGTAGAGTTTGATGATTCACTTAATGCAGATCCAGATCCAATTAAAGAGATTCCATTAATAGGTGGGCACAAGTTAAGATCGTTCCCGAGCGCTCCAAAGTATACAATATCGGCAGACCAGAAACATTGGTACGAAATATCGCGATCAAATATAAAAAATGACGACGTCGTCGATGGCGGGTGCCATATTTTTCGTCTTTCAAGCGAGCTAAACAGTAATGGAGAATACAACGCGTTTGCTAGTTTTAATCTTGAAGAGAGCTTCGATGACGACGAAGAAAACAACGACGCCGACGACGATACGGAAGAAAACGACGACGCAGATGAAGACGACGATATGGGATTATCAAACGACCCAGAGTTTGCCGCTCAAAAGACGTATGGTCAAAAAAATAAAACATCATTGAACAACAACAACAACAACAAGAAAAAGAAGAAGACGAGATTAATTGTCGAGACATGGGGAAATTGCAATAACGTCGTCACGGCTGAAATCGCGGAACGATTTTGCCAAGCCTTTGAGTTGGTTGAAAAATTTGCATCTTCCGAAGAAAACGTTGCTAGTTTAACTCGTGCCTGGGATCGCTTCAACAGTTTAACCGATAACTCGTCATCGTTATTCGGAGCAAGTGTTGGTATTGCAAAAGGAAATCATTTACGTATCAAAGCATTGGAAAAGTTCATGAACTCGGCTGTAGTTTTTGAAAATTGGTCTTTGGCTTTAGAACTAGCGAACGCGCTAACGCCGTGGTATAGAGAGCATTATCCGCATTCGTATCGACATCCGCAGTTTGCCTTGCACGCGACAACGGTGATTAAGTTAAAGTTAGAGATTCTCATGAACGATCGAAATAAGTTTGATTCGAGCGCGTTTGTCGAGAAGTTGGAAAAGATTAAAGAAGACGCGAAAGCAATTGCGGCAGAGGTTTCAAAAGTTGTCGGCGAGGACAGTCAAATCGTCGAGGCGTTAGTTAAAGCGATGGCAACGAGCGAGCGAATGATGGCTGAAGATAACATGAACATCGAAGAATTAGAAGAAGAAGAAGAAGAAGGAGGAGGAGGAGGAGGAAGTTTCGTTTAGTCTAGAATATAGGAATTTTTAGGAATATACGCAAGCAAGCACGCAATAAAACAACACAAGCTATCTCCTACTAGTATAACTATTATGATGTACTATTTTTCTCTCTCAATTTTGCTCTATCTTTTCGTTCCCTATTGCTAAGTTGTAATTCGTCAATATTTTTCGCTAATTCTTTCAACAGTTTCTCGCTTTCTTCTACGTTATTACTAGTTATATCTGAGTCGTCCAAAGGTTCTATTCGCCAAACATCTACTAAAACATCAACCTCATCTTTCCTATGATGCGCGTATTGATTCTTCAGAGTATATTTCAACTCTGCAACTACGTTCGCGCTCTTCGCTCGTAGCTTCTTCAAGGCGACTTTCCTCACATACTCTCTCGTCGAAGTCTTATGAAACGAATACACAGCACATTTCGCCATCTTACACGCAGCGGCTAAAAAAGCTACATCTGCGCCTTTCCTTCTCGTGCCGAATGGTGGATTCGTTAACACCGTGTCGCATTTAGGCCACTTATAATCTACGTATTCAAAACTATCGTTATTATTTTCGTCGTCGTCGTCGTCGTCGTCACAATCATATCTCTTAATCAACTCAACGACATCGATCATCACAAGCTCACTACCACACCCACTCCCAAACCCATCATACAAATCCATATTCTCCTTACACTGCTCGATCGCGTCTCGATCACAATCGAACCCGATGACTACTTTCGCGCCCATCAACTGCGCCCCGATCGAGAGTACTCCCGTACCGCACCCTAAATCAATCACGGTCTTATTCCTTATATCATCGAACTCTACGCTCGCGCAATGTAACAGTCTAGACGCTAATAAAGGCGTCGTCGCATATTGTTCCAAGTTCTGTTTCGGCTTCCTGAAGTCCTCTATTCGTTGCAGCTCTGACTCTAACTGTTTCGGTTTCATCGGCGAGAGGTGAGGCGCGCACTGGGCACGGGCAATACCAAAACGCACAACAACAACAACAACAACAACAACAACAACAACAACAACGACCACAACGACCACGACAACGAACGTTACTAAGCACGCGCGCGCGTTTAACACTACTCAATATATGCTTGGTTTGTGTTCACGGATTTTTCCCGCCATTTTTCCCCGCCGATTTTTCCCGCCATTTTTTGAAACCCTAAACGGGCAAAAAAGAAGCAAAAAAGAAGAAAAAAAGAAGAAAAAGAAGGTTCTGGAAACAAATTCGCTTCCCCTGTTGGACACAAAATTCACGCAATCTTCATTCATTCATAAAGAAAGAAAGAAAGAAAGAAATATATATAATTAAATACACATAAAAATGTCTAAAGCAGAAGGACCGGCGATCGGTATCGATTTAGGCACTACGTACAGTTGTGTCGGCGTATGGTACGCTATTCGTTTTCATTTCTTTGACGTTCGTTTTGGATGTCTGCGTCGCTTCAAAAGTCCGATCTTCCATCTTCTCTTTTTTTTTTGGAAATCCTTTCGATCCGGGTGGATGTTGATGGAAAGATCATCGAAAAAGACCAAGCGCTTTGATCTCGATTCGAGTCTGGACCGGAACGAAAACTATCGATCGATCGAGTTGTTTTTTTTCGCGCTCGCTCATGGTTTACGATTTCATCGTAAATCGTTTTGTTCGGTCCAAAGCGCTGCATTGCGGCGGCTTTCGAAAAAAGAGAAGAGAAGGCGTTTTCTTCGTCCTTCCTTTTTTTTATGGGCCACACAAAAAAGGGGCGAATCGAGAAGAGGAAATTTTATTTCTGACAATAGCACTAACAAAACATACCTCTCTCTCTCTCTATATGTGTATATATATAATATATGATTCTTATGTATATGTATATAATTACAGGCAACACGACAGAGTAGAGATCATCGCGAATGATCAAGGGAACAGAACGACTCCGTCGTTTGTCGCGTTTACGGATACCGAACGTCTCATCGGCGACGCGGCGAAGAACCAAGTCGCGATGAACCCGACGAACACCGTTTTTGATGCCAAACGTTTGATTGGCAGAAAGTTCTCGGACCCGCAAGTTCAACACGATATGAAGGAGTTTTCGTACACGATCGTTAACGGTGAAGCCGGGAAGCCGATGATTCAAGTCGAATACCAAGGCGAGAAGAAGTTATTCGCGGCGGAGGAAATTTCGTCGATGGTTTTGATCAAGATGAGAGAAGTCGCGGAAGCGTTTTTGGGCAAGGAAGTGAAGAACGCAGTCGTAACTGTCCCGGCGTACTTTAACGATTCTCAGCGTCAAGCAACGAAAGATGCAGCCGTCATTGCCGGTTTGAACTGCTTGAGAATTATCAACGAGCCGACTGCCGCGGCGATCGCGTACGGTTTGGACAAGAAGAATTCCTCCACAGCGGAGAAGAACGTCTTGATCTTTGATTTGGGAGGCGGTACATTCGATGTTTCCTTGTTGACCATCGAAGAAGGTATCTTTGAAGTCAAGGCCACTGCCGGTGATACTCACTTGGGGGGCGAAGATTTCGATACTCGTTTGTCCAACCACTTTGCGGCTGAATTCAAGCGCAAGCACAAGAAGGACCTCTCCGGTAACCCGAGAGCGTTGAGACGTCTTCGTACTGCGTGCGAACGTGCCAAGAGAACGTTGTCTTCCACTGCGCAAACGTCGATCGAAATCGATTCGCTCTTTGAAGGTATTGACTTTTACACGTCAATCACGAGAGCAAGATTCGAAGAATTAAACATGGACTTGTTCCGCAAGTGTATGGAACCGGTTGAAAAGTGCTTGAGAGATGCTAAATTCGACAAAGGGCAAGTGCACGAAGTCGTCTTGGTCGGTGGTTCTACCAGAATCCCGAAGGTTCAGCAATTGCTCTCTGACTTCTTCAACGGCAAGGAACTTAACAAGTCCATCAACCCAGATGAAGCTGTCGCGTACGGTGCCGCCGTCCAAGCCGCCATTTTGTCCGGCGAAGGTAACGAAAAGGTTCAAGACTTGTTATTGTTGGACGTCACGCCGTTATCCATGGGTCTCGAAACCGTCGGTGGTGTCATGACCGTTTTGATTCCGAGAAACACCACGATCCCGACCAAGAAGGAACAAGTCTTTTCGACGTACTCCGACAACCAGCCTGGTGTGTTGATTCAAGTCTTTGAAGGCGAACGTTCGAGAACTCGCGACAACAACTTGCTCGGTAAGTTTGAATTGCAAGGTATTCCGCCAGCGCCGAGAGGGGTCCCGCAAATCAACGTCTGCTTCGATATCGACGCGAACGGTATCTTGAACGTCTCTGCGGAAGACAAGTCCACTGGCCAAAAGAACAAAATCACCATCACGAACGATAAGGGGCGCTTGTCGAAGGAAGACATTGAGAGAATGGTGCAAGAAGCCGAGAAGTACAAGGCGGAAGATGAAGAGCACAAGAAGAAGATTGATGCTAAGAACGCTCTCGAGAACTACGCGTACAACATGCGTAACTCTATGAACGACGAAAACGTTGGCGGCAAGTTGGATGCAGACGACAAAAAGACTATCAACTCGAAGATTGATGAAGTTATCGCTTGGTTAGACGGTAACCAAACCGCTGAAGTTGATGAATTCGAGGACAAGTTGAAGGAAGTCGAAGGCATCTGCAACCCGATCATCTCCAAGATGTACGGCCAGTCGGGTGGTGCGCCGCCGCCAGGTGCTGACTTTGGCGGTGCGTCAGAAGGGGGTGAAGGTGCCGGTGGTGCTTCTTCGGGCCCGAAGATTGAAGAAGTCGATTAATTTAGTCGGATTTTCTTTATAACGGGTCATTAACGTAGTCAAAAAGAAACGATTTGCACATTCTGCACATTTAATAATTAAGCACACATACATTTAAAGTTGTTGCTATTTTCTCTATTTATTTCTACATTTCACGCTCGCCTTTAAGATTAATTTTTGTTGAATGTAACGCCCTGTGCTCTTCCCTTTCTTTCTCCATTAGTTCCCTTCAATGCCGATTTTAACAGATTTTTTTTTGACGTCGTCGCGAGCATTACTGCGTTCTCGTCGAGCTCGCTGAAAACCGCTCGGTCTTCCGCTCTCGAACCTCTTATCGGGCCCTTTTTCATTACTTTATTCAAACCCGTGGATTTTTGAATTCTTGGCGTCTTTGCGGCATCGGACGAATCATGTGTAAGCGCCAAAGTTTGTGAAGTTTTTTTGCTTGGCGTTTTTGCGACAACGCGCTTTCTCGTTGAGGTGGCTTTCTTGTTGCTCAGAACATATGTCTCGCGTTCAACTTCAGCTTTTTGATCTTTCAAAAATTGACGTCGGTTTATGATCGCTCGCTTCTCTGTGGCGAGCAGGAACGGCTCGGGTTGTGTCATCGCACCGAGCTTTTGTGCGTTTGATTTAGGCGTCTTTGCTGCTTTACGATACGCACCTGCACCTGATACGAGAGGAGGAGGAGGAGTGAATTCATAGACGTCTTCAAAAATATTCTCTTGCTCTTGCTCCCAGCTCGAATCGTTACCATCGGCTGATGGATGAATAACAAGAGCAGCGGCGGGCTTTCGCGCAAAACCTGAAACCGGTTTGTTGAAGATTCTGATGGATGTGTTGTTTTTTCTTCGCATATTTGCTTCGTTTTTTGCCGCTTCCATGGCCGCTCGTCCTTTTGCGCGCGAGAGCGTATGCAAGACTGGCGCGTTTGTAACAGTTGTCTTTGGCGGCCAACGTTGAAATTCATCATCATCATAATCTTCTTCTTCTTCTATATCATCACCGTCCACGTTTCTCCTCGTTCTCTTTGTCTGCGCAGGCGGTAACGTGAAAGTTGATCCGAACCCGTAATATTTTCTTGTCGACGTAACTTGCTTTGAGTTTCTTTTTGCCGAAACAGTCGCTCGACTCTTTTCTAAAAACTCTCTAGATGGTTTTGAAGGTTGCGTCCCGGTGATTTTGTACTGCTTATTTTCAGCGAGCGTCCATCTCGTCTCGTCTTCCTGTCTTCGACGTTTGAAAGACCCGTCTTCTGTGGTGATGATAGGACCGTAATCATTTTCATTCGTCGTATTTGCTATTCTTGAGACACTAATATTATTATTACTTTGGAAAAGGCGCGTTTTCCTCGTTCGTACTTCTGCGTTCATCGCACAAGCCTCGATGCGTTCGCGCGAGTCTGTTTGAAGTCTTTTTGAATCAACATTTCGATTATAATCATACGTCTTCCTCTCGACATTTCTCGGAGATCGCCTTCGTACGGGTTGCGTGCCAGTAATCACGCGCAATACATCTTTATTAACTTTGCTATAATCATCATCGTCGTCGTTCTTCTTCTCTCTATCATTAAGAACACGTTGAAGCCGTCTTTGTTGTGGTAGCCTTTTCACTGCTACTCCTACTTTTCTCGCGCCGCTCTTAATCTCCTCACCATCATCAACACCATCACCAACATCGACATCATCGCTCAGCAAATCTTCACCGTTTGCGTGCGACCACGGCGGCGATTCGGGATGCGCCTGATTCTCGTCTCGATCTTCGTACTCGTTCTCCCACGGCAAACGCGGCGGCAACATGAACGCGTTCGTTGAGTCCATTTTCACCCCAGTCGGCGATCTTAATCCTATATTTAACATGTTCATCATAAAAAACAATCATTAATTAATTCGATCGACGCATGAAATTTCTCGAAACGCGACAAAAAGTTGATTTTGATTGTGTGCACCCAAACTCAAAAAAACACGCTCCAAAACACTCCCTCCCTTCCTCGCTGTCTCGGAAAACGAAGCGAAATCATAGAGACGAGACATCGTTTAAACGCTCTCTCGCGGACGAACCTTTAGGTTTCTCGGATACGAAATATGCCTCGGCTTCGTTTCGTTCTTTTTGGTTTCCCTTTTGTTTCACGAAATCGTAATATCGCGGCGCCGCGAATTCGAACCTGTGTTTTTTTTTGTTCGTTGGGGAAAAAAATAAGGAGAAGTTGATTAGTTTTTAAACGAAGACGTGCTGACGATGATGATCAGTGAAAGATGACGATAACGATGAGAACGATGAAGACGATGGAAGAAAGAGCTTACGTTGGATCCATTGGAGTATATTTAATCGATTAAATCGTGCTTAGCGCGTTTAAGAGCGCGAGAGAGGGCACAAAAATGTGAGGAAGATCCGCAACGGATGAAAAAGATATAAAAAATCAAAACTTCTGAAGTCCTGAAATGGAGAGTGAGACGAGGATACAATTTGACAATAACGACTGAACGAATGCAAAAAGCAGAGAACGAGTGATATTACAAATATATATATATATATGCGAACAAATGGAAGAAAAAGTAAACTTTCTTGACGAAAATCAACCTA
>Ga0209830_10004073_pt1 | contig 10855 bp, 8 predicted proteins | sample ArcticOcean_MG_C_12_FD_187439 | JGI IMG/M metagenome (GOLD analysis project Ga0209830, IMG submission 187439) | Marine microbial communities from western Arctic Ocean - ArcticOcean_MG_CB8_130 (SPAdes) (version 2) | ecosystem: Environmental > Aquatic > Marine > Oceanic | place: Arctic Ocean...
CGGCATGCAGCTGATGCTGCCGTGTAATACAGTTAAGACTCTACAACGGAATACGGACGAGTGTGTACCATTTTTTGATTACTATAATGCTACAACAAAGTTTTGTATGATAATTTCAACACACACACACATACGTAACACGGCGGACTATTTTTTTCTCGAACCAGGTTGCGTTCTGTTCTTTCTCGAAGGCATGTTCGTGATCGTCTTCTGTTTCTGTTTCTGTTCGCTTCGCTGATTGCCAAGCCATGCGAAGATTCCTAAAAGCGCTATCGCAGCGATGTCCACGGCTGACGCAGCGAAAGGTGAAATTTCACTTGAAGAAGCAGATTCTTCAGCGAATGCAATTAATGGATTAGTAGCGATGAATAATGCAGCAGTTATCGGTGTTGATATTTTATTCATTTTATTATTATCAGCATCTAAAGACGAGGAAGAAGAAGAAGAAGATTTTGTACATCGAATTCGTTGTTGTTGCTGTCGTCGTCGTCCTAAAGAAGAAGAAGAAGACGAAGGAGTAGTAGTGATAGTATTACTTCTGAATGTTGAAACGATTGCTTGTTGAATAGCCATTATTATTAATATGCAGGACCGCCAATATGAATCTCGTAAAATGAATAAAATGAATTTTATTTATTTATTTTTATTTTTTATTTGAATGCGAGAGCTCATCTCTTAATTATCATGAATTGTTGTATTTACTAAATTTTCTAAACCCTAGTTGCAATTCACCCTCGAAATTAGGACGAGGTCTCGAGTTCGATCCTCGAAATGAGCATTATGCAGAGCTTATTTAGCATAGTGGTATTGCGCGTCCTTCGTACATACTACGAATTTTTTTTGTTCAAGTATGGAGAGTTAGATGTTACATAACTATAATAAACATTTTTTTTGGTCATTGCAAGCGAGCTATAAATCTATTAGTATGTACGTACTTTTTTTAAAAATCAATCGAGCAAAGATGTCGTCGTCGTTGTTGTCGTCAATTTTTGAGGAGGTGGTGGTAATTCTAGCACCTCCTCCTCCTTATTCTTCTTCTTCTGCAGACGACGATTTCGTTCTTCTTCTTCTTCTTCTCCACGTTGTCGCAATAATTTCAACTCTACGCCGCATTTCAAAGCCTCGTATTTGTTGCACATATTTTTATAGCGCATCAAAAGCGGTTTAATGTCACCAATCGTTAAATTTTCAACAACTGCGTCATAGTATGGATACTCTCTTTCATTATTATTATTATTATTATTATTATTATTATTATTATTATTATCATCATTTACACCTTGTAGAAGTGATAACGATGTAGCCCCAAAAGCTTCCAACGATTCAACATTGTTGTAATTACAATCGTCATCATCGTCGTCGTCGTCGTTTCTCATAAAAGCGCTCTTATGATTATGATTTGAGGTTTTCACAACAGCAGAAATAAATCCATTAAACGGAGGCGTCGTCGTTAAAAGTCCTTCTTCTTCTTTCTCTTCTTCTTCATTACCACCACCACCAAAATCATCTTTTTCTAATTTAAGACCATCGACTGGTTCAGGGAAAGAATCATCGTCATCGTCACAAAATATGTTCAGTTGTTCTTTACTGCAAGTTCCTAAAAATCGAGCTCCGCTTTCGATGTTTATGAAAAAATAAGCCGCCTCGCCTTGCTCTAATCTATCGCGCATTCTAAATCTTTCTATGTATTTAATATTCTTCCATAAGTTTTTCACATTCGCGTGCGCTAAAGAATATATAAGAGACGGTACGAACGCATCCGCCCCTCCTGAAAATCTCATCACCGCGTTGCTAATGATTCGACACGCGTTTAAAATACAATTCATCTTATCTCTCGGCGCTTTATACGTGCTCATTTTTTCCAATTCCATCGATGCTAGACGCAAGCTTTTCGGAATCGTGTTATTATTATTGTTCGCCGTTTTATTACCATTTTTGTTCGTCTCATCGTTTTCATCATCATCATCGTCTTTATTACTATTATTATGACTATCGCGTTCATTTTTTTCTACCGCAACTACTTCATCTTCAAGCAAATCTTTTCCCTTTCCTTCTTCTCCATTATTCTCCTCTCCTAATAATAAAAATTGCTTCCTCGAAACGTCCAACATCTCGGGCGTTAGCGGTAAATTTCTTAAACTCTCAACGCGTCTCTCCAACTGTTCATTAATTGCATCATCTTCTTCTTTATAGCAATCGAATAGAGTATTATATAATTTAGTGCACACGTATTTCTCCAATCCTTCAACGGATGCCTCGATATCTTCAGCCGTAGCGTTTCTCCAAAGCGAATGTCTCCTGAATTTCTCTTCGTAAAGTCTTAGAAACTTTTGAACTTTTTCTGAATAATAATGATTATTATTATTATTACTGTTTTTATTATTATTGTTATTCTTATTCTTATTATTAATCGGTGTAGTAATATTCCGATTATTATTCTGATCATTATCTATCGTGAAAGTATTGATGAACTGTTTTATTCCACTAACTAACTCGGCAGCAGTCGGTTGCCTCATCTTCTCTAGAAATAATTGAAACGGCATCGTCGTCGTCTTCGTCGTGTTGTTCATATTACCTCGTCGTCGTCTGCGACGCAGTTGATTATTTCTAGAAGACGCTCTACTATTTAATCGGATCGTTTCGAATTTCACTCTGTTGTCGTTTAAAAAGATACTATTATATTAATAATACTATTACGTTAATGGGAATACTATTTGGAGTATTTAATGGAAGGGAGAAGTACTGATGTAGGAACATTTTTGTACACATAAAACTCACACAGAGAAAGAACGCGATTAAATGCTGTACATGTATATATATATATATAGAGAGAGAGAGACATGTGATGAAGTGTTTGCTTTTAGAACGGGGAGAGCGAAGCGCGTGCTGCGCGAAGAATACAACCGCACACGAGCGGTCTCTCTCTCTCTCTCTCTCGCTTCGCTCGTCAAGTCAAATCCGACTCGATCGCGTATTGATCACTTTTATTTCCCTGATCAATGAACTGACGCAGAAAATAAAGTCCACGATTAGTGAGGAAATACTGATATGACCTTTGATCGCACTCTGATGCGAAGAAGATCGGAAATAATCGATGGAACCTATCGCCGCGCGGACACGAACATTTTCTATACATCACTAAATACATATTACATCATTAAGAGCTACCACCCCTCAACGCTTTAACGACACTGGCAGCAGACGGTGGTCGTTTCGGATCCGCATCCGTTCTCATCATATCTCTCATAGGTGGAACGAGTAATGGAAAAGAGCATCCTAACAGGCCTAAGGCACAGGACCATACGACGATCGGTTCGCGTTGTAAGAACGTCGTCCAAAATCCTGCCATTATTATTATTTATTATTATTATTTTACCTCTTTACTATTTATTGAATACGCTCTCTCTGTTCAGTCTATTATCTTTCTATCTTTATCTTTCTATGTTTATCTTTATGCAGTTATGCGTGCGCGTGTGTATGTCTCTTAGTATTATATAGATACACTGTATTTATGTTTAGTATTGTTTCGTTATTTGCAGTATATAGCGTGTTTAATAATGATATGATTTTTCTGAAGTTAGCTCTTCTCAATAATCTTCCTCTACTGCCGTTCTGTTTCGAAAGTCGGCATAACTCTATTTCATTTGTTGCTCCTGTTTGGCTAAGGCATATTTTGCAGCTTCGAATTTTTAACGAATACTCACTAATAATAAATACGTAAATAATGAAATACGTCGCCGCGTTCTTGTTGGTACGCACTTTTTCTTACCAGCGATCGATATCGATTAAGAGATTCTCGTGCGCTCGTGATTATGATTTTCGCGTCCGTGTGATTGAGGGCGTTGAGAGAGACCTAAAAAAGTTATTTTGGTTTCTTTTAGCGCGCGCGCGATACGCGCATACGTACACAGTTTTGCGAGTTTAGTCTCGCAAAGATCATCAAAGATTCTTATGAAGAAGTTCTTCGGTGATGATGTTTGCGCTCGTGTTCACTAGGCGGGCGCCGTCGTTGATGGATATACACAACGCTCGCTCATCTTTGATTTTCAGCCTACTGATTTTCTACTTACTTATATACTTACGCTCTCGTCCTGATTGATCATAATAAAACTGACTTTAACTCTGTTATTATTACTATTAAATGTATAGGCGCAACTCTCCGGTAAGGAATCTCCTTCCGCTGCCGATGTCAAGGCTGTTTTGGCCTCCGCATCTGCCGAAGTCGATGACGCCAAGCTCTCTAGCTTCATGTCAGAAGTCGAAGGCAAAGACATCGCTGAATTGATCGCTGAAGGATCTAAGAAATTAGCGTCTGTTCCGTCCGGCGGTGGCGGTGGTGGTGGCGGCGGCGGCGGCGCTGCCGCTGCTGCTGCCCCGGCTGCTGCGAAGGAAGAGGTTGTTGAAGAGGAGGAGGAAGACATGGGCTTTGATCTCTTTGATTAAAAATCAAAGAGCGTTCCAGAACAGTCATCATTCATCGTCAACTTCACAAACTTAAACGCGGTAGATTCTAATCTTTTAGTTAGAGAGAGAACGACAATATATAAATCTAATAAACATATATTATATATATATATAGAGTTCTTGTTATTAAACAAATTAAAGTACACTTATTGTGCATTATTACTATTATTATTATTTTATTATTATTAACACGTACGTACAAAATCATCATCTACCCGTAATAAAATAAAATAACTTAATTTTCGTCAACAGACGCCTCTTTTGCGGCAGAAGATGGAAAGAGATAACTCGCCGCAACACCTCCCGATAATAACGTCGCAACGACTCCCAAGCTCGCTTCGGTTGACATAGAATAGCCCCCGTAATCAGCAACCATCTTCACGCCAATAAATCCTAAAACAACCGCCACCGCGGTTTGCAAATATTCCAACTCTGAAACCATTGCAGAGACAAAACCGAATAGAGATCTTAATCCACAAATTGCAAATATATTCGACGTATAAACAATGAATGGATCTTTTGTTACGCCAAACACTGCTGGAATAGAATCCACGGCAAAGACGACGTCTGAGAGTTCAATCACGGCCACTACTAATAACAACGGCGTCGCGATTTTATCCACTCCGTTCTTCGCCGTCGTCCAAAAGTTGTCTCCGTCGTATTCATCAGAGACTGGAATCATGCTCGTGCAAAACTTCACAATCGCGGAATCTTTCAAGTCCTCTTCTTCATCTTCGTCAGCATTCGCGGCGAGCAATTTATAACTCGAAAATATCAAGATACCCGCAAAAACGAGCAAGACTGGTTCGAAATCTTCAATAGCCGTAGCACCGGCAACGATCATAAACGCGCGCATGATCATCGCACCAATGATCCCGAAACTCAAAACTTTAGGCTGCGTCGATTCTGGAACTTTGAAATAATCAAAAACCAAAATGAACACAAAGAGATTATCCACGGAAAGACTTTGTTCTAACAAGTATCCAGCGAAATATTCCGAAGCTTTGTCTGCGCCTTGGAAATATCCAATACCGGCACCGAATAAACACGCTCCAGCTACCCATAAAGCTACTTCGGACATATCGCTCCCTCCTCCAGACGCGCTGACGAGAGTAGTATCGTCGTTATCAGATGATGAAGAAGAGTCCTCTTGTTGTTGCTGTTGTCCAAACGCTTTTCGTTTTGTTAGTAGTGATACATTCTTTTTCCTATTATTGCTGCTATTTCTGCTCTTGCTCATGTTTTCTCTACTCATCGCCTGAGCCGAAGGAGTGGACGATCTTAAGCTCGTGCTGAGCAATCTTCTGCTTTGTTTCGTGTTGCGAGCTTGGCGCGAGGTCGACAGGTCGGACTGGATCATCAGATCCTTTCGAGCACTACTGAGGCGAGCACGGGCGAAGGAATGGGAGGATTTTTTTCCATCAAAAGTACTATCGCTCGAAGTCGTCGCTAATGGATTAATGTTACTCACGAACGCGCGGTCTAATGCGACAATCATCATCGTCTGCTTCGTTGTTTCTGTTTATCTATATATATCTATTAAGTAATAGGGGTACTTCTTAAAGAGTGCGAGAGTTAATAATATAGTCACGATTGTCGTCGTCGACGTAATAAGAAATGATACAGAATTATTATCTACTGCTGCTACTAAGATTTTGTGTGCAGTGTCAGCAGGGCTATTATTTTCTCCCCTTGTGCGGGGACTGACGAGAGACCATAAAAAATCTACGTACGCAGTCTATGAATACGCTCTAATTATTACACACATACACATATATTAATATATATATGTCGTTCAAATTGTCTTAAAGGTGTCTTAAAGTTGTCTGTGTATATATATATCACTTTTTCGTGAGCTGAAACAAAGCAATAGCAGTGGCAACTGAGACGTTCAATGACTCAACGCTCGTCGTCGTCGTCGTTCGCTCGTTATTAGTGATACTCTCATCACCCGTTCGTTGCGGAGCTAAAAAGCCGCCTTCAATTTTTGCTATTCTCGAACACGCGCGACGAACGTTCGTACGCAAACCAGCGCCTTCGTTACCGACAACTAAAACAGTAGGTTGGTTTAAAACTAAATCATGGACGTTTTCTGCACCGCTTTGGTTAGCCAATCCAATGACGTTGAAACCGTCCTCGACGCATTTCGAGAGAAATTTGTGCATCGTACGCGTTTGGTATACTTTTATTGCTTCCATGGCACCAGAAGAGGCTTTGGAGACGACTGGAGATAACGGAGCAGAGTTCTTCGCGCACACGACTACACCATCAATGTTTAAAAAGTGTGCCGTTCTTAATATAGCTCCGAAATTCTGAGGATCAACGATTTCGTCGAGCGCGAGCCATAACGGATGGTGATGAAGTCGATGTTGAGAGTTTGTTTTTGAGTTATTTTTCATGAATTCCTCTAAACCTTCAATTTCTTCCATTTCAAGCGGTGCGCAATCTAACGCAACGCCTTGGTGTGGTCTCGAGTCTGTCAACATGTTCAAATCATGTTTTGAAGTGTACGAAATTGTACATCCCAACTCCTTCGCTCTCGCGATGATTTTCTCATCCGACGAAGAGCTCCCTCCTTCGCCTTCTTGTATCCACAAACGATAAAACTCATCTCTTTTGTTTTGTAAGAGCGCTTCTTTTACTGGGTTTTGTCCAAAAATGACTTCCCCAAGAGCCATTTCGCGTAAAGTCGGTTCTTCTCTTTGTTGCCTACGTTCGTCTTTTCTTTGCATGTATATCGGTCTATTGTTATTGTCTCTACGAGCGCTTTCGTTATAGTACCCTCCTCTTTCTCTTCCACCGCCGCCGCGGTCTCTGTTGTTATAGCTACTATTACTATTGTTATTATTATTAGAATCGTAGTAGTCGTTATTATTATTTCTAGAATCATTATTATTCCTCCTCGGCGACGGCGATGGCGTCGACCTGTTGTTGTTGTTGTTGTTGTTGTTGTTATAGCCGCCTCTCTCGTTGTTGTTGTTGTTGTTGTTGTTGTTCGTTCGTCTCCTGTCATAGTCATCAGTGTAAGAACTATTACTATTACTATTGCGTTCGTTTCTATCGTACTCTCCATCGCGTTGTCGTTCTCTCGCTCGTTCTCCTGATTGGCTTCTGCTCTTACTCTTGCTGCGCTCTCTTCCCTCTTCCTCTTCTTCTTCTTCTTCTTCGTTTTTTACCAAATCTGCGTCCATTCTCCAACCAGCCTTCGCTACATAATGCCGCGCACTGATTTTATCCCTTCCCTTCGTAGTCACGATGAAGTGCACCCTTCTCTGCGCATGATCTGAGCAAGATTGTTTCGCTCGCATGACAACGAATCTGCGCGCGGTCGATAATGAGAACATTTTATGTTTATTATATCGACTGCTGCAGCAGAGAGAGAGAGAGATATTTATCACGCGCGGCCGCGTTTTTGATTCGATGATGAGTAATCTTTTTTTCTTCTACTTTTTTAATATCTACACATCAGCATAGTAATCAGATATTAAAAATAAATACTTATTCTTATATAGTACTAAACAGTAATAAGAACCAAAAAATGAACGCAGTGAGAGTAATGATTTCCCAATCTTCTTCAGTATCGCGCGCTCCAATAATTCCCGTGTTTACCTGCACTGATGGGAGAACTATTACTACTACGCACTCGTCGTCATCGATTCGTGAAATCAAATCCACGTGTCATCGAAGAAGAGCTTTAATGCAAAGAGCTGCGAAGGAACAAAGAGCCGCGAAGGAACAGATAATAATTCCACAATACGGAGATAAAGCGTTCGATGAATGGACGACAGAGAGCTTTAACAGAGGAGATAAATTCGTGGCATCCTATGAAGAAGGACGAGTTCTGTGGGACGATTCGTGGGTATTCCTGGACGTCAGGAACGCAGAAGAACTCGATTTCTTCGGTAAAATACCAAATCCTCCGAAAGGAACGATTGGGGGCGTCAACGAAGTCGTCGTAGTTTCAGGACCGGAACATTGTTTGAACGTTCCGTTGATTACGAGTGCGGGGTATCGTTTCGATTCTAAAGTTGGCAAGAAAGTGTTTCAAAATCAACTCTATAACGAGAATTTCATCGCAGAGTGCTCAAAACTGTTTCCGGATAAGAAAAAGGCGAAGATCGTCGTCGTATGCTCTGATGGAAGGCAAAGAGCTGTGCACGCGCTCGAATTGTTAGAAGAAGCGGGATATGAAAAGTTAGTTCTATTGAAAGGCGGGTTCAATTTATACAACAGAGGCTTCGATGGAAAATTAAAACGACGACTTCCGCACGGCGAGTTCAAATCCGATTATTCAAAGCCAGGAGACGTGCAGCAATTCTCTCGCGGTGATAAAGCCTCAAATGCTAACGACGCTATTGAGTTCGGACCTTGGCAGGATGGTAACGATTGGAAACCCGTTCTTGAAAATGGAACACAGAAAAAAATTGTTGTCTCATCGCATCAACATTTGCACGGTTCTCATCCAGAAAAACTCGCGGAGGCCGTGTTACACGCGCCCATCTCACCCGAGCACGATTCTTACGACGAAGACGATGTAACAAAAGAGGAGCAAGTAAACGACAACAACGAAGCGAGCGTATTGTATAAGTTTTAATTTTACTTGTTGTATACTATTATTTTAGACGTGTATTGTTGTATATTAAAAAAGAATTAATTAATTACGTATATAGTTTGTAGCAAATGTGTTTTGTATATATTTTTATTCGCGTGACGATTTGATTGTGTTCATGTTTCAGCGCGATAGTTTTGTTGTGACTCAAACTCTATTTGTTCATATGCATTATTATTATTATTTATTTTAGCTAAAACCATCGTAATCATCTGGCATCTCCCATTGAGTATCACCAGTTGTTGTATTGTAGTAATAAGTGTATCCTTCATCACTCTGATGAGTTTCCCATAACGGTTTCTCTTCTTCTACTTCTTGCTGGGCGGCGGCGTGCGCGGCGGCGGCGTTTTGCTGCTCGGCAGTTTGACCAAAGAGCGGAGCGCCGCCAGCACTAGCAGTTGTCGCGTGTGTATATTGTTGTTGTTGCTGATCTCTAGGGACATATTCCGCCATGAATGTTTCTAACATGTGCTTAGCGGTTTCAACTTTTTCTTTAAATCCGCTAATTTTAATCATTTTTGTTTCTTTATCAATTTGAATCTTCGCCCCTGATGTCATCGCCATGTTTCGAATGTTTTCTCCACCTCTGCCGATGATTCTGCCCTCTTGACCTTGTGAATCAATTTCTATAATCGTATATTCTGGTTTTGCTTCGCTCTCTCTCTCTGCAAAAACAGTTGTCGTCGCAGTTGTCGTTGCTTGTCGAATAGGCGCGGTGACGATGTCGTGAATGAGCATGCGGGCAATTTCCAACTGCGAAGCGTCACCTTTCGCGGAAACTTCGTTTGCATCACGCTCAATTTGTAACCTAGCACCAGATTCATCCGATATGCGTTTAATTGTTTCTCCACCACGTCCAATAACTCTACCAATCATGTTTTCAGGAACTTGGATTCTAATCTCGAGCTTTTGTTGTTGCGGCGGCATCATACTCGCTTGAAAAACTGGTATTATGCTCGCGCCAACGGCGGCGGGAGCAGGTTTTGACGTGTGCACTACAGGTAATAACTGTTCAATAGCAGCTCTGACATGATCTGGATGTCCCGCAATCGTGATTAATCTTGGTGCTCCTTTAGGTACGTCCGATGATGATTGTATTTTCACTATAGCTTGCGTAGCTTGTTGCAACAGATTAATTTTTTCGCCTCCGTGTCCAATGACTTTCCCAGCATTCTCTGAAGGACATGGTATTTGTTCAATAATATGTCCTATAGGTAACTCTTTCGGCATATTTGCTGGTAAAATCATCCCCGGTCGCAATTGTGATACTGGTATGAGTCCTCCTCCTCCTCCTCCTCCTAGCGATTGTTGTGCCGGCGGCGGCGGAGGAACTCCCGCAAGTACGTTCGCTGTTGTCGTCTGTTGCACCGGTGGTGGTGGCGGATACGCATATACAGTTGTTTGCTGTGGTTGTTGTTGATGAATCTGATGAACTCCTTGTGTGTGTGGTTGAGATTGTATGTACACTGGTTGCATATTAAGTTGTTGTTGTTGCGCTGGAGGTGGAGGAGGTACTCTTTGTTGTTGTTGTTGAACTTGTTGTGTACCGCCGTATATCGCAGCCGCGTTGTTATTGACTAATAAAACTCCTTGTTGTTGTGGTAATACGCCGTTCCCATATATAACTTGTTGTTGTTGTTGTTGTTGTTGTTGTTGCTGTTGAGCAGCGGCGGCGGCTGCGGCAGCTCCTCCTCGAGTCGTTCGACTTCTCGGATCTCTCGGCGGCACAGCCGTCACTGGCTCCACGTTTTGAATACTCATCACGTTCTTATTCGGTAGATT
>Ga0209830_10004074_pt1 | contig 10853 bp, 14 predicted proteins | sample ArcticOcean_MG_C_12_FD_187439 | JGI IMG/M metagenome (GOLD analysis project Ga0209830, IMG submission 187439) | Marine microbial communities from western Arctic Ocean - ArcticOcean_MG_CB8_130 (SPAdes) (version 2) | ecosystem: Environmental > Aquatic > Marine > Oceanic | place: Arctic Ocean...
AATCCTGGACATTTTCGTTCAATTAAGTAGTTCAAGCAATCGTCGTGGTTGTTTCTGTGAGCCCAAAGACAAGCACGCGAATTCCAAGGACAGTCGTTTTCGTGTAAGTATTTCAAAACGTCCAAGTGACCTTCTTCGGCAGCCCACGTACACGCATACTCATCCATAGGACATCCATTATCAACGCAATACTTGACCATTGCAGGATTACCTTATCTTGCTGCCCTCTCGATCGTCCTTCTATCCCAATCACAATTCTTCACTTCTCGCTCCCAAACGAGATATTCGAGTTTATTCATTGAAGCAACTTCAGAGCAGAACCATTTCTGAGTGCCTTTAAATCCACTCTCACCCCATCGATAATTATCCCACGCTACTTCCATTTGTGATACAGAAGTAATCCATCAAACCTCTTTCCCGCTTCCACACTCTCAACAGCATCGCGAGCATCCCTAAACGCAATCATCAAAAACTTCAAAAATCGAGATCTCGTCTTTAATTTCGGACCAAAACAACGCAAGCGCATCAAAACAAATCTTCCCATTCGTTCACTGAACAACAACGACGACAAAATCGCTCGAACCACGAACACTACTAACACGCGTTCCATTACCGACCATCTCTTTCGCTCTCGATTTATTACATTCGCAGCCGTTCTTGTAGGTCAAACAAAACATAGCTCTTTTTTCTGATCTCTCTTTTCTCTCTCTGTCTTAAAGAAAACAAACACAGAAAACGAAATGTTTCAAAACCGCTTCACTTTTAAAACCGCTCTCTCTTAAAATCAATTGATTCAAACCCAAACTCAAACTCAAATTCGAATTCAAAAGCGCTCCTACACAAAACATCTCTCTTCGTTGCTCGAAGAACGATAATCGTTAGCCCGACACTGATTCAGGTTCAGATCTCACTCAATACAAAATGCAGCACTCGAGTCATGAAACGCGGAAAAGTCCAAATAAGAATCAATTAAACAAGAAACGAACGATTACGATATTACCGTTCAAGGAACCAATAAAGGTGCCAGAGGACTTCCTTGAGCATTCATGGGCGAGATTAAGGAAGGCGTGCGAAGCCGTGCATGAAATGGAGCCAGTTGAGGAGAGTTATGAGAGGTTGTATAAGTGCGTGGAGGATTTGTGTGCGTTTAAGGTGTCGGATGTAGTCTACGAGCGCTTACGAGCGCTGTTGCGAGAGGTAAGACTCGTGGTTTTTCGTTTCCACTGGTTGTTTGCAGTTGTTTGTTTGTTTGTTGTGATAGGTCGTTTGAAGGGTTGATCGCGCGGACGTTCGCGGGCGCGAGTGAGCGCGAACGCGCGTGTCGTTTTAGCGCGAGTAGTTTTCTATTGAGAGAGAGTTTGCGAAGGATGTTTTTGAGGTGACGATGAGGATGATGTGTTGTTTTTCGTTCGTTTTTTGTTTTGTTATCATCTTCTCTCTCTCTCTTCGCGCTTTTATCATTATATACGATTAACTAACTGACACGAATGTATTGTTCAAAACTAAAAAAAAGAGATGTGATTTCGTGATTGAACAAATGAAGGAGAAGATGAAGACGACTGACGAAGTACAGTTTTTGAAGTATTTCAACGACGTTTGGGACGTTCGAGTGAAGCAAATGATGATCATTAGAGGGTTGTTTTTGTATTTAGATCGCACAGAAGCGGTACAAAGCGGGTCGATGAAACAAAAACAGCAACACTCCGTTACTACTATGAAGGATCCGAATTCGCCATTGGAGAGTACTAATAGCACTACTAATCAACAACAACAACATAAGCAAACGCAAAAGCTACCGTTGTGGGAACTTTCAGTCCAACAGTTTCAAACGAAGATCGATGAAAATATCGAAGTCATTCGTAAAGCTTCGTCCGGGTGTTTGAGGTTAATCGATAAAGAACGCGAAGGCGAAAGAGTCGATAGGCAATTGATTAAGAAGTTCACCACTGCTTTAGAGACTTTGAAGCGATATTCTTCTTCGTCCTCGTCGTCGTTTGCTACAAGTTTGGCACTTTTTTCAAACATAAAGCGTGCTCCAACAAAGAACACTAAAAAGAGATCGATCAATTCGGAAGAAGAAGATGACAACGATGCGATGATGACAGAAACTACCGCTACTCTTAGTAATAATAATAATAATAATAATAATACGTTTTTTGAGTTTGAACGCTTATTCTTGGAGAATTCAGCAATTTATTACGCTCGCGAATCCGATAAAAGATTCAGCAACGGTAGTACAACGAACTCAGTCGAAGAATGTGCTTCGTATTTGAAACATTGCGAGTGTCGTTTGAGAGAGGAAATTTTAGACCGAGCAGAAACGTACTTACAGCCGCAAACAAAACTAGCGTTAACGAAGTGCGTTGAAATGGCCTTGATCGATCATAAGAAATCTGAACTGATCGAAGCTGCGTACGAAATGCTCGCCGATCGCAAAAGAATCGACGATACGAGAAGATTATACTCCTTGCTCTCCAGAGTCGATAACGGAGTGAGGCATTTGAGGGACCAATTCGTGAAGAGATTAAAATACGTTGGCACAAAAACCGTACAAGACGAAGATGTTGATTGCATTGAGGTTTTATTAGATATGAAATCAGCCGCGGATGATATCGTCACGAACGCGTTTGATAATCAAAAGCAATTCAGTGAAGGCGCTAAAGACGCCTTTGAGCAATTCATAAACAACTCTAAAAACAATCGCATAGCAGAACTCATTGCGAAATTCATGGATGAAAAATTGAAAAAAGGCGCACATAAAAGAATGGATACAGAGGCTGATTTAGACATGCAATTGAACAGAGCCGTGAATTTATTTCGTTTCATTCAGGGCAAAGACGTCTTTGAAGCTTTTTATAAAAAGGATTTAGCCAAACGACTTTTGCTCTCGAAATCGGCTAGTATCGACGCCGAGCGATTAGTGGTTGGTAAATTAAAAGCCGAGTGCGGTGCAAATTTCACGAAAGGCTTAGAAGGCATGTTCAGAGACGTAGATGTATCGCGTGATATCGTACAATCGTATCGTAAATTTGATCCCGTTTCTGTCGATTTTGCGACGACGACGTCGACGAAAAATAATAATGATAATGGTGAAGATGTTGACATGACCACTGCTGTTGTTGTTGAAAATAATCATAAAGAAAAAGATTCAAAAGAAAAGGAGAAAAGCAAAAAGGGAGCATCAGTAGCAGCAGCAGCAGAGACAACAACGACAAGTACAGATTCAACGAATCGCGAAAACTTCTCGGTGAACATCTTAACCGCCGGATGTTGGCCGACGAGTCAAATACTCGACTGTACGTTACCACCAGAATTATCTTCAATGAAAGAAAGTTTTGAACAGTTTTATTTGGAAAGAAACGCTGGAAGACAATTGATGTGGCAGCACTCTACATCGACGTGTGTTTTAAAAGTTAAGTTTGATATGGGAACGAAAGAGTTGCAAGTATCGCTTGCGCAAGCCGTTTGCATCCTCGCCTTTAACGAAGACGACAAAGAGCAGGAAATAATCAATAGTAATAACAATGAAGCGTCTTATACGTATAAAGAGCTGAAAGGAATAACAAAAATTCCAGACGTAGAGTTAAAGAGGACTTTACAATCGTTATACGGAGGGAAATACCGCGTTCTTTGCAAAACTCCAGCCTCGAAAGAAATCGACGAAGTGAAGGACAAATTCTCGTTCAATTTCGCTTTACAAGAGAAACTCGTTCGTTTGAAAATCTCCGCTATTCAATCTGCAAAAGAACGCTCGTTGAAAGATGGTGAAAACGAAGCCGTTAGAGAACGCGTACAAGCGGACAGACACCATCAAATAGACGCAATGATTGTGAGAATCTTGAAAACGAAGAAGAGTTGCCAGCACGCCGTACTCGTGAACGAAACCATTCAAAAGTTAAATTTTCCAGTGCAAAATCAGGACTTGAAAAAACGTATAGAGAACTTAATCGAGCGCGAGTACGTCGAAAGAGATAAAGAAGATAGTACGATCTATCATTACTTGGCTTAAAGAGAGAGAGAGAGAGAGAGAGAGAGAGAGAGGAAAACAACAAAAAAATTCCACATATAGAATCGATTATATATCGAGAACACTGATAGTATACAACTCTAATTAAACGAATCTTTCCCATCCTAGACATTTTTGTTCTATTAAGTAGTTCAAGCAATCGACGTGGTTGTATTTGTGAGCGCAATAACAAGCATCCGAACGCCAAGGACAGTCGTTTTCGTGTAAGTATTTCAGAACGTCCAAGTGACCGTATTGGGCAGCGAACTCACACGCATCCGCATTCATAGGACATTCATTCTCGACGCAATACTTGACCATTGCAAGATTACCTTTAATTGCTGCCCTATTGATCGTCCATGAATTCCAATGACAATTCTTCACTTCTCGCGCCCAAACGAGATATTCGAGTTTGTTCATTCGAGCAACTTTCAAGCAGAACGATTCCTGAGTGCCTTCATCTTCATTCTTACCCCATCGATAATTATCCCAAGCGAGCTCCATTTGTGATATAGAAGTAAACTCTCGAATATCAAACTTCTTTTCCACTTCAACCTTCGATCTTTCAACAGCATCGCGAGCGTTCTTAAACGCCATCTTCAAAAACTTCAAATCAGATTTCGGTCTTAATTTAGGTAAAATATGCGTTTCGAATATATCTCTGAACTGTTCAGTGAACAACAAAGCTAATGGACTCTGTTCATCATCTTCATCATCAACGATCTTCTGTTTCTTCGTTATCATTGACATTTATTTATTTATTTACAATTCTATTTCGTCTCAATTCGATTGATTAATTAATTAATGTGTAGAAGCGATATTTTTCTGTCGCGAGTTGTTTGTTCTCGTTTGACTTGACTTTGTTTTTTGAAGTGACAGCATCAGGTGATGAAGTAAAACGAGAATGAATTAACGAGCGAGAGACAAAAGAGAGAGAGAAAGATTTGAACAGAGGAGTTGGAAGAATTACATTTACTCGTACTGTTAATGGATGTCTATATGTAATCTTCGAATCCTTCACATTTCTGTTCAATTAAGTAGTTCAAGCACTCGACGTGGTTGTTTCTGTGAGCTTCGAAACAAGCATACGAATTCCAAGGACAGTCGTTTTCGTGTAAGTATTTCAGAACGTCCAAGTGACCGTATTGGGCAGCTGCCGTACACGCATACGCATACATAGGACATCCATTATCAACACAATACTTGACCATTGCAAGATTACCTTGTCTTGCTGCCTCATTGATCGTCCATCTATCCCAAGCACAACTCTTCACTTCTCGCGCCCAAACGAGATATTCGAGTTTGTTCATTTGAGCAACTTTCAAGCAGAAGTCTTCCTGACTGCCAAAATATCCCACTCCCCATCCATAATTATCCCACGCGAGCTCCATTTGTGATATAGAAGTGAACTCTGAAATATTAAACCTCTTTCCCACTTCAACCTTCGATCTTTCAACAGCATCGCGAGCGTTCTTAAACGCCATCTTCAAAAACTTTAACTCAGATTTCGGTCTCAATTTAGGTGCGATATGCTCTTCGAATATATCTTTCCATTGCGCAGTGAATAACAAAGCTAATGGACTCTGTTCATCATCTTCTTCTTCAACGATCTTCTGTTTTTTCTTCTGATTTCTCGTCTGTATCATCGTTGTTGACATTGATAATTTAGTTTGATAGTTTAGTTTTCTGTGGTGCAAGTCTTGATATTTCTTGTGAAAAGGCCAAAACAGCAGATTTCGAAAGAAGAATTTGTCTCGTTTTTGCGCCAATAACGCAATCGCGCGCGTTAGGTCGCGTAGTAAATTGTTTTTTATGTATATTTGTTTATTTCATGACTATTCTATTGCGCTGCTGCTGCTACCGCTGGTGCTGGGAGATATCGTTCAAAGCCTGGACATTTTTGTTCAATTAAGTAGTTCAAGCAATCGATTTGGTTGCGACTGTGAGCAATACGACAAGTCCACGAACTCCAAGGACAGTCGTTTTCGTGTAAGTATTTCAGAACGTCCAAGTGACCTTCTGCGGCAGCGCACCAACACGCACCCGCATCCATAGGACATCCATTCTCGACGCAATACTTGACCATAGAAAGATTTCCTTGAGATCCTGCCATATTGATCGCCCCTTCATTCCAATCACAATTCTTCACTTCTCTCGCCCAAACGAGATATTCGAGTTTGTTCATTCGAGCAACTTTCAAGCAGAAATAATTCTGACTGCCAAAATATCCATTTTCACCCCATCGATAATTATCCCACGCTAATTCCATCTGCGATATAGAAGTAAACTCTCGAATATCAAAATCATCTTCCACTTTAATCTTCGATCTTTCAACAGCATCGCGAGCGTTCTTAAACGCCATCTTCAAAAACTTCAAATCAGATTTCGGTCTTAATTTAGGTAAAATATGCTCTTGGAATATATCTCTCCACTGTTCAGTGAATAACAAAGCTAATGGACTCTGTTCATCATCTTCTTCATCAACGATCTTTTGTTTCTTTGTATTTCTCATCGACATTTATTTATTTATTTACAATTCTATTTCGTCTCAATTTAATTGATTAATTAATTAATGTTTAGAAGCGATATTTTTCTGTCGAGAGTTGTTTGACTTGAGTTTGTTTTTTGAAGTGACAGGTGATGAAGTGAAACGCGAGTGCTTTAACGAGAGAGAAAGATTTGAATAGAGGACTGGGATGTATTGCATTTGTTCGTACTATTATTGAATATTTACACGTATTCTTCGAATCCTGGACATTTTTGTTGAATTAAGTAGTTCAAGCAATCGATTCGGTTGTATAAGTGAGCGAAATAACAAGCACTCGAACTCCAAGGACAGTCGTTTTCGTGTAAGTATTTCAGAACGTCCAAGTGACCTTCTGCGGCAGCTAAATTACACGCCTCCTCATACATAGGGCATTCATTCTCAACGCAATACTTGACCATTGCAAGATTACCTCGTCCTGCTGCATAATGGGTCGTCCTCCAATCCCAAACACAATTCTTCACTTCTCGCGCCCAAACACGAGATATTCGAGCTTATTCATTCCAGCAACTACTCTAGAGCAGAAATGTTTCTGAGTGCCAACCCATCCCACGCCCCAACGATAATTATCCCACGCGAACTCCATCTGCGATATCGAAGTAAACTCCGAAATATTAAACCTCTTTTCCACTCTAATCTTCGCTCTCTCAATCGCCTATCGAGCATCTCTAAACGCTCGATACAAAAACTTCGAATCATTCCCGTTTCCAATTTCCTTCACCAAACGCGTTTCGAACATCCCTCTCCACCGTTTACACAACGACCATAACTCACTCGCTCCATCGCCATCATCCATCTCTTCTTCTTCTTCTTCTTCTTCTTCTTCGCTATGTATCATTCTATTCTACCGCGTTCTCAAACTTCATTCCAACGCGACGACGAGGGAAAAAATGTTCACTCGAAATCAATTGATCAACCGCGATAAGTTTGACCGGCGGCATCGAATGGAAAAACTCGAAGAAGAAGAAGAACTCTCCATCAGGCTCGAGAGAGCTTGCGGCGGCACAAAGTCGGCCTCGGCCCAGAACAATACCTCGCAGTCGGAACCGCACAAACGAATCAAAATCGAAATTCAATCCATCGATTCTCTCTCTCTCTCCAAAAATCGTTTCTATATATCCCCCAATTAAGTTCTTTTTGTTTTGGATACATAAAATCCTACAAAAATGGATATCTCAATCAAACACGAATCGAAAGATAAACAATCGCAGCAAAAGAATAAGAAGAAGATGTTTACGATCGTACTAGTCTCGACGGACTGTTTACTGATAGCCCTGCAACCAATCCTGGTGCATTTAACGAAGAACGATTTAGGCGGGTTCGAGTATCACCCGGTGTCGGTGAATTTCATAACCGAGGCAGTGAAGGTCTTGTTCGCCAGTGCGTTTTTGGTTCATCAGGTGCGTCAATTGATTTTTTTTTTGTTCTCGCGCGCGTCATTTTATGTTTACGATTTATCGGATGCGCAGATTATTTCGATAGAGTGAGTTTAGGGCGATAGAGGGGAACTTAGATGTGGATTCGTGAGTGAGATGAGTGTTTAATGGATTGTATTGGAGCGAGGAGATTTCGCCGGCGGCCGCGTTTGCGAGATTGCGCGATGCGCGCTAAATATGGCGCTCGAGTTTATTTCGATAGAGTGAGTTTAGGGCGATAGAGAGGAACTTAGATGTGGATTCTTGAGTGAGATGAGTGTTTACTAGATTGTATTCGAGTGAGGAGATTTCGCCGGCGGCCGCGTTTGCGAGATTGCGCGATGCGCGCTAAATAGGGCACTCGCAAAATTAGTAGTAATTAACGGAACTCTTAACCCTCGTTGTTCTTTTATATGATAGATGAGAAAGCCTGGAGAAGAAGCGAGGCAGTTACGATCACTGAGGAAAGCGAAACTAGCGTTTCGAACGAATAGATTGTTAATAGTCCCAGCCGGTTTATACGCCGTGAATAATTACATCAAGTTCGTGATGCAATTATATTTTCACCCGACGACGGTGAAGATGTTATCGAATTTGAAAGTTTTATCCATCGCGTTATTAATGAAGGCGTTTATGGGGAGAGTGTTTAGTACTTTACAATGGGAAGCGTTGTTTTTGTTAATTTTAGGAATCACAGTGAATCAATTAGCGTGTAAGCCTTTACACGGGACGAAACATGGCGGCTTATCAGATCCTCCGAGGGATCCGCAATCGTTTGGATGTTTAGTTTGGACTTTGTGTTCGATCGTTATCCCTAGCTTGGCTTCAGTTTATAACGAATACGCTTTGAAGAAGAACTTTGAGACTTCTGTTCATTTGCAAAATTTATTCATGTATTTATACGGATTGATGTTTAACTCGATCGCTTTGATGATCGTTTGGTTAAGAAACGGGGGCGATTTTTTTTCGCTCTTTCAAGGACATAATACGATGACGATGTTATTAGTCGCGAATAACGCCGCGCAAGGCGTTTTGAGTTCGTTCTTTTTCAAATTCGCTGATACTATTTTGAAAAAGTATTCATCCACGGTGGCGACTATATTTACCGGATTAGTCTCCGCGTTTCTGTTTGGACATCAAATCACGATTAATTTTTGCATCGGTGTATCAATCGTTCTCATCTCGATGCACTTATTTTTCACTTCAACCGATCAATTATTAGTAGTGAATTCAAAGACGAAAATGGATGAAAAAAAAGCGAACAGGTTCGTCGTTAGTCCATCGATGGAGCATTTAAGCGGCGCCTGGAATCAATCGAACTCGTCGTTGAAAGATTTAGTAGAACAAAACCGAGAAGCTTCGATTGCCGAAAATAGAGTTTAATTTATGATAGAATACATACATGTAGCATTATATATATATATAATAAAAGTATACAGTAGTATTACGTATATTACATCACACACACGCACACACACACGATACAATAATGAATCAGAAAAGCCTCGCGAAATCGAAACGCTCCCCGCGACGTCGACGCCGAATAAAAATAAAATCTCACAATCGCATTAAAATCATCACCACATCATTCAAAGCGTATCCTCGACTTCATGATTCACTCTCGACCAAGCTAATTCTTCCGGTAAGTCCCACGTACTCTCCGAAGTCTTCTTATTCACGTAAAACGGCATTTTGTGTTCAGTCGACCACTCCTCCTTCCACTCCCCCGGGCTCTCCCACGTAGCGGTACCGTCCGATGTCGTCCAATATTTCTTCCCAGTTTCCTCGTCGACCCATGGCGCGATCTGCGGGTCAGTCCATGTCGCCTGTTTTCGTGTTTTCAAAAAAAAAAACGAGCGTCGTTAGTACTTCGTTCGCTCTTCGCCTTCGCGTCTACCGCGCCGTAGTTCAGACAGAGCGAACACCTCAAAATGGGCTAAAAGAAAACGGAACAAAGAAAAATCGAAAACCGTTTCCATGATTATCGAAATCGTCCACGAACACGAAACACAAAACTCGAAAGAGGGCGAGAATAGAGAGAGAGAGAGAAAGCTGAAATCGCGCTTCTCGAAAATCTCTGCTTCGACAGAGAGCGAATGATTACTTTCATTGAACACCATCTTTCTTTTGTACGTGGACCTTTGATCTGGATCTGGAAAATCCATAAAAAAAAGTGACGTTTTCATGACATGATCGATTTTAATAGACTGCTATTGCTGCACATGCACACGTATACGTACCTCGCCAGAGACTGAGTTGTAGTAGTATTGCGCCTCTCTCGCGAAGGCTCGGATGGAGAGGAGGGATAATCCGAGTATTGTTCGTAACATGTTTTGAGGATGGGGATTTTTAGTGAAGGCGATGGTGTTTGTTTTTTTCGCGCACCTTTTTGAAACGTAATCGAGAGTACGAGTAGTTATAAGATGGATGAGAGCGAGAGCGAGAGAGAGAGAGAGAGAGAGAGAGAGATGTTTATGTAGGTACGCGTGCGTGTGCGTGCTTTTGTAATATGTATGTATAAATGTACGTCTTCCATTTTACCGCTCGCGGCAGTAAATCCTCGCCAGCGTTTTACGCCTCCGTAAGTAGTTCTCACGAAAACCATCCTTTCTTCTTCGTTCCGTTATCGCCTTCACTGATAGAGGACGACCTCGCGTCGTCGATTTCGACTTTGTTCTCTTCTTCTTCTTCTTCTTCTTCTTCGTATTCGTGTTGTACGCGTCGCCAGGCTAACTCCTCTGGAGCCTCCCAGGTCGTTTCCTTCGTTTTCCTGTTCACGTAATATCTTTGCGAGTGCTCTTCCGACCATACTTCCTCAAAATCACCTGGGGATTCCCTGTTATAGTATTACATATGTATAGAGAAAGAGAGAGAGTAAAGAGAAGTA
>Ga0209830_10004077_pt1 | contig 10849 bp, 6 predicted proteins | sample ArcticOcean_MG_C_12_FD_187439 | JGI IMG/M metagenome (GOLD analysis project Ga0209830, IMG submission 187439) | Marine microbial communities from western Arctic Ocean - ArcticOcean_MG_CB8_130 (SPAdes) (version 2) | ecosystem: Environmental > Aquatic > Marine > Oceanic | place: Arctic Ocean...
TAAGAAGAGAAAGAGAGAAGAAGAACGAGGAGATCATAACACCGCGTTCAATGAATCTCCTCTCGTCGTATCGAGCGCGGCGCTGCACGCCTTGAACGAACAAAACGTGGAACTTCTTGGAGTCGTTCAAGAGCTTGCGCGTACTGTGAAACATATTAATAAGCGCTTAGCGCGAGTTGAGGATAAGATTAGAGCGAGCGAAGAGTCGGAGAAGACAAAGCCGTTGTGGAAGTTCGTGACAGAGAAAAGCGGGGTTTGTCGCGATATATTTGAGAGACATATCGTAACGAAGTTGAATGGAACTGATCAGAAGTTTTTGTATGCAACGAATACGGAAAGTCGCGAAGCGATGCGAAGGGCGAATATTAAGTTGAGAGATAAGTTTTTTGTTCACGAAATGTCATCAAGATCGACGTTACAACTTGCTTGGGAGCATTATCCATGGGGTCAGAAGGGAAAGTACGATAGTGGAAATGAGTACACGAAGAACCGGGAAGAGTTCAGCCGTCGAGTCGCTTTTGTGAACAAACTTGATTTACTTCAATGGCTGCGCGAAGTGAAAGAGTGTACTTGGGATTATCAAACGAGTGGTTTAGCAGCAGTACATGGTAATCTTGCAATGCTGAAGTACTGCGTCGAGAACGGATGCCGGGTACACGCAGGCACATGCTTAGACGCCGCGAAATACGGCCACCTCGCTTGTTTGAAATACCTACGCGAGAAGAACTGTCCGTGGAATTCTTCGACAGTTTATTGGGCGCGTACAAACAATCACATGGATTGCTTAAAGTACGCTCTCGAGCAGAAATGTCCTGAACCAACTGCGGCAGAAGTGGCGAGATATGCTGCAAATCCGTGGCGTTGCTAGTGTAAGAAGTACCACAAAGAACAAGCGAATTTTATCGATCCATCACTCAAAGATACCTTCAGTAACAAAGCATCGAGCTTTTGTAAACCCGCGCGCGCGCTACAAAAACCACGCCTCGACTGCTTCTCTCTCCAACAGAAACACGTGGTCACGTCTGTAATCATAGAACTTAAATTCACTTGTTAATTAAAATCAAATGAGTATATACAACTCGCGTGCTCTTGCTTGGTTCGTCCGTATTTTTTATTTAAGTAAAGCAGCATCAAATTCCGGCCTCTTAAATTTTTTTTCGGAAACAGAACATGTATACACGCGCGCGACAAAAATCGCCTCTTTTAACGCGCGAGACGAACGATTTCAGAATCATTCGTTATCGTCATCCGTTATTGATATCAGAAGAAGAAGAAGAAGAATTAGTTCAGTCAGTGTTCTTTTCAATAGTACGAAGAGCTTCGGCTTCAGGAGTACGAAGTCGTTATTGAATCAGGGAAGACTCTGCTGCTGTCGTCATCAACGGCGACGACGATTGATTGTTAAATCATATACTAATATGAATAATATGAATAACATGAATACTGATAATAATAGGAGAGTCGTTTTGTGGCACAGGAATGATTTACGAACGAGAGATAACTTAGCCTTGGAAAAAGCGATCGGTTTATCGTTAGCAGGGGATGACGACGACGACGTTCGCAGTCGAAACATTGGAGAACTCTTACCTGTCTTTGTCTTTGACCCGAGATTCTTCAACAAAGCAGACGAAGAAGAAGAAGAAGAAGAAGAAGAAGTAACAGAAAAGAAGAGTGGTAAAGGATTTAATAACAGAGGAGCGAAAGGAACGAGCGCGCGAATAAGAATCCCTAAATGTTCCGTGAAAAGAGCCGAGTTCGTACTCGGAACCGTTAAAGAGTTGAAGAATAAGTATAAAAGATTAGGTTTAGATATGTTAATTAGAGTTGGATATACAGAGGACGTTTTAGGGGAGTTAAATAGTTCTTTTATTGTCGCAATGGAAGAGATTTGCTCTGACGAGAAAGAAATCGAAAGGAAAGTAATAAAGAATTTGGAACAAACGCAACGAACGAAAGTTATCTTGGTGAAAGATGGGACATTGTTCCACGAAGACGACGTGAATGAGATTTTATATAAAGGGAAATTAAAAGAAAGATTTCCAGATCAATTCACGCAGTTTCGTTTAGACATCGAGCAAAAGAATTTATTGGTGAGGAAAATAGAGGTGTCTAATAATAATGCGTTCACGAATGACGAGGACGTTTTGAAGAAAACATTCGCGAAATTAATGAAAATAGATAATAATACTATCGATTTCTCGTTTGAACCTGCGATAAAAGATTTACCGTTAAGCAAAGACGCGCTGCGGATGCACGAATGTATTCCAAAAGACTCTGATGATAATAATATAAGAGCCGTTATAACGTTCAAAGCAGGCGAAGAAGAAGCTTTAAAAAGATTAGAGAAATATTTGTACGGAACGAGGGCGATCGATACGTACTTTGATACTCGAAATGGCATGTTGAACGATTTGGACTCTACGAAATTAGCGCCTTATTTAGCGATTGGCGCAATATCTCCTCGAACGATCGAAAGAGAGATTCGAAAATACGAACAGACCGTTTTAAAGAATAAATCGACGTATTGGGTCATTTTTGAATTAATGTGGAGAGATTTCTATAGATTCTTCGCGATAAAACATAAGAACAAAATCTTCAAACTCGATGGTGTCGGTTCAAATGGGAAAATGCCTCCGTGGTTAAACGAGAACGATCAAATTGAAATATTCCAATCGTTCATCACTGGTCAAACCGGATTTCCATTAATCGATGCGAACATGAGGGAGTTGAAAGCTACTGGCTGGATGTCCAATCGCGGACGACAAAACGTCGCTTCCTGGTTAGCTTTAGATTGCAGAGTCGATTGGCGCTTGGGCGCTCAATGGTTCGAGTTCTTATTACTCGATTACGATTGTGCATCGAATTATGGGAACTGGGTCGCAGCCGCCGGTTTAACTCGCGGTCGCGTGAATAAGTTCAATATTCAGAAGCAAACGAACGATTACGACCCGGAAATGACATATTGCAAAAAATGGATTCCAGAACTATCGTCGTCAGAAACTGCGAACGCGAGTACGTATCCTAAACCGATTAAACTCGAGAAGTTTACGTTCTTGCAATCACAATCTCAATCGCAAAAACCGAACGACAGGGCAGGAGGAGCAGGAGCATTCAGTGGTGCAGGAGGTAGAGCAAAAAAGAACGCAAACGACAAGAACAGAAAACAAGGACGCGACGCGAAGAACCAAGCGTTCTATAATCAAAGAAACGATTATGACCGCGACGACCACGCTTCGAACATATTCAGATAAGACCTACATATTATTTGTTATAATTACAAAATAACTAAAACATAAAATCAAGGACGAAGGAGTTTGACACCTAATTTTTTTATCCCGGGATACAGAAGCCCCTTTTCCGAAAAAGGTCAAATAAAGAGGAACTATTGATGCTGCTTTCTATTTTCATGTCGTTCATTTCCTCGTCCAACTCTTGCGTCTTTATATATCCGAAGTTACCGCCTTCAATTCTGCCATGTTTTGGCAAAGATGCGAGTAAACTAATTCTTTTGTGCGTTTCGCGAAGCAAAACACACAAAAGTAATTGCAGAACCGATTATTTTATAACCGATTCTAGCGAATCCATTGGCAGAACAACGCGATCACGTACTGAGGTTAATCTTATCAAGTAGTTAATAGTCATATTCGCTTTAGAAGTGAGTATAGGAAACAGATTAAACTCGTAAAATATTTTACGAGTAGCTCAAATAAAAAGTTAACTGTTTTTAGGTAAAAGTCAACTTTTTATAATAGTCAACGGCGCAAGAGAGGCGCGAGTATGGAAGTTCAAATAGCGGCTCTAGTGGCAGAACTTGCGGAACAAAAATTCCTTTTTACTGCCTTACAAGCACAGTTGTCTCTCTTGCGCCGTCGAGGAATTTCTCTCGCGTGATTTTTGCTTCTCATTTTTGGCTGCTCGCGTAAATAACTCATCGCTTCAAAAAAGAAGCCCATCAGCAAATTAATAAATCGTTTATTACTACTACTGCGCTAACAGCGAATAATAACGAATACTAATAAAAGGAAAATAAGAAGGCGAATAAACATAACGCGTCGCGCAAAAATGAGTACAAAAAAAATGCGCTCGGTCGCACTGCTCTGCAAGAAAACGATCAAAAAGTTTTTTCTAATTTTCGGGATAATCTTCGTCCTAATCCTCTTCACGGTTCGGGACCAGGAAATGGATAGGAAGGGTGAAGTAGTCGATGATGATGGCGTGATTTTTGATACATCAGCGAACGATGATTTTTTGAAATCGAAACCGAGTTCTTCCGGGAGTAGGAGTGAGCAAAGTCTGCGTCGTCGCGAGAGTCGAAGTGAGGAGTTTAAGGCGTCGTCGTCGTTGCCAAACGATGATGATGATGATGATGACAATGATAGAAGTCCTAATAATAGTAATCATAGAGAGGAAGAAGATGACGATGACGATGATAAGAAGTGCTCAAAAAAGCATGGTATGTATGATAAAAAAGCGCGCGAGTGTAAGTGTTCCGTGTTCTACAAAGGCTCGAGATGCGAAGAACCGCGCGAGTTCCCGCAGGAAATAAAGAACGAGAATAAAGAACAAATGGTAAATTTTAGCACCGAATTCGAGGGCGATATAGCGATTAATCGCGCGAGGGTAATGAAAGATGGTAAAGTTGCCGTTACTTTACCAGGAAAGGAGAAAGATTTAGATGGCGGCTATCGCGTTTTAGTACCAGGAGAAGAGCCTTTGTTCTCGCAATTCGCTAAAATTTTACCCGAATTCGACGAAGTCGGTTTGAAGTTTTTTAATAAGTGCGCCGTCGTAGGTAGTTCTGGGATCGTTTTGAATTATGATAATGGGGAAGATATTGATCAACATGATATGGTTTTTAGGTTTAATTCAGCCCCGACCAGGGGATTTGAAAAACACGTCGGTAGTAAGACGACGTATCGAATAACGAATACGCAAAATTGGGGGTTTCACGAACCGAAAACGAACGAATCGATTTTGATCCATTTCAGGGCGAAATCGGCAATTAAAGGTTTATTTTGGAACTCGAAACAGAAGAAACCTTTAAAATTATATGCGTTCGCACCAGATTTCGTTGAGTACGTGGCAACAAAATTAAACTTTCTCGCCACGAGCGGTTTATACGGGATTTTGTTAGCCATGCATAAATGTAACAAAGTCGATATTTATGGGTTCCAAATTACGACACAACACGGTGCGTTATACCATTATTACGACGCATGCGACGTCCCAGCAAACGTCGAGAGAGATGACTCGGAGTGGATCGTAATCAGAGAACTCGAAAAATTAGGTCTAATCAATTTCATGGAACCTTGCGTGAAAGAGTGTCACGAATCTTTAATAACGTGCGACGCTTGTAAAACGGCGGCAAAGTTCACAAAAATTAAGCTCCCATCGAAAGCGAAATGTGATCCAAACGCAGTCAGTAAAGGTCATCAAGAAGTCCCATGGCGAGTAGAACGAAGAAATAGTCGTCATAACAGTAATAGGCATCATTCAAATTTAGCAGCCGCAGCAGGAGCAGGAAGAAACCTCCTTTCTTCCTCTTCTAAGAAATAGAACACGAGTAGTTCAATAGAAGTCAGTATGTAATAGCAACAGCCCAAGAGCGCGCGCGCGCGATAAAGAGAGAGAGAGAGAGAGAGAGAGAGAGAGAGAGTATGAGTGGGTGAGAGTGAGAGAGAGAGATCGCTCTAATCGAACGCAGTAACGCGCCGCGAAGTACCGAAAAACAGGGAAAAAGAGACTTGATGAGATGAGAGAGAAATCCCACCAATGACCATCATCAGCAGTCAAAAAACCCCATTACGATAGTTAAATGAACTGAATTAATCACAACAACAACAACAACAACAACAACATTCATAAGGGCGTCTCAAATAAACAACAATCAAAAATGAATCCTGCATGTGCGCGCGCATGCGTTATTTGATATGTTATTATTATTATTATTATTATTATTATGATCAACGGTAATGATTGCAAACAGTGGAATAGCAGGAAAAGTTTTGGATATCTGCTTCTGTTCTCAGTCATCGTCGTTGGCTACAAAGTGTTCATGAACACGCGCAAACTGTTATTATTATCATCAAACAATGGAGAAGAAGGCGATAAAAAGGAAGCGATGATGATAGTAGCGAAGATTGCATCGCTCGTGCCAGTTTTAATCGTCGCGAGATATTTTCATTGGGTTTCAATGCAGTTTGTTAAGCATAATTGATTTTATTTATATATGTATATACTCTATGTCTTCTGATGATGATTGGATCGATTTAATCGAGAGAGTGAGAGAGATGGATGAAGAAGTGAATGAGATTGAGTGTGAGTGAGTGTGTGTGTGTATGTGTGTGTCACGCAGGAGGAGACGAACGATTAAAACAAAGGTACGGTATAATCATTCAATTTAGACCGCGCGTTGTTGTCGTTGTTGTTGTTGTCGTTTAGTATTGCTTGTACGTGTCAAACACACACAAACACACACACACGCGATAGTATATATATACACTTAACCGTTTATATCTATAGTTATGTGTGTGTGTGTGTGTGTGTATGTGAGAGAGAAAGTTATGTTTACTATATATTCTATCGACGGCACGCGAAGCATAGATTAAAATTTAGACCAGATTTAAACCGATGCATGTGATTTTTCAATGCGTTTGCGTCGACCTGTCTGCTGGCATATTTATTCATTTTTGTTCTAATAAAGTCTCTGTGTATGTGTATGTTTGTATATATTTGTGTGTGTGTGTGTATGTGTATTTTTTTTTGCACGCGACTTACCCCGGGCTGCCTGATGTTATGTTATCAGTCTTCAAGCGAGTCCTGGTCAGCGTGCTAAAGCTGAATTTCAGCGAGCTTTATATGTTGCAACCCGAATTTTATGTTTCGGTGTTGGGTCAAAAAGCTCGCACATTTTTGTCCTTATTTGTTTGTTTCTTTCTTTTCAGACGTCTGCCACGGTTTCGCTCGCATATATATATTTATGCAATGATCGAATCTGTCCAATGTCGTCTTAAAGCGATCATTTCTGCCTTCATGATAGGAAGCGGGGTTGACCGAAAATTTTATTTTCCATGGTTTACACTGTGCCAACTAGGCGATTACATTTTTGTTCGTATCGGTATCGTAAAGATATGTGACAACAAAACTTGAAGCTCATCATCATGATTATGATTATGATTAAATATTAATACTCTTTCTCTCTCTCTCTCTCTCTCTTTTACAGGTATTATTTCATTTGTAGTAATAGTAGTAGTAGTAGTAGTAGTAGTAGTAGTAGTGGAGAAGAAATCGTCGAAGATGCATTTTGAGTCCATCGCAACAGAACATATCATTCAAGGATATTAAATCAAAGGTGTGTTTATGTGTGTATGCGTGTGTTTTGTAGTATGATAGCATACTACAGGTGATCATAGTACGTCGGTGGGGGGAAGACTACTGTGTATGTGTGGTATTAATCAAAAATCAAAAATAATCAAAATTTAATTTAATCAATAGCCGGTCTATCATTCAATAACCAATGAACGATTTTGACATGGCAATATTTATGGGCAATGTCGAGACATTCTTGCAAATCGTACGAACATCTTTGGTAGTTAATTAAATAACTCAAGCATTCGAGCTCGTTTCGCCAACAAGCGCGCCAACAACAATCTCTCGAAAGCGGTATTTGATGTTCTTCGCACAGATATCGCAGGACGTGTAAATGGCCGTTTTGTGCAGCCATTTCAGCCGCGTAGCTGTTGAAATATCTCTTCTGAGGCAGAAGGATCTCGTGTATGTACTTCAAAGTTTCGAGATTGCCGCCTTCGCAGATCGAAGCAATCGTTAAATCGTTCAAATTGAGAGAATATTGATCAATCATTATCGCCAGTATCGCGGGGGATTCGATTTCCGCAATTTTGATCGCACGCACGGCTCCAGCATGTTCGTTTTGATTACTCATTTGTCCAAACTGTCTATCTTTAACATCCTTGAAAGTGCGAGAACATTGCGAGAGAAAAAACCGAGCGTTATTTCCAGCCGCAATGCATATGCGCTTTAAAAGTTTCAAATTTTGAGCGTTTCTAGCAAACTCGGTGAAGATATCTCTCTCACGAATTCCTATTCCGTTATGATCTCTCATACGCGCCACTTCGAGAGGTACTAATAAGGACGAATCCTGGTTCTGATGATATCTTGTCGTGAGGAGCTCGCGATTGAACTGCAGTGCGATTTTTGTTTGAGTGCGAGTCAAGCGGCGTTGATCAAGTTCAACATCATCACCGCTCATGAACGACGGTAGTAATGATTGCTTCGTCGTCATCGTCATCGCCGTATTCACTGTCGCTTTTCTCATTCGATCGTCGTCATCGTTCTCCGATGATGATGAGTTTGCGTCGTCGTCGTCGTCGTCGTCGTCGTATTCTTTTCTCGGAATTCTCTCTTTTCCGCTTCCTTCTCTACCATGCTTTTTCTCCGGCGTATGTAACTCAAATTCTGCTTTATCAATTACTGTTACTACTGCATCTTCTTCCATTTCATTATCGCACTTATCTTCTTCGGCCATTTTTCTCCCGTCCATGCCCTTATTAATAGGCCAAATCGAGAACCCTTTTTTCTCATCCGGATCAGAACTCTTCGTCCTCGGATCTGACGACGACGATAACAACTTTGACTTTTGCTTCGTTACATTTAAAACGCGCGAATTGATGAGATTTTCTTCATCGCGCTCGGCGGCGTCGTCGTTGATGTTATTATCTAGCTTATTATGCTTGTTATCTTCTTCCATCATCGATCGATAGATAGATAGATCGTTATTTGTGCGTGATCAATGAGTGGTTCTTTTGTTTAGAATAGGTATAATTTTAAAGCGTGCTTTCAGGCTGTATTTTTTTCTCGTACAAGTATATATAAATTACAACTGAATAGCTCGAACGGGTTGAAGCGCTCGTCTCTTGTCAGGAGTCCCTGGTTGCTTATGTCCAGAATCTTCCAATCGAAGTTTCTTCTTGACGCTATTTTCGATGATGTTATTATTATCGTTAAATGAATCATGCGTATAATTTGGTTCTTGGTTTTCTTCTCCTCCTCCAAAACAAGCGCCGTCCGTTGCAGCCGCGCTCGCTTCGTAATCATCATCGCTACTAGTACTCTTTGATTTTTTTCGGGAAGAACTGAACGCTTTCGATGCAGATTCAGCTAAACCTCTGAGATCGGCTCTGACTTTTGAGGCTTCGCTGACCATGCCCCAGATTCGGTCGGCGGCCATAGATCTTTGAGACGCGGTATGATAGAGTACGTCGGAAGTCGCAGTCGTTGCTTTTCCGGCGCTTTTGGACATCGTCGTTCTGCCTAGACGCGAAGAAGAAGTCAATGATTGCATCGATGTCTTTGGAGTTTTAAAAGACGTTCCTGGTGTTTGTAATAACTCTGCTGTTGCCGCGATTGGCGATGATGGTGCAGAAACAAAACCGTCGTTTTTGTTTGCGTGCGTCTTCACCACATTATTCGCTGGAGTCTTTTGTTGTTGTTGTTCTTGAACACCACTTTTTGCTGCCACTTTTGGAATTCCGGACGGCAACGACGGTGACGACGACGGGCTACTACCACCACCAATGCCACAGAAGCTTTCGACGATAACTTGCATCTCAACATCCAAACTCTCAAAGAAACTCCTCGCACTCTCTTCTTTCAAAAGTATTCGCGAAATCTTTGCCCCTTTCGCCTCCGACTCCTTCAAAGCCTCTTCGAGCTGCTCGATTTGCGTCAAATGCATTTTTCCATTCGCTGATATCACGTTATCGTGCCTTTCAATGTTACGCTTTAACGTTTCCGCGAGTTGTTTGCAATTTTCTTCCGATTTTTTTAGTTTCTCGCGTTCAATTTTCAATTGTTCCTCAGTAACCTCTTTCGACGAACGAAACGCTTCGAGTTGCCGTTTGGACTGTTCCGATTCGCCTTTGTACTTGGAAATATCCCCGATCGCGGAATTTAACTTAAACTGTTTTTCATCTAACTTTTTGTGTAAAGTACTCGTTTCGTGCTCTAGTAAAGCGATCCCGGAGCTCTTTTCATTTTTAGCGTCTTCGAGTTTGCAAATTTCAATTTTATACCCGTCGCATTCGCTCTGCAAACGCTTTGACTGTTCAAACGCAAACGATAAATTTCTCTCCGCCACTTCGAACTTCTCAGTCTTTTCTTTCAAAGATCTTTGCATCGATGCTAATAAATTTTCCTTTTCAATAATCGTCGTTTGATGTTCGACAATAGTCTCGGCCGCTTTCTCGGCAATTTCGTGATAATCTTCTAGATAAAAAGCGCAATCTTCTTCAACGCGCGTGCGATAGTTACGCTCCTCCTCGCACTCTTCTTTCGCCTCTTTAACTTTCTTAGACATTTCCTCTAACAATTTATTTGCATCATCGAGTTTCGTTCGCAAATTCAAAACCTCGCGTTTGGCCTCGAAGAGCTCCTTATGATGAGACTCGGCCGCCGAAGAAACTGTATCCGCCTTGGATGATAATCTCGCAGCATTCTCTTCTGCAACTTTCAAACGCTGCTCTAAATGCACGCGTTCGGCATTCGCACTTCGCACGTTTTGTTTTAATCCTTCCAACTCTTGATTTAATATTCGTTCAGTTTCGTTTGATTGTTGATGTGCTTTTTCAAGTCTCGCTACTTTTTCTCCGTACTCTTTTAACATCGATTCTTTCTTCCTCAAATTCTCTTTGTCCGCTTGTTGTTGTTGTTGTTGTTGTTGTTGTAAATTAGTATTATTATTAGCGCTGCTCTTCTTCTCCATAATTTTAGTAGTAGTTTCGTAATCTTTTAGCTTTTCGGACATTTTCAAAACGACCGAATTCTTCTCTTC